>ERZ1027064.247-NODE-247-length-27477-cov-6.889505_pt1 | contig 27477 bp, 22 predicted proteins | sample MGYA00519422_ERZ1027064 | MGnify/ENA primary metagenome ERZ1027064 (study PRJEB26926, sample SAMN06164492) | human gut metagenome | biome: ENVO:00009003; feature: ENVO:2100002; material: ENVO:00002003 | host: Homo sapiens | place: USA | collected 2012 ... | reverse complement strand
GGAGTACCGTCCTTCGGACCTCTTCCTGGATGCTGATTGGAGTTCGGCCGCCTATTTCGCGGTGGCCGGAGCCGTCGCTTCGTCGCTGGGGCGGATCGAGGGGATTACGCTGCGCAATATGCGGCTCGATTCGCTGCAGGCCGATGAAAAGATACTCGACATCCTGCGTTCGTGCGGTGCCGATGTGAGCGTCGCGCCTGCGGACGCATCCGCAAGGGGCGATATGCCGGGAGATTTGCAGAACATCTCCGTTACTGCGACCGGTCGGCGGCTGAAGGCTTTCGAGGTCGATGCCACGCATTGCCCCGATCTGTTCCCGATCCTTGCGGTGTTGGCTGCCCATTGCGACGGTACGAGCCGTATCGCGGGTGTCGGACGTCTGACGCAGAAGGAGAGCAACCGGGCCGAAACGATCTATGCCGAGTTCCGGACGCTGGGGGCGCGGATCGACATCCGGGGCGATGAGATGTTCGTTACGGGCGGGCCGTTGCATGGAGGAGATGTCCGCTCGCATAACGACCACCGGATTGCCATGAGCCTGATCGTCGCCGGGTTGTTCACGCCGGAGCCGGTACGGCTGGACGACGTGAAGTGCATCGACAAGTCGTTTCCTTCGTTCCTCGATCTGCTCGCCCGGCAGGAGTAGCGGGGCCGACAGATGGTATTTCCGTTCCGGTGGAAGGAACGCTTCCTGTGCGACGAATCGTGGAAACGATGAACGGGCCGGACGACTGAAGTAAACTCGAAGAAACTTAATTGGCTATGAATTCATACGGAACAAAATTCAGACTCTCGATTTTCGGGGAGTCGCACGGTCCGCTGATCGGCGTGGTGCTCGACGGCGTGCCTGCGGGCATGCCGCTTTCGCGCGAGGATTTCCTCGCGGATCTCGACCGTCGCCGCAGCGGTGCGAAGGGAAGCACGCCCCGCAAGGAGAGCGATTTGCCGGAGATTGTAAGCGGCGTCTGCGACGGGCACACTACGGGTGCTCCGCTCACGATCGTATTCCGCAACAGCAATACCCGTTCGGGCGACTATTCGGACTTTCGCGCGACGCCCCGTCCGGGCCATGCCGATTTCGTGGCGGAACGGAAATACCGTGCCTTCAACGATCTGCGGGGCGGCGGCCATTTTTCGGGGCGGCTTACGTTGACGCTGGTGGCGGCCGGAGTCGTGGCCAAGAAGATGATCGGCCCGATCGAAATCCGGGCCCGGATCACCGAGCTGGGCGGTATTCCCCGCGAGCGGCTGAATTGCGAGCCGGGGAAGGAGTTGGGCGCCGAAGGTGCCCCGACGCTCTGGGACGAGTTGATCGACCGCACGCTCCGGGAGTTGGATTCCGTAGGCGGGGTCATCGAGTGTACCTGCGACAAGGTGCCCGTCGGATTGGGCGAGCCGTTCTTCGATTCGCTCGAATCGCAATTGGCTCACCTGGCATTTTCGATTCCGGCGGTGCGGGGCATCGAGTTCGGCGACGGATTCGCCGCAGCCCGAATGAAAGGTTCGGAGCATAACGACTGTTTTGTGAACGGAGAGGGAAAAACCGCTACCAACGGAGCGGGCGGCATCAACGGCGGTATCTCGAACGGCAATCCCGTGGTGTTCCGCATCGCTGTCAAACCTACTTCCAGCATCGCGAAGAAACAATATACGTTCAATTTTGCGACGGGACGGATGGAAGAGTTCGTCGTCAAAGGGCGGCACGACGCCTGCATCGCCCTGCGCTGTCCGGTCGTGGTGGAGGCGATCGCTGCGATCGCGCTGGCTAACAACTGATCGTTTTTTGCCGAAAATCAATTGATTTTCAGTAAGTCGGATATTTGCAGCGCTGAATATTATTCGTATTATAATATTTGTCCCACAGAGGTTTCGTTGCTCGATTCGATGCTGAAACGGAAGGAATACAACAATACCGGGAAATACATATTTCCCGGTATTGTTTATGATTGTTCCCTGAATTGGTACGACGGCTTTTGAAAAGCCGATCGGAAATGGGCAGGCACACAAAAAAAGGGTAAGCTACTTATATCGCACCGCTACGACCACATACCCTTGCTTGATTCCTCACCTGGGGGAGTCTGTGGGAGCTGGTCGTATAAGACTTACCCCAGCGCAAAAGTACGAATTTTTTGTATCTTTGCAAAGAAAATAGGAATTATCTGCGATTTTGTCGCTGTTTTTCGAGAGCCGGGGTATCGAAAGAGCCGGCTGGACCGGGTTTGGAGAGCAGAGCGGCAGAGAGTTAATGAATGAAGAGAATGACGGCGAAAAAAAGATTGCTTGTCGTATTTATTGCTGCGGTTGCAGTCGGGGCAACGGCGGCTTTGGTTTTCATCTTTCAGTTTTTCGGAGATGCCGTCCGGGAGCGGAGCGACCTTTATATAAGCGCCCGCACGGACTACCCGGGGCTGCTCGACTCCCTGCGTCCCCGTACGGACTATCACTGGGCTTTCGACCGGTATGCCGGCCGCCTGGAGTTGGAGCGCTCCTTCAAACCGGGGCACTACGTACTGGAACCGGGAATGAACGTCGTCGAAATCGCCCGGATGCTCAAACTGGGGATGCAGACGCCCGTGCGCGTTACGCTTAACTATGCCCGTACCCGCGCTTTTCTCGCTTCGCGGCTGGCCCGCCAGCTCGATGCCGATTCTGCAGAGTTGATGCGGGCACTGACCGACCCGCAGCTCGCCCGGGAGGTCGGGACCGACAGCCTGCAGCTCTTTTCGCTCTTCATCCCCAATACTTATGAATTTTATTGGACGGTTTCGCCCGAGGATTTCGTGCGCCGCATGCGCAAGGAGTACGACCGTTTCTGGACTCCGGAGCGGGATGTTGCCCGCCGACGCAGCGGTTTGAGCCGGGACGAGGTGATGACGCTGGCTTCGATCGTCACGGAAGAGACCAACAAGGCTGACGAAATGTCCCGCGTGGCGGGAGTTTATATCAACCGCCTGCGGAAAGGGATGCCCTTGCAGGCAGATCCGACGGTCAAATATGCGTTGCAGGATTTTTCACTTCGCCGGATTCTGCACAAGCACTTGAGAACCCCTTCGCCGTATAACACCTATCTGAACAAGGGGCTGCCGCCGTCGCCGATTGCGATGCCTTCGGTCGCTGCGATCGATGGGGTGCTGAACTTCGAGAACCACGACTATCTCTTCTTCTGTGCCCGCCCGACTTTCGACGGTTATCACAGTTTCGCCCGCACGTATGGCGAACATCTGGCCAATGCCCGGGCTTATAGTGCGGAGTTGAATCGTCGGAATATTAAATAATTTCCGTATATTTGCCCTCCCTATGTTGGTTAAAATCTATACCGAGAATCCTTCCGAGAAGGAGATCGACCGGGTGGTGAACCTGCTCGAAAGGGACGGCGTGGTGATTTATCCGACCGACAGTGTCTATGCCTTCGGCTGCTCGATCCGTTCGGCGAAAGCCGTCGAGCGGCTGCGCCGGATCAAGGGGAAGGATCTCACGACGTTTTCCGTCGTGTTCGATTCGCTCGGGCAGATTGCCGACTATTGCCGGGTGGATAACGCTCAGTTCTGGTTGCTGAAACAAAATCTGCCGGGGCCCTTCACCTTCCTGCTGGATGCATCGTCGCGTATGCCGCACAAGGCGCTCGAACGGCGCCGCACCATCGGGATCCGCATTCCGGACAATTCTATTCCTCGGGCCATCGTCGAGCGGTTGGGAGCTCCGCTGCTGACCTCTTCCGTGCTGGATGACGAGGAAACCGAATATATGACTGATCCGGAGTTGATCCACGAGCGGTATGGCCGGGACGTAGAACTGGTGATCGACGGAGGTGTCGGCGATGCGGTGCCGACGACCGTCGTAGATCTGACGGGCGGCGAGCCGGAGATTTTGCGGGAAGGCAAAGGCGTGTTGCGGGAATAAACGTATGCTAAAAATAGAAGAAGAATGACAAAGTTCAAATTCTGGAACGAGGTCTGCAAGTACGGAGCGATCATCGGACTGGTCATGTCCGTAGCTTTCGTTATCGAGCAGTCCCTGATGTTGTCGGGGTGGTTTTCAACGATGGGGCTGGTATGGGTCTTGGCCACAGTCGTATATATCGTGTTGCTATACCGTTTCGCCAAGCGTCGCCGCGAGCAGTACGGTCAGGAGCAGGGATTTCCTTTCGGCCACGGCTTGGGTTTCATTCTGGCCCTGATTCTGTCGTCGGCCCTGATCAAGGGGGTGGTAGAATACCTCTATCGCAGTGTTTTCATCGGATATTCGGAGTATATCGACCGATACACTTCCGCATTGATCCGGTTCGCTGAGGAGGGAAAGCTCCCTGCGTCGATGGAGGGCGTATTCGCCGAAATGCTGAAAACCATACAGGAGGCGCCGGAGCCTTCCATTCTGGCTACCGTATGGGCTTCGATCTGGGGCAACCTGATCGTCGGCCTCGTCCTAGGGCTTATTTTGGCCGGCATCCTGGCGCGTGCGCCCCGGCCTTTCGGTCCTCAATCCGAAGAGTAGGAGAACGATGGATGCTACGCTCGACATATCGGTCGTCGTTCCTCTCTATAACGAGGAGGAGTCCTTGCCGGAGTTGGTCGAATGGATCGACCGCGTGGCTCGCGGCGAGGGTTTGTCTTACGAGGTAATCCTGGTGGACGACGGTTCCGGCGATGGTTCGTGGCGCGTGATCGAGAGTCTGCACGAGCGGTTTGCGGCGGTGCGGGGAATCAAGTTCGCTCGCAACTACGGCAAATCCGCCGCTCTGTATTGCGGTTTCGCCGAAGCACGCGGCGAGGTGGTTTTCACGATGGACGCCGACTTGCAGGACTCGCCGGACGAGATTCCGGCTCTGCGGCATATGGTCCTCGACGAGGGGTACGATCTGGTGTCGGGCTGGAAAAAGAAACGTCACGACCCGGCGGGGAAGCGGTGGCCGAGCAAGTTTTTCAACTGGACGGCCCGCACCGTTTCGGGAATCCGGCTGCACGATTTCAATTGCGGACTGAAGGCCTACCGCCGCCGGGTGGTCAAGGCGATCGAAGTCTATGGCGAGATGCATCGTTATATTCCGATTCTGGCAAAACAGGCCGGATTCAAGCGGATCGGCGAGAAGGTCGTCGAGCATCGCGCCCGCAAGTACGGTCATTCGAAATTCGGTATGGAGCGGATGGTGAAAGGGTATCTGGACCTCATTACGGTTTCGTTTCTCTCGCGTTTCGGTCGTTCGCCGATGTACTTTTTCGGCAGCCTGGGAACGTTGATGTTCCTTTTCGGCGGCTGTACGACGGCATGGGTGATCGGTGCCAAATTGTATAAACAGTGCCATGACCTGCCTGTGCGGGCCGTAACGGACCAGCCGCTTTTCTACCTTTCGCTGCTGGCCGTCGTGCTCGGCGTGCAGTTGTTCCTGGCGGGATTCCTGGGCGAGTTGATCGACCGGAATGCCGCAGACCGTAATAAATACCTGATCGAAAAAACATTGGATAATCAATAAACCTCGCAGAGCCTGTGATTTTCGGCAGGATTCGAAGAGGTTCGCATAAACAAAATAGAAGTTATATGATTCAACGTATTCAGACTCTGTATCTGTTGCTGGTCGTCGTACTGACGGGATTGGCGCTGTGGCTGCCGCTGGCCGATTTCACCGTCGGGGCGGACACTTGTACACTGACCGCTTTCGGCCTGAAGGATGCCGCCGGTATCACGTTGCTGCCGACGGTGTATCTGGGGGTTGTTCTGGCTGCCGCCTGTCTGTTGCCGCTGGTGACGATTTTCCTTTTCAAGCGCCGCCTGGTGCAGATCCGGTTATGTGCCGTCGAGTTGGTGCTCCTCGTCGGTGCCGGAGCGATGATGGGAATCTATTTCTACCTTTGTAACCGTTACTTCGCGGAAAGTGAATTTTACTCTCATACTCTTAAAATTTCGCTCGTTTTCCCGCTGGTCTGCCTGGTTTTCGACTTGCTGGCTTTGCGGGCGATCTTCCGGGACGAAAAGCTGGTGCGGTCGCTCGACCGGATTCGCTGACCGGACGTATTTCTCGGAAAAAAGGCGTGCGGTCAAAACTGTACGCCTTTTGTGTCTGTTTTGCCGGGAAAGAATACGGTTCGGCGGGATTTTTGATACGAAATAAAAATCCGGTGCGTCGTTATATTTGATTTAACGGGATTGTAACAGGAAAATAGCGTTCGAATCATTGCCGGAACAGGAAAAAATAGTATTTTTACAAAAAGTTTAAGAATAAATACTTTGTGTAAAGTATTATAAAACGAAGTTATTTTTAACCTATTTTTATATCACTCTAAAATTTAATTGTTTATGAAAAAGAGTAGCATTTGGAAATTGCTCTTCAGTGCATTGACCGTGTTCGCCGTGGCGGTGTTCGCGGGATGTACCGACGACAATGACGACATGGGCGCTCCCTATCTGAACGTCACGCCGGAGAACCTGACGTTCGATGCGGAGGGACAGCCCGCAGATGAGTACAACGGTACTTTTATCGTTGAAACGAACCGTCCCTGGCGTGCTATCGTCGAGGACGAACAGACTTGGGTGCGCCTTTCGGCTACCGAAGGCGAGGGCGACGCTGCCGTGACCGTTACGGTACCCGCTTCGAACATCGGTCAATCGGCCAAGGTGACTTTCGAGGTTTACAACTCCTACGGCGCATTGATTCAGAAGGATGTCAATGTGCTTCAGGGCGAAGTGGTGCCGCCGACGCTCATCTTCAACGAGACCGCAGGTAGCGAGTCTGTTGCGAACCCGTATCCGTTGGTTGCCGACTATACGGGTTGGAACACCACCGGCGAGGGGGCTTCGAAGGTTTCCTACGAGGGCGTGAATACTTCGATCCGCGCTTCCGGTAAGAGTAGTGCGGGTGCTTATGACGGTGCTTCGGGTCCGAACGTGATCTTCTTCGGCTCGGCTCCGGCAACCTTTACGGTTAAAGACATAACGCTTGCCTCCGACCAGACCAATCTGAAGCTGACTTTCGGCGGACAGTATTACGACAGTGATAACAATGACAATAATTTCAACAAGGACAACTTCGTGGTTTATCTCAGTGCGAACGGAACGGACTATACTCCGCTGTCTTACGAGGTAAACGACGGTGATCAGGTCGATCCTTACTGGGTATTTGCAACCAAGAACTTTACGCTCAAGAATGCGACTTCGACGCTTTACATCAAGTTCGAGGCGAAAGCATCTTCGAAGTTCCGTCTGGACGATATCACGCTGATGACCGGTAACGGCGGCGAGGAGATCGACTTGGCGGGCGGCGGTGTCGTGCCTCCCGATCCGAGCGGCGATGCGATTTACGAGAACAATTTCGATAAGACGCCTGCTGCGGAGGTCGATGGTAAATGGCCGTTCCTGGACCGGACCGACGCATGGCAGAATGCTTCCGGTACGGGTAATTCGACGGTGACCTATACCTCTACGAACGTATCGGTGCGTACTTCCGGCAAGCTCAGCGGCGGTTACGACGGTGCTTCGGGTTCGAACAAGATTTTCTTCGGCTCTGCACCTGCGACTTTCGACATCAACACTATTACGATGCCTGCGGGCAAGACCAACTACCGGATCATCTTCGGCGGTGCTTATTCGAAGAAGAACGGTGCGACTTACGACAACATTTTCAAACCCGAGTCGTTCCACGTCGCCGTAGGTAACGGAACCGACTGGTCGGGCAACCTGACTTACGAGAAGATCGGCGGCAGCGATACGACCGATCCTTACTGGATTCAGTTTGCCGTAGATTTCACGCTCAAGGAGGCTGTCAGCCAGCTTTCGATCCGTTTCACGGCTGATCTGGCGTCGGCATTCGCAATCGATGACGTACAACTCGTCGAGGGCAACGGCGGTCAGGAGGTCGATCTCGAAGGCGGTGTGGTTCCGCCCGATCCGGGTGAGGCTACGGCCATTACCATTCCCGAGCTGATCGCGCAGATGACTGATACGAAGGCTCCGGTGGATGCCAATGCAGATCGTTATCTGGACGCTGTAGTGATGAACGACGTGGCCGGCGGCAACTATACCTTCAACAACCTGATCCTCGCTACCGAGAATGCGACGGAGGCCGGTAACGGCATCACGCTCTACGGCAGTCAGGTAGAACCTTCGACACTTGGTCTGAACAAAGGCGACAAGGTGCGTGTAACCCTCTATAAGGGGCTTGCCAAGGTAGAGAATTACAATGGTATGTACGAAGTGACGGGCGACAGGGAAGCGACCTGGTGCAAGGTCGAGAAGACCGGTACGGTGACTTCGATTCCTACGGCGACGATCGCCGCTGCAGATCTGGCGAATTATCAGGGTATGGCCGTGACGATCGCCAATGCGTCGGTTGCCGAGGGCGGTGTTTGGGCGAGCGCAGCGCAACTCTCTTCGCATACTTTCACTGCCGATGGAGCCAATTTCACCGTATTCTGCAAGCAGAGCGATGAAAAGAACCCGAGCGTGTTCCTCGACGTACCTTTTAAGGCTGGTTCGGGCAATATCTCCGGTCTGGCTGCTGTATATAAGAATAATTCCCAGCTCGTTCCGCGCAATCTGGACGACGTGGCCGCTTTCAGCGACAGTTCGACCCCGATGATTACGGGGGTAACTCCGGCCAGCGTTTCGATTCCGGCTACTGGCGGAGACCAAGTTCTTACGGTTTCTGTACTCAACCAGGGTGACAACCAACTTAGTGTAAGCGGACTGACCCCTCCCCTGAGCGCTACGGTCGATGGCTTGACCGTGACGGTCACGGCCGAGGCCAACACCGGTACGTCGCCCGTTAATCAGACGCTGACAATTACCCTTGCCGGCAGTACCAAGACCGTGCCGGTTACGTTGCTCGGTACCGGCGGCGAAGGCAGTGGTACTTATACGCTGATCGACAATCTGTCGAACCTTACTGCTGGAACATTCCTTATGGCCGGATTCCGTGCCAAAGGTGAGGCTCAGTCCGGTTCTACTACAGAACCGAATCCTGCAGCAGAAGATTATTATGGAGTTTGGACCGGTGAAATGATAACCGGAAATGGTAAAACAGATTGCGAAACGCTTCAAATGACGTTTGCAAACGGGGAATTAACCAAGATAGATGCTAATGTGACTAATTCTCCTGCTGAAATGGAACTTGTCGCAGTTGATGGTAAGTCCAATACATATTATATCAAGTGTAACGGACAGTATTTGGCTTCCGGTTCCAAGAGCCGTTCATTGTCATTGGGAGCCGACCCTGCGGAATGGGTATTCTCAATGGTTGATAAAGACGGTGAGTCCCGGTTGGTTGCAGCAAATGGCGGTTGTTCGTTGCAGACGGTAGATAGTTCTTTCAAGACGATGATTCGTGGTTATCAGAGCGCTACGCAGGGTAAGCACGGAATTTATTTCTTCAAAAAGAATTAGTTTCTAATTTTGAAAATTCAAACTCTTGGAGGGATTATCCCCTCCAAGAGTTTGGTTTCTCGGATAGTTTTTATAGTTTACCGATGATGTCGATGTTCAGATATTGTGAGAAGGGATGGAAATGGCTGTTCCTGACGATGATTGCGCTCTCTGTCGTAGCTTGCGGCGACGATACGGACGATTTTTCGGGTTCTGCCGTATGGCGGACCTCTTCGACGGTCGGAGCTGCGGAGGGTTCGGCCGCCATACAGATTGAGGGACCTGTCGGCGCCGGATGGCGTGCCGAAATCAAGGACGGAGGTGCTTGGTGCTCGTTCAGGCTCAACGATCCGACGGTCCTCGTGAAGGAGGGCACCGTACAGAGTTCGAACATCAGCAATATCCTGGACGTCTATTACACGGCGAATACCGGGAGCGGGGAACGTTCGGCGACCATCGAATTCGAATTTTTCGGCGGTGAGCCGCAGGTGCTCGTGCTGACGCAGTTTTCGGCCTCTTCGACCAACGATCCCTACGATGAAGGTCATGCGAAGGCCTGGGCCGAATTGCCGGAAAAGCGAGTCGATGAGAATTTCGTTTACGTCAGCCACTTCGCTTCGCTCAATAACCGCACCGTGCGCAACTATTCGTTCTGCTACGACAAAACGCTCCATGTGGCGCATTGGGTGGCTTATCCGCTGCATTCGGTATATAGGGGGTCGATAGACCGTACCGACGATTTTCAGTACGATCCGAAGGTCGATTATTCCTGGCAGCCCAACCTCGCGGCCGGTTCCTATCGGGGCAGTTACGACCGGGGACATCAGCTCCCTTCGGCGGACCGTACGGCTACGCGGGAGTTGAATCTCCAGACGTTTTATGCGACCAATATGACGCCGCAGCTCAACCGGCTCAACCAGGATATGTGGGCCAATCTCGAAGCCAAGGTGCGTGCGCAGATATGCAACGACACGCTTTATGTGGTGACCGGTTGCTATTATGCCAATACCAATACGACGACGACCGACCGTGACGGGAAAGTTTGTCCGGTCCCGACGAATTATTTCAAGGTATTGCTTCGCACGCGCACCGGTACGACCGGCAAACGCATCGCGGATTGTTCGGCCGATGAATTGAAGACGATCGGATTTTGGGTGGATCAGAAGAGCTACGGCGATATTCAGCCGCCTGCGTCCATTTGTATGAGCGTGGCGGAGATTGAAAAGAAGACCGGCTTTACGTTCTTTCCCAATATTCCCGAGTCGGCTGCGGAATCCGTAAAGGCACAAAACTCTCCGAGCCAATGGGGAATCCAAAACTAATTTGACTTATGAAAAAACGACTGATTTTTACAGGACTACTGGCCTTACTGTTCGCAGCCTGCTGTTTCGCGCAGAAACCGTATAAGGTGGTCTTTTACAACTTGGAGAACTTTTTCGATACGATCAACGATCCTGAGGTCAATGACGACGAATTCACACCGGAAGGACCTAAAAAATGGAATTCTGTCAAGTATGCGAAGAAGTTGGGCAATACCGAAAAGGTGCTTTTCGATATTGCCGGTATCGATAAGGATTATCCGATCGTGATCGGCGTATCCGAGGTCGAGAACCGCTCGGTGCTCGAAGATATCATCGCTACGCCGAAGATGGCTCCGGGCAATTACCGGATTTCGCACTACGACTCTCCCGAAGCTCGCGGTGTGGACGTCGCTTTTATGTACCGTCCCGATGTCTTCAAGCTGGAGGGCAGCGCACCGATCCGCACGCAGATTCCTTCGCTTCCGAATTTCAAAACCCGCGATATTTCGACCATGTGGGGTACGATCGACGGCGAACCGTTCTTCTTCATGGTGGCTCACTGGCCTTCGCGTCTGGGCGGCAAGGACGCTTCGGAGTTCAAGCGTATCGCCGTCGGCGAACAGATGCGTCGAATCGCCGACTCTGTCCTGAAGGTCAATCCTGCGACCAAGATCGTGGCGATGGGCGACTTCAACGACGATCCGACCGATCCGAGCATGTTGGAGGGGCTGAATGCCAAACCCAAGGTCAAGGATCTTCAGCCGGGCGATTTCTTCAGTCCGTTCCACGCCGTGCTGCGTGCCGGTATGGGAACGCTGGCTTACGGCGACGCCTGGAATCTCTTCGACAATATCGTAGTGTCGGAAAACCTGGTCAATGCGAAGCCCGGCGAGTTGCGTCTGGTACGGGCTCCGGGATCGAAGTACTACGGGAATGTCTTCAAGCGTAACTATATGATCCAGCGAGAGGGGCAGTTCAAAGGCTATCCTTTGCGCACGTACGTCGGAAACAATTTCCAGGGCGGTTACAGCGACCACTTCCCCGTTTATATCTACATCGGTAAATAAATACCTTAACTTGAAAGGATATGAAAATAAAAAGTTTACTAATTTTTGTATTTACCCTGATGTCGCTGACCGCGTTCGCTCAGAGCGGCGGTATCAAGGGTAAGGTCGTCTCCCGCGAGGGACGTGTCGCGGTGGACGGGGTGAAGGTTTCGGTCACTCCCGGTGAAATGACTGCCACAACCGACGGCCGAGGTGGTTTCGTGATCGAGAATGTCGAGCCCGGCGAATATACGTTGCAGTTCGAGGCTCCCGAATTCGAGCCTCTGACGCTCGTGGTGCGCGTGAACAAGATGGTGCGCGACATCAATACGGTGATTCTGGTCCCCGAAGTGCTTTCGACCGTAATGGACGATTCGATCTTCGCAGAGTTCGACACCGAGAGCGGCAACGATGCGCAGTCGCTGCCTTCGTCCCTTTCGGCCTCGAAGGACGTTTTCAACAACATCGCTTCCTACCGGTTCAGCGAGATGCGTTTCAACGTGCGCGGTTACGATTCGCAGTATTCGGACGTTTACCTGAACGGTATTCGCTTCAACGACGCTATGACGGGCTATACGCCCTGGTCGTTGTGGAGCGGTCTGAACGACGCTACGCGCAACCAGGAGATCACCAACGGTTCGATCATGTCGGATTACGGCGTGGGTAGCATCGGCGGTACGACCAACATCAACGCCCGTGCTTCGCAGGTGCGCCAGGGACTTCGCGTGAGTCTGGTGAACGCCAATTCGATGTATCGCTTCCGTGCTATGGTGACCTATGGTTCGGGTCTGCTGGACAACGGCTGGTCCTATGCGTTGTCGGTATCTACCCGTCAGGGCGGCAACTCCTACGTGGACGGCGTCTATTACAACTCCTACGGATATTTCGCTTCGGCCGAGAAGATTTTCAATTCGCGTCACCGGTTGGGCTTCACGATTATGGGTGCTCCCACCGAGCGCGGTGCGCAGCAGGCTTCCACACAGGAGGCCTACGATCTGGTCGGCAACAACTATTACAATCCCAACTGGGGCTACCAGGACGGCAAGATGCGTAACGCCCGTGTGCGTAACAACCACGAGCCGATCGCTATGATCAACTATACGTTCGATCCCAACGAGCATACCCAGTTCAATCTGGCCACTTCGTTCCGCTTCGGTAAGAACGGCTATTCGGCGCTGACGTGGTACGACGGTGCGGATCCCCGTCCCGACTACTACCGTTATATGCCGAGCTACAAGTTGCTGAACGCTACCGACCTGGAGGCCGCTTCGATGGCTGCGGCCAGTCTGGCGGATCAGTGGATGCGCAACGTGGGTAATATCCGCCACTTCGACTGGGACGAAATGTACCAGACCAACATGAATTTCCGAAATGCCGAGGACGAAGCGATATACGGTCCCGGCGCCCGTTCGAACTATATCATCGAGGAGCGCCATACCGACCAGTTGGACTGGAACCTCGCCGCGCAGATCAGCCGAATCTATAAGGATAACTCCCGTCTGACGGCCGGAGCCAACGTCCGCATCAACCGCACGTGGTACTACGACGAGGTGAAGGACCTGCTCGGCGGCGACTACTACGTGGACGTCGATAAATTCGCACAGCGCGACTTCGGCGATCCGATCATGGCGCAGAACGATATGGATTATTATAACCAGTACGGTCATGCAAGAGCCGTCAGAGAGGGCGACAAGTTCAGCTACAACTACAAGGCGCATCTGCGTTCCGGCGGTGTATGGGCCACTTATGCCACCCGTTTCGGCGGTTTCGGCATGAAGTTGGGCGCCGAGCTCGGCGGACTTTCAATGTGGCGCGAAGGTCTTTGGCGCAAGGGTCTCTTCCTGGATAATTCGAAGGGCAAATCGGAGAAACTCGAATATTTCGTATATAAGGCCAAAGGTAATTTCGATTATGTCATCAATGCCAATCATACTTTCGAACTCAACGCCGTGGCGATGCAGAATGCTCCTGCGTTCCAGTCGGCCTTCGTTTCGCCCCGTACGCGTAATTCGGTAACTCCGGGGCTTACGACGGAGAAGGTTTACGGCATCGACGCTTCGTACAACCTGCGTTATGGCGATTATAAACTCCGTGTTTCCGGTTATTATACGAAGGTGAACGACCGTTCGAAGGTGATCTCCTTCTACGATGACGTGCTGAAGACCTATACCAATTTCGCCTTGAGCGGTATCGACGAGCAGTATTTCGGTCTGGAAGTCGCCGCTTCGATTCCGATCTACAACGGTTTGTCTTTGAACGGTGCGATCAGTTGGGGTCAGTACACTTACACGTCGAATCCCAATTACGTGCAGATTGCCGACAACAGCGCCGAACCGCTGAACTCCGGTACGGTCTATTGGAAGGATATGCGCGTGGAGAGCACTCCGCAGACGGCTATGAATATCGGTTTGTCGTACCGCGGTCCTCATAACATCTACGCATCGATCGATCTGAACTATTACAACAATATGTATCTGTCGATGAACCCGCTTTACCGTACGGACGAGGTGCTGTTGCCTACGATGACGGACGAACAGATCCGGGAGCTGCGCAGTCAGGAGAAGTTCGATTCGGCTTACACCTTGAGTGCGAGCATCGGTAAGAATTTCTACATTCAGCGTCGTTATACGCTCGGCTTCAGTTTGCAGGTGAATAACATCCTGAACAACCAGAATATCAAGACCGGCGGTTACGAGCAGATGCGTGTGCAGGGCATTAAGACCGGCAAGGAGATCACTTCCTACCAGAAGTTCGCTCCCAAGTATTTCTACCTGTTCGGCACCACTTACTACCTGAATGTCTATTTCCGTTTCTAACGGCTTAACGAATTAATATTGTGAAGAATATGAATAGAATAGCAACCATATTTCTGGCGGTGACAGCAAGTTTGTTCTTCGTCGGCTGTTATAACGATTTCGATACGCCGGCTCCTGCGAAGGTATGGACGGATGCGGACTTCAGCGACAGTAAAATCATTTCGATCAAGGAGCTGAAGGATATTTTCGAGGAGGCTTATCCCGGGACCAGCGGTATCGGGCAGTCGCTGACCATTACCGACGACCTGGTGATTCGGGGCAAAGTCATTTCCAGCGACCAGGCCGGTAACGTCTATAAGTCGATGTACCTGTACGATGAAAGCTGCCAGTCGGCCATCGAAATCAAAGTGACCTCGGGATATTACATTACCTATGCTCCCGGTCGCCTGGTTTATATCCGTTTGCAGGGTCTGGTGCTGGGAAATTACCGCACGATGCTCAGCGTGGGTGTCGCATCGACCAATTCCAATTATGCCAACGGCAATATGGAGGACCGCAATACCTTGGAAGAGCATGTCAAGCTCGGCGAATTGATCGGCTTGACGGCGGCCGATACTTTGGTGGTTACTCCCGCCTCCTATTCGACGCTGACGGATGAGTCGCTGGGGCGCTTGATCCGTTTCGAAGGGTTGGAAAGCAAGTTCGGCAAGGCCGGCTGGGGGTATAAAAATACATTCCCCAACTACTTCGCCAACAGTACCTCCTACGATGTGAATTCTCCGGGTTGGACCGATATCAACGATTGGGCTACCTGGGCGACGAAGCGGGTCGATGAGCTTACGCACGAGAGTACGTTCTATTATGGCTCTGCCTGGTTCACCTATGGCGACATCAACACCCTCGCAGGCAATTATGTCGTACGTTCGAGCGGTTATTGCCGTTTCCGTGACGAGAAAATACCTGCGGACGGTTCCGTGGTGAACATTACCGCGATCTATACCAAGTTCTCGCAGGGCAGCGATGCGACGGCGGCTTATCAGTTGTTGCTGAACAAGGCGTCCGACGTGGTCGTGACTTCGAAATAGCCGCAGTTTGCAGTTGAAATCGCCGGGCCTCATCTTTTGATGAGGCCCGTTTTTATTCTTTATGCGGTTGCGATTCCGCTCGTATTGTCCTGTCTCCAGTCTTATGAGGTGTAAATTTCAGGGAAGAGCAGTGTGCGGAAGTCGGAGCGCATGATCTTATCCCGTCACTGTTTTTCCTGCCTGCCGGGGAGCCGGTTGCCGTATGTCCGAAAAACGCAAGACATTGTTCGGATCGTTCTTTTGCTGCAAGTTGGCAGGCTGTCGCACCGGGGGATCTGCTGCCCGCATAATGCGATTCCGACTGCCGGGAAGGGGCAACGTGATCGGCTGAAAGCTGTCCGCAAACGGAAGAGCGTCGCCGAAACGGAGAATTCGATGCGAAGTGCGGAATCGGAAAGCGTGGCGGGGTATGACATAACGTCGTTCGTGGCGTTTGGTTCCGCGTCTGTTTCCCGGAAACGGATACGATTCCTGTGCGTGGACGATCTTCCTGCATTGCAGATAGGAGCGGAAAAGGAAACATCCGTGAACAGGAGTCCGAAACCAAAGAAAACCCCCGAACCGGTGAGAGTTCGGGGGTAGTAGTGAATAAAACCTGTTATCGATGATTATTCATCTGCTTCGGGTTGAGCTTCGGGACGCATGGTGACCTGTATTACGTTGCCGCTGTCGAGGAGCTTCTTCGCCAGGTCGCGGATCTCGTCGTAAGTGATGCTGTTCAGGGTCTTTTCGTAGTCGGCGAGCAGATTCTGCTTGTGACGGTTGTAGTCGTCGATCAACCCGAACCAGGTGCTGTTATTTTCGAGCGTATTCTTGAACTGCTTGACCAAGTATTCGCGGGAGTCGTCGATGTCTTTTGCTTCCGGTCCTTCGGTTGCGATTTTCTCGATTTCATCGAAAACGATCGGCACGAGTTCGTCGGCCATCTTCTCGTTTGTGTCAAACTGTATTTGCAGGAGGGCCTGTTTTTCGGGACGATACGAGAGAGTATGGCTTACCTGTACGCCGTACGTGCCGCCTTTCTCCTCGCGGATGGACTTCAGGTAACGGTTGTTCAGGGCCATGTTGAGCAGCAATATGGTTTGCTTGTTGCGCAGCGTGTAGTCCGCATCGCTCGAGAAGAGCAGGAACTCCGAGACTTTCGGCTGCAGCATCGGGGTGCGGAAATCATTCATGACTTTGCCTTTGGCCGTGCGGAGTTTGTCGTCCGTGAATTTAAGCACGTGTTTCGAGGTGGGAATCGAACCGATATATTTCTCGACCAGCGGCTTCAACGTTTCCAGATCCACGTTGCCTACAAAGGTGAACGTAAAACTGTTCGCACCCGGGTAAAGCGTTTTGAAGGTTTTCGGCAGATTTTCGAACGAGATGCTTTCCAGTGCCTCGATCGTCAGCGGCTGCTGACGCGGATTGTCGCTGTAAAGCGTTTTGATCGTTTCTATCTGCATGATGTAGTCGGGATTCGAAGTCAGGTTCTGGACGTATGCCTTGTAGCTGTCCATCGTCGTGTTGAAATCCTCCTCTGAGAAGCGGGGACTCGTGAAGTTCAGGTAGAGCAGTTGGAGCATCGTTTCGATGTCTTTGGGCGAGCAGTAGCCGCTCATACCATTGCTGTAATTATTGACGACCAAATTGACTCCGGCTTTCTTGCCTGCGAGCTGCTTGTTCAGTTCGATGGCCGAGAATTTACCCACACCCGACTGGGCCGCGATGACCGGAAGGAATTCGCCCTCCTTTACCTCCGTATCGGCAAGCTGCGACATCCCGCCGTCAGCCTGTACCTGCAGCAGGACTTCGTCCGCCTTGAGTTGGGTCGGTTTGACGATGATCTTCACACCGTTCTTGAGAATCCATTCGGTCGTTCCGAGATCCTCGTTGTATGCGGTCTTTTTCACGGGCGAGCCTTTCAACTTGATGTCTGAGGGGATCAGAGGCTCGCTGATGGTGTTATCCTCGTAAGCCTCGACATCGGATGTCATGACTTCGCTGCGGATGGCCAGAAGTTCGGCTTCGGTCGGCTCAGCCAGTCCCTCCTTCTGCGGAACTTCGACGGTGATAACCTGGTTTTCAGGTGTCAGAAGCTGTTTTACCCAAGCATTCACATCGTCGAGGGTCAATGCTTCGAGGTATTGTTTGTCGAGGTTGTACTGCGTTTCGGCATCTGCCATAGCGGTATTTTTCTTGTAATTCGCCAGGTAGGTTTGAACGTATTGTCCGTTCGTAAGGTCGTTCCGATTGGCATAAGTAGCCTCGGCCTGACGCAGGAATTCAGCTTTCGTACGATCGAATTCGCTCTGCGTAAAGCCGTAACGCTTCATCTTCTCCATCTCTTCGAGGATAGCTTTGTAACCGCGGAGCAACTCTCCGTCTCGAGTTTGTACGGCGACCATCGTGAGGTCCTGGGTCGGATTCACTCCCAGTATGTTGCCTGAATCCATCCCGGCACCCAGGAACGGAGCGTCGGGCTGCATGGCGATTTCATTCATGCGATCGTTCGCCATGGCACTTGTGTAAGAGTTGAGAACGTCGTACATTTGGCTAATTATCAAGTTGTTGTATTGTTTGGGAAGAGCGGGGCGCTTGATGAATAGCCGCATGACCGATGCCGTCATTTCGGGATCGGAAAAGATGCTGACGATGGGTTCTTCGTTTTCAGGAACCAGGTAAGCCTCTTTCTGCGGGGCATCTGCGGGTGAAACCGGAATATCCGCCATCAGGGTTTTGATCTTGTTTTCGATCCGATCGACGTCGATATCGCCGACTACGACGATTGCCTGGTATTCCGGGCGATACCACGTCTTGTAGAAGTCGTACAAGGCTTTATGGTCGAAACTCTTCAGACCGTCCAGATAGCCGATTACGTTGCGGTGCTCGTATTTCGAGCCTCTGTTGACGGCGGCGTTGCGTCGTACCATGGCGCGCCATCCGGCTCCGTCGCGGGTGCGCAGCTCCTCCATGATTACGCCGCGTTCGTTGTTGATCTCCTGAGGCTCCAGACTGATGAACTGCGACCAGTCGTGCAGGATCAGCAGTGCGGTGTCGATCGTCGCAGGGTTTGCTGTGGGCACATTGTCCAGGTTGTAGCATGTTTCATCGTAAGAGGTGTAGGCGTTCAGATCCGCACCGAATTTGACGCCGTTACGCTCCAGATATTCTATCATCTTTTTGCCCGGCAGGTTCTTGGTGCCGTTGAAGGCCATATGTTCGAGGAAGTGGGCGAGGCCCTGTTGGGAATCTTCCTCCTGGACAGCTCCTACGTGGTGGAAAATGTAGAAGGATGCCTGCCCCTTGGGTTTTTCGTTGTGACGGATGTAGTACGTCATGCCGTTTTCGAGCTGTCCGACACGCACCTCTTTGTCTGCAGGAATCGGCATGTCGGGCCGCAGTTGCGCCACGACATTCGTCATTGCGAACAGCGTGACAAGTAAAAGAATGAACCTTTTCATAAAATGATTGTTAATTGATTTTGGGTGAAATTATTTGTATTGCTTTGTCATTCGGTCGTTTCTTCCGGTCGGTATTCGATGATGTCGCCCGGTTGGCAGTTCAGTTCGCGGCAAATGGCTTCCAGCGTTGAAAAGCGGATCGCCTTGGCTTTGCCGTTCTTGAGAATGGAAAGGTTGGCCGGGGTGATATCGACCCGCTCGGCGAGCTCGCCGAGTGACATCTTTCGTTTCGCCATCATGACATCTATGTTGATGATTATCGCCATGTCTTGCGTCCCCCCCCCGTGTATATATTGTATATCGACATTTATTTTTTTCTTTAGATCGTGAGTTTTTGCTCTTCGCTCAACCGGGATCCGATCGAGAAGACCTCGGCCGAGAAGAGTACTAGAATCGCCATGACGATGTTCCAGTAATTAAGCGGGAACGAGGCGGCGACTTGCAGGGGCGAACCTTCGAGAAGCGTCCGGGCCGTGCAGTGGTAAATATAAACGCCGAATCCGGCGCAGACTTCGGCCAGAATCAGCAGAAATCCTACGGCACGCGTGTAGATGATGATACGTCCCGGCAGGGGTTGTTCGTCCCGTACCGATTTGCGCAGGATGTTGATAATCAGCGCTACAAGGATCAGAATAGAGAGTTTGGCCAGCAGGGCCGGGATGAACAGCAACAGGGTGTAGTTGATTTTGTTCAGTGCCCGGACTACTGTCGGATCGCTGTTTTCGTCCGTTTTGACGTAGATATTAACCCCCGTATATTCGACTTCGGTGGAGATCGATGCGTGTCCGGTTTCTATCGGGAAAAGAAATTCATTGCTCTGGTCGTTTTGCAACCGGGCCGCCAAAAAGTAGGTATGTTGCGCGATACCGTGTTTTTCCTGCATCCGAATGTCTTCGGACGCAGCCTGCCAACCTGTCGCCAGACTCGACGACACGTGGGGCACGAAGCTGTGGATGAATCCTGCGGCCAGAGCCAGGAAATAAAAGATGTAAATGACCAGCAGATGGCGCCGCAGAGATTTTTTCTGTTTTTTGTCCATTTTCGGTTTGCTGAATACGTAATGCGAGGTGTTCGACCTGTTTTTAACCTCCGGTGAGGCAAAGATAGTAAAGAACTTCTGCAAAACAAATAATTTTTATCGTTTTTCGATAAAAAAATGCGGTTGAAGATAGAAAAAGAGCAAAATACGGCGACAGAGCTGTAAAAAAGGCTTTTAGGTAAGTGCCGGCAAAAAGGGTAACGCCAACGGAAACCGGAAAAAAGCCAACTGCAACCGGAGTTACGTTACCAAGTCATAACCGTTTTTCGTATCGTGCGAACGGCGGGAAATGCGAATAATACGGTGCGACAAGGGCACGGGCTGCAATCTGAACGTCCTTTGCTGTAAGCAAAGGTAAACATTTTCGGGACGTGTCCCGAAAAAAAATGTGTCCGACGGTTCTTTTGCGCTGATACGCTGCGATTTGCATAGCTACGAATAGCTCCATAGTTAATAGTTTTGTAGCATTAAAAATGTGAGTTATGAGAAGTACATTTTGTGTGTTGTTCTACCTGAAAAGGAAGGATGTAAGAAAAGACGGTACGGTTCCCGTGATGGGACGTATCACCATCGACGGGGGCAAACCCGCGCAGTTCAGTTGCAAGATGACGGTCGATCCGGCACTCTGGAATACCGAAACGGGACGTATGACGGGTCGGAGCGTTGCCGCACAGGAGATGAACAAGATGCTCGACGGCATCCGTGTAAAAATCAACAGCCACTACCGTGAAATCGTGGATCGGGACGGTTTCGTCACGGCGGAGAAAGTAAAGAATGCCTTTTTAGGTCTGGAATACCGCCATGAAACGCTGATGAAAGTTTACGACCAGTTCAACAGCGATTTCGACAAGCTGGTACAAGCCGGAATGCGGGCAAAATCCACGCAACAAAAGTATCTTGCCGTTTACGACCACCTGAAACGTTTCCTCGAAACGCGATACCATGTAAGCGACATCGCGCTGAAAGAGATAGCGCCCGCGTTCATCAACGATTTTGAGCTGTACCTCCGCACGGAGAACCATTGCAGCCACAACACGGTCTGGGTGTATCTTATGCCGCTTCGCAAGATGATAGGCATCGCCATAGAAAACGGGTGGCTTCTGCGCGACCCGTTCATCAAGCACGAGATCAGTATGGAAGAAACGGAGCGTGCGTTTCTGACGAACGAGGAGCTGAAACGGTTGATGGACATGCGCTTCAAGAAACCCAAATACGAACTCGTGCGCGACCTGTTCGTGTTCTGCTGCTTCACGGGCCTGTCCTACTGCGAGCTGTACAACCTCTCGGACGACAATATCCGCACGTATTTCGACGATCACGAGTGGATTCATATCTCCCGCCAGAAAACGACGGTCTTGTCGGAGGTGCAGTTGCTCGACATTCCCAAGATGATCTACGAGAAATACAAAGGTATCGGCGAGGGCGGCAAAATATTCCCCGTACCCAAGTACAGCACGATTTTGGGAACCATTAAAAAGATAATGAAATTATGCGGCATAGACAAGGAGGTTACGTGGCATATCGGACGGCACACGATGGCCACTACGGTCTGCCTGTCGAACAACGTGCCGATTGAAACGGTCAGCTCGATTTTGGGACACAAGAATATCCGCACGACACAGATTTATGCCAAAATCACGAAAGAGAAAGTCAAAAAGGATATGACCGCCCTCGCCGCGCAACTGAACTCCATCGAGGAATTTGCGGGAGTAGCCATTTAATCGACACGGTATTAACCATTCAAATAACGGAAGATATGAAAAGGGACACCATCAAGATAGAAGGAAAAGCAATCCGCGTAACGGGCAGCGAGGTGTGGATGACGCTGCCGGAACTCGTCGAACTGTTCGGCACGACCTCCGGAGCGGTCTATGCCGGTATCAAGGCCATCCTCAAAAAAAACACCCTGAATGATTACGAAGTCTGCCAATGTATCCGTCTGAACAACGGCAATAGTGCGGATGTGTATAACATGGAGGTCGTCATAGCCCTCGCTTTCCGGCTGGACACGTCTCCTGCGGCACTGCTGCGCGGGTGGCTCGTGCGCAAGGCGACGAGACCTGCGCGTGCGACACCCCCGATTGTCCTACGATACAGGGAGGGGATCTTGAACTGAAAAAACGGCGGACAGGCTTTCAGGCTTGTCCGCCGTCCGTTTTACGGAATTGCCTTGCGGTAATTGTCCATCAAGAGTTTTTCGATGTCGGTCTCCCGATAGAGGACTTTGCCGCCGAACACGATATAGGGTATCTTGCGTCCGGTGCGGTATTCCTGCAAGGTGCGTCGGCTCACTTTCAGCAGGGCGATCACCTCCTTGTCCGTGAGGTATCTCTCTCCCGCGAACGGAGGCCGGAAGCTCTTCATGAGCCGTTCCGCGTCTTTCGTCCCTTTTTTCAAGGCGTGCAGCAACGAGGCGATACGCCCGTCGTCTGCCGTAATCACTCGGTCATTGTTCATATATCTGTGGATTTAGCGGGTTTCCGTTGTCGCTTAGGTATCGGATTGCTGCAAGGCCGCCTCTTTCAACAGCCTCTCCACCTCCTCCGGCCTGTAATAAAATTTGCGGTTCACCTGCGCGAAGGCGATCATCCGGTTGTCGCGTAAGGTCTGCAAGGTGCGCGGGCTTATGCGCATCAGGCGGCAGACCTCCTGCCCGTCGAGCCACTTTTTTTCTCGCCCGTCGCTGCAACGACGGCACAATTCCCCGACCTTTCCCGCAAGCGATTCCGCGGCGGCGAGCAATGCCTCGAATGTTTTCTTTTCTACGATAACTATTTCCATATCCTACGATTTTTAAGATTCGCGGCAAATCTACTCGATTCCCCCGCACCTGCTTACTGTTCGGGGCTTCGTGGCAGCTTGTGGCGTCGGTCTGGCACTCTTTGGCTTCTTCGCATCGCTCCTCCGTGCATAAAATCTTTCCATAGTCGGTAGCGACTATGGAAAGCACCTTGCGGAGATACGCCACCTTTGCCCGTGAAACAAAAAGCAAAGGTTATGGAAATCATTACGATGGAAAGTTCCGCCTATAAGGAGCTGGTGGAAAAAATAGATAGAATCGCCGGATATGTCCGCGACAGCGAACGGGAGAAGAAAAAAAACGACGCAGACGTGTGGCTGTGCAACGAGGAGGTCATGTCGCTGCTGGGCATCAGCCGTCGCACGCTCCAACGCCTTCGGGACGGCAAGCGTATCCGCTACGCGATTTTCAGGGGCGCGTGCCGCTATCATTTTTCAGAGGTGGCGCGTATGGTCGAAGAATCGGTCGTCGAGTGCAACCCGCAAAGGCTGGAAGATTTCAGACGTAATTATCTGCTCCGCACGGGCAGCCAAAAGAAGAAAGGGTAAGCGTATGGGACTGCTGGAAACGGAAACATTCGAGCTGTGGATGTCGAAAATCATGGAACGTTTCGACCGCCACGAGCAGATGCTCTCGAAGCTCGCGGGCAAGGAGATCAAGGAGGTGAAGTATCTGGACGGGGAACGCCTGCTGGACAATCAGGATTTGTGCCAGCTCTTGCAGGCGAGCAAACGGTCACTGCAACGCTACCGCAGCTCCGGGACGCTGCGTTACCAGATGCTATGGCATAAAATCTATTACAAGGAATCGGACGTGCAGGAGTTCCTGAAAAACCATTTCGACGAGTTCAGGGGTTGCCGCAAGGTGGAACAGGATAGAGGCTGAACGCCAAAGGCTGCCATCCGGACGCCACAAGCTGCTACCCGCGGCGCGAGCCATTGCCGCCGCATTCCGTACCGCTAAATTCGCGGCACATCCATTCAGGTGCAATTAAATATCAATCAGTTATGGAACAAAAGAAAAAAGAACAGGACGTTCTGGTCGTCAGGGACGAGCAGACGGGCGAAATCGGCGTCGTCGCGGGTCTGAAACGCGACGGCACGCCGAACATGAAAGCCGCCAAACCGGAGCACGCGCAGGATTTCCTGCGCTTCGACCGTCATGGCGACGTGTTGGACAACTTCTTCGCCAATTTCTTCCGGCAATGCACGAACCCCAAGCGGTTCGCCTTCTACCGTGTAACGGCGGAGGGGATCGAAAACGTGCTTGCGGTCATGAAAGAGATGCTGAAGAAGCCGGACGAGTACCGCGACGTTCTCGCGGCACACCGTGTCGATACGATCAAGTACGAGCAACAGGCCGAACAGATGCGGCAGGAGACACCGGATGCCGCCGAAAAACGGCAGGAACCCGATTCCGAGAGCCAGACCGCCGAAACGGGGCAACAACAGACCGAACCGCAACAGACACCCGCAGACGAGGGTTACAAGCCCATCGACGACAGCCGCCTCGACCGCGCGGAGGTCGCCGAACGCTGGGGCATCGACCTCGCGGCGTTGGAGCAGTCGGGCGATCTGGAGCGTATGCGCAACTACGGCAAGTCGCGCCTTATCGACTGCAACCCCGAAATCGGGGGTATCCGTGTCCCGATGCAGGCGCGGCTGTCGCTTCGGGAGAATCCCGACGGCACGGTGTCGCTCGTGCCGCACCCGATACGCCGTGCGCCGAACCTCGACGAGTACCTGAACGTCAAGTTTACGCCGGAGGATCAGGAGAACCTGAAAAAGACGGGCAACCTCGGACGTGTCGTAGAGGTCGCCGATCCGGCGACGGGCGAGCTGCTCCCCTCGTTCGTCAGTATCGACCGCATCACCAACGAAACGGTGTCCGTTCCGGTCAGGGACATCAATATCCCCCAAGAGGTGCTGGGTGCGGTGTTGGACGACAAGCAGCAGGCGGCACTTGCCAGAGGCGAGGGCGTGTACGTGGAGGGCATGACCTCGAAGAACAACGGCAAGGTGTTCAACGCCACGATACAGATCAATGCCGACAGGCGGGGGCTGGACTTTCACTTCGGCGAGAGGAAGCAGCGGCAACGTCAGGAGCAGACGGCAGGCGTCGAGAAACAGGAGAAGCCTCGCAAGCTGCGCATCGGCAGCACCCTGCTCCAAAGGCCGGTTACCGATGAAATCAAAAAAGGCTGGGAGCAGAACAAATGGGTCTATATGGAGGGGCTTATCGACAGGAAAGGAAAGCCGTTCAATGCCTACGTGCGTCCCAACCACGAACGCGGCAAATACGACTTCTCCCGCAAGCGACCGGAAGAGGGGCAAATCCACGAAATCAAGCCCGACAACGCCTCTCGCACGCAGGTAGCGGTCAATTCGGAGGGCAAGACCCATGAGGCGACCAAGCACGTAGGCGAGCCGCTGCAACGGGGGCAGACCGCACCCGCCAACGAGGAGCAGCAGCGCAGGCAGCAGAACGCGAACAGACCCCGAATGAAGATGTAGCTATGGCGTCCTTCATCCTTCTGCTGTTCTTCTGCCTTGTCTGCGGCGCGGGCGGTTACGCCCTGCAACGTGTCGATCGGCGTGCCGTCGATGAAGAAAACGCGCGGTATTATACCGCCGACGGGTATCATATCTATTACGACCGTAAAATTCTGCGCCGCCTGCACGAGCAGGAGGCTGCGGCGAATGAGACAAACGAATAAAACGGGGCATCAAGCCCCACCCACTAAATCCACAGTAAAATAAATCGAATATGAAAACGATCATTGCAGAAAAACCGAGCGTGGCGCGGGAAATCGCCCGCATCGTGAAAGCCACCCGACGGGAGGTCGGCTATCTGACCGGAAACGGCTATAACGTGACATGGGCGTTCGGCCACCTCGTGCAGCCCGCCTTGCCGGACGGTTACGGCATCAAGGGTTTCCACCCCGACAACCTGCCCATCATCCCTCCGGTGTTCAAACTGATCCCCCGTCAGGTCAAGACCGAAAAAGGCTACAAGCCCGACAGCGAGGTGGCGGCGCAAATCAAGGTCATCGCCCGCCTGTTCCGCGAGAGCGAGAAAATCATCGTGGCGACGGATGCGGGGCGCGAGGGCGAGCTGATCTTCCGCTACCTGTACGAGTACATCGGCTGCGCCACGCCGTTCGACCGCCTTTGGATCAGTTCGCTGACGGACACCGCCATCCGCGAGGGGCTGGAAAGGCTCGAATGCGGCAACAAGTATGACAACCTCTATTACGCGGCCAAAGCCCGCAGCGAGGCCGACTGGCTGGTGGGCATCAACGCCACGCAAGCCATCACGGTGGCCGCCGGACGCGGCACGTATTCGCTCGGACGGGTGCAGACCCCCACGCTGGCGATGGTCTGCGAACGGTATTGGGAGAACCGGCGTTTCATGCCCGAAACCCTCTGGCAGACACATTTTTCGACCACCGGAGGAGAAGACGGTGAAGCCGTGAAATTTTCCTCCTGCAAGAAATGGAAAGAGAAACGACCCGCGACGGAGGCTTACGAGGCACTCAAAGGGTACGGCACGGTGAGAATCATAAAGGTCGAGCGCAAGGAAACCGTGCAGGACACGCCTCTGCTGTACGACCTGACGACGCTGCAAAAGGAGGCGAACGCCAAGCACGGCTTCACGGCAGAAAAGACGCTCTCCATCGCGCAGAAGCTCTACGAGGCGAAGCTGGTCACCTACCCCCGCACGGGCAGCCGCTACATTCCCGAAGATGTCTTCGACGGGATTCCGGCCTTGCTGCTCACGCTCAAAGGCAACCCGACGTGGGGCGAACGCCTCGCCCTCGCGGGAGAGCCTACGTGCCGGAGCGTGGATGCGGCGAAAGTAACCGACCACCACGCGCTGCTTATCACGGGCATGAAGCCTAAAAACCTGCTGCCCGACGAGCAGACCCTCTACAATATGATTGTCGGGCGCATGCTGGAAGCCTTCTCGGAGAAGTGCGTCAGGGACGTAACGACCGTCGTGGCGGAGTGCGGGGGCGTGGAATATACCGTGAAAGGTGCGATCGTCCGTCAGGCGGGCTGGCGCGGCGTGTACAACGAGGAGACGGAGGACACCGTGCTGCCCGAATGGACGGAAGGTATGGAACTGCCCGTCGCGGCCTGCTCGATGACCGAAGGCAAGACCAAGCCCAAACCGTTGCACACCGAAGCGACGCTGCTGGCGGCGATGGAGACCGCAGGCAAGGAAATCGAGGACGAGGAGCTGCGGCAGTCGCTCAAAGAGTGCGGTATCGGCACTCCGGCCACCCGTGCCGCCATCATCGAAACGCTCTTTTCACGGGAGTACATGGTACGTCAGAAAAAATCGCTCGTACCGACGGAAAAGGGGCTGGCTCTCTATTCGGTCGTCAAGACGATGCGCATCGCCGATGTACGCATGACGGGCGAATGGGAGGCCGCACTCGCCAAAATCGAACGCGGCGAGCTGCGCGACGCGACGTTCCGCAAGGAAATCGAGGCGTACACCGCCGAAATCACGACCGAACTGCTGACCTGCGACAAGCTGTTCGCGCCGTCGGCTTCGGAGTGCCTCTGCCCCAAGTGCAAGACGGGACGGATGCAGTTCTTCGGCAAGGTCGTGCGCTGCGACAACCCCGCGTGCGGGCTTCCCGTGTTC
>ERZ1027064.227-NODE-227-length-28617-cov-6.647364_pt1 | contig 28617 bp, 22 predicted proteins | sample MGYA00519422_ERZ1027064 | MGnify/ENA primary metagenome ERZ1027064 (study PRJEB26926, sample SAMN06164492) | human gut metagenome | biome: ENVO:00009003; feature: ENVO:2100002; material: ENVO:00002003 | host: Homo sapiens | place: USA | collected 2012 ... | reverse complement strand
ATCTAAGCGCGAAGCCATCCCCAAGATAAGTCTTCCCTTGAGGGGCGTAGGAGACTACTACGTTGATAGGCTGCAGGTGTAAAGACAGCAATGTCAAAGCCGAGCAGTACTAATTACCCGATAGGCTTTCTTTTTCGAATCTTTATCTCATCTCCTGTACGTGTCAAATTTACCGGATGCGACGGATTATATATCGAAAAGATATATTCGCATAGTTCCGATATATTGGAGCAAAAGTTCTTTTAGGTGGTTATAGCAGTGAGGTTCCACCTCTTCCCATTCCGAACAGAGAAGTTAAGCTCACTAACGCCGATGGTACTGCGCTACGCGCGTGGGAGAGTAGGTAGCCGCCTCTTCAAGCCGGATCCTGAACAAGGGTCCGGCTTTCTTTTTGTTCGCGGGCTTGCGTGTCCCCTCTCCTCGTGCGGCTGGCTCTCAGCAGGCAGAGCCTGCCAAGGAGGGTTATGTCGGTTTAGAGGTTGATATTTTGTGCCTGGAGGTTGGCGTGGGCATACGCTTTACAGCACGTATTCGTAGTGGGGGGGGGGGCGGTTTATAAACGCAGCCAAAAGCCGGGAATGATGGCGCCCGAAACCGAAATCCTGTTAATGAGCTGAATGTCGTTTGAAAAATAGAGAGAATTCGTTAAATTGTCTTGAAATAAAATCAATATAGCGTTTCTTAGATGGGGCCATTTAGAGATAGATGCTGAAAAATAGATTCGGTTATGAAGAAAATATTTTGTTTAGTTTGTTTTTTCTTGGCTTTATTTTCGTTGAAAAGCATTGCTGACGTTCCTGAGGGAGTTATTCCGTTTGTTTTCGACGGACATCTGTATCTGCAATCGACCTTGAATGATACTATTCCCGTTACCCTTATTTACGATACCGGAGCTGACTTTCTCTATCTCGACGAAGATTATTTGAAACTCTATCATCTGCAAAACGCTTTCGGACAAAAAGGTAAGGCAACAATGGGAGGTGCGGGGAATGGCGAGCCTGAACGCATAGACATATTCATCGATCCGATTACAGTCCATTGCGGGGCGAGGGAATACCAAAACGAGATTACACCTATAATTAAGTTGCGTGATCTCCTCGGGAGGCACACTGACGGCTTGTTAGGTAATACTCATCTATTGATGAATCCTCTGGAAATCAATTTCAGCGAGAGCTATTTGCGCCAGTTAAAAGGACCGTTGTTAGCTGAACAGCTCGATAATTATGTAAAACTCGACGCTCGATTCGAGGATAACCGTATCGATGTAAAGGCGACGCTGCAAATCGACGATGAAAATAGCCTGGAGGGTTGGTTTAGAATGGATTTAGGGTGCGGCTCCACGATTATTCTCACGAATGAAACGGCGTCTGCATTTAATTTTATGGATGTGCCGAAGGCATATTTTCGCACACAGGCCGGAGGTATCGGCGGCGGTTCTGAGGAGGTTACGATAAGGGCTGCAAAATTCTGTATGGCCGATACGCTCGAAAATCTCGTGATAGATTACTCGCTCAATGAAAAGGGGGCATTATCGTCGGACAGACCCTATATAGGTATAATAGGTAATGAGATCTGGTCGCTCTACGACATTGTTTTGGATCCGGTAAGTTCTTCTGTATGGGTTAAACGCAATGAGAATCAGGGTACCTACGCCCAATCGTCGGTGACGCATATGGCTACTGTTGACCGTACGGATATTTGCGATGGCTGGATTGTCAACGGCCTATATAAAGGAGGAGTCGCGGAGCAAGCCGGTATCGAAATCGGTGATATAATTGTAGCCATAAATAATCGTCCTGTCAAAGAAATAACCTGGGAAGAGCAACGAAAAGGTTTGGAACTTCAGGGAGAAACTATATATACCGTTCAAAAACCCGATGGTCGAATCGTTTCCTATACTTTGTTTATTGGTAAACAGATTATCTGACCCAACTATATCCCATATAGTCCGGAGTTTGCTGTTTCCAAAAAATTTATGGAAAGGACGAGTATATGTCGATATGGAATCGGGACCGAGGACAATCGGTAAAGATGCCGCTCGCCATCACACGCCGTTCCGCTTTGTTTTTGAATGTATGATCCATATTATTCGCCGAAAAACTCGCGGATAATTCCGTATGTTTTGTAAGTTTGGGGATAATTATGTGCGACTATGAGATATTGATAATTGGAATCGTCGGGAGAACTATCTTTTTTTCCGGGATTTCGCCAATCCTTATTACAGTGTTACATCGCAGGTCGATGTAACGGAAGCGTATATTCGGGCGAAAGCGCTGGGTATCAAGTTTTCGCACTATGCGATGTACGCTTCGCTACGGGCTGTCAATTCCATTGAGGCATTGAGGTACAGGCAGGTCGATGGAAAGGTCTGGCTATATGATCGGATCAGGCTCAATACGGCGGTTGCGCGTGAGGATCACTCCTTTGCATCGGTTATCATTCCCTATAAGGATACGCTGGAGGAGTTCGTCGCTGAAGCGCGAGGGATCATTGCAGCCGCGATGCGGGGCGAGGGAGATGCGTACGGAGCCGATTCCGAGAAGGACACGTTTGTTATAAGTGTGAATCCGTGGTATAGCTTCACAGGGTTACAGTTCCAGTTTCCGCAGAATGCAGGCGAGAATATCCCTTTGTCGGTATTCGGAAAGATAATGGTCGATATGCAGGGACGCCGTACGATGCCTGTGGCTGTAAGTTTCCATCATGGGTTTGTCGATGGTTATCAGGTGGGGCGTTATTGGGAGGCGTTCCAACATAATCTCGATACGCTCTCGATGTAAAATACACGATCCGATTTCGGCCGGAGTTTTACGGTTGTCTAATAGGGACAGGTAGGGATATAGGGGAACTTTGAGGGGGACATAAAGAATTATCCGGGTATTATCGTCTGTAAGTTGTGTCTTGCGGCGGGTCGATCTTTTGAGAGATCTATTGTGGCATCGTGGGGCATTGTGGATTCATATTTGCCTGTCCGAAGGAGGCTTATGGTAGCTTATCCCTTGTAATGGGGATGGTTTTCTGTGTTTTTTAGCCGATTCAGGCGATTGTGAAAGATAATGAATACAACGATCTTTGTATTGTGAAAAGGGATAAGTGTTAATAGGGTTGATGAAAGGTTAGAAAAATTTTTGCCAAGAAATTTTATTTGTTAAAGATTGTGTGTGGAAAAGTCTGCTGGGAAGCAGGCTTTTCTGTTTCCGGGAGGCGAGAGGGGGCGGCATTTTAACCGGTATGCAGGGGCGGTCGCGTTCAAATGCCGGAACAAGTCGATCGCCTTGTCGCGGCAATGCGATCGGGGGATTCGTTGCTGCTTTGCTCATTGTGCGGCCGTATGGTCGGCAATTCGTCGGTATTGCGGCAGGACGGTTTCGGGGGATGCGGATATCTGTCCGGGATTTTGCATCGAGCTGTGCCACGCGGCCCGTGTCGGTGCGTGTCCGGTGCCGGAGTGCGGTACGAGGTGCTCGGCTTGCCCCGGGACTCGTCTTTGCTGTGGCAGGTGCGGGTCGTACCGGAGACATCGATCTTCGGCACGACCCGCACGGGCCGGAGAGTCAGATGCGCGGTTTTACGGCGATGCGCAGCAGCAGCGACAGTGCGTAGATAATCAGGCCGTAGATCGGAGCGATGAACGCCACGCGCAGACCGCCCGAGAGCAGCGTGAATGTGACGGAGTATCCGGTTGTCTGGATGACTTGGGCGATGGAGTAAAAGCCGATCATCATACTCAACACTCCGAGGGTGCAGGCCAGCAATCCGAGCTCCTTGATCCAGCGCGGCGCTTTCCATGTGCAGAAGAGCATGGCGATCAGACAGAGGGTGAGTGCGGTCATCCAGCCGTAGCCGCCTTCCAGGTAGAGATCGGCCGGTGAATGTCGGCTTTCCGATATTGCAAATTCGCTGACCTCCCACTCTTGTGTTTCGGGATTCAGAATGGCGATCTCATGCTCGTTCAGTTGGGGCTCTTTCCCCGGTTCGGCCGGTAATGTGCGGGTGATCTCTTGGGCGGACGGGAGGGCGGTTTTCTCGCCAGGTGTCGCCGATGTCGATTCGGCATCGGCCGCAGCCGATGTGTCGGCGGACGGAGGCGGTACGATGGCGACCTTTTCCTGTGCGAAGAGCGGGACCGAGGCCAGCAGAAGCAGCAGGCCGGTTGCAAGCAGTCGTTTCATAGCGTAATGATTTTAGGTTTGACATTGAGTGGATCCATCCTATTGCAAAGGTAGGGAGACTCGGCTGCAAATCCAATGTCGAATCCCTCTCTTTGCCGGTCGAAAGCCGCTGTTGCGTCCCGGAGAGGTTGCGTTGCGACCGGAATTTTGCTAAATTTGCAATAAACGGCTGCTGCAGGGCGTACTCCGGTGTTCGGTTTCGCCGACTGGACGCGGTCTGTTGCGGGCCTTTGTGCGAAAACGACGGATATGAGACATTCGGTGATGATCGGCTATTGGTGTGTGGTGGTACTGATGCTCGCTTCGGTGATGGCGAGCTGCGGGTATGAGTTTCGTCAGGGGGTGTTCCTTTCGACGACGATGTTGCCCGGGATGTTCTGCGCCAAACTGTCGTTGCCGGGGGTGCTGCGTGCTTCGAACCGTCGGGCTGTGGCGGTCGCCGGCGTTGCGGGTGGCATACTGGTCGTCGAATGGCTGGCGTTGCTGTTGGCGCATCGCTATATCTGGAGCGGTTGGTTGCCCGGTGACGGGATGGTTTTCCACGTTCTTTTCTACAATCCGGTTTTCATCGGGTTGCTGCTGGCTGCGGTCCTTATCCCCGAGAGGCTGCTGGACCGCTGGATAAAAGCGCGGTTGCCGCGGATGGAAACAGTGAGCTTCATCTCGGAGCGCCGCAAGGTGACGCTTCCGGTCGGCGAATTGCTCTATATCGAATCCAACGACACGGAAGTGTTTCTGCACACGGCGGACGGCGGGCTCTATCCTACGCGAACCCGGATTTCGCAGTGGGAGCGTTTGTTGGACGATCGGTTCATACGCATCCACCGTGCTTGGCTGGTCAATGCCGAGCGGGTGTCCCGGGTCACTATGACGGATGTGACCATAGAGCGGGTCACTCTCGAAGTTTCCCGGAAATACCGCAACGCCGTCGCCGAGCGTTTCGGACTGCATAAGCCTGCGCGGTAACGTTCGTTCCGTCATTTTCCTATCCCGTCCGATGCGGCCTTGTGTCGATTGGATACGAATGTGCGTATATATGCAAAAAAGCGTCCCGTGAAGGGACGCTTTTCATTTCGAGGGGCGGTTATTATTTGCCCATGTAGTTTTTCACGTAGTGGTGGTGCTGTCCGTAGCGCTCGAATGCTGCCCGGTCCAGGGATTCCTGGGCCGAAGGATCGGCGATCGAGATGATCAGCCGCGCACGCTCCTGCAGGCTTTTGCCGTAGAGATTGACGGCGCCGTTTTCGGTGACGAACCAGTGGATGTGGTTGCGGGTGGTTACCACGCCTGCGCCGCAGGTCAGTTCCGGAGCGATCTTCGAGATGCCTTTGTTGGTCACCGAAGGCATGGCGATAATCGCCTTGCCGCCTTTCGACAGCGAAGCGCCGTAGATGAAGTCGATCTGCCCGCCGACACCCGAATAGAATTTCGTGCCCAGCGAATCGGCGCAAACCTGACCGGTGATATCCACCTGGAGTGCCGAGTTGATGGCCGTTACGCGGTCGTTCTTGGCGATGACGAACGGATCGTTGGTGTATCCCACGTCCATCATCAGTACGCCCGGGTTGTCGTCGATGAAGTCGTAAACCCGCTGCGAACCCATCAGGAAGGTGGAAACCATCTTGCCCTTGTCGATGTTCTTCGCTTCGCCGTTGATGACGCCCTTCTCCACCAGCGGGAGAACGCCGTCGGCGAACATTTCGGTATGGATACCCAGGTTCTTGTGGTTGCCGAGCTGTGCCAGAACCGCATTCGGAATAGCGCCGATACCCATCTGGAGCGTCGCACCGTCTTCGATCAGGGCCGCGCAGTGCTTGCCGATGCGGGTTTCGATCTCGTTGGGTTCGGTGAAATGCGCCTCTTCCAGCGGGGTATCGTCCTGTACGAAGAGGTCGATTTTCGACGAGTGGATCATCGCGTCGCCGAACGAACGGGGAACGTGCTTGTTCACCACCGCGATCACCGTGCGAGCCGTTTCCACGGCTGCCAGGGTTGCATCAACCGAGGTGCCGAGCGAAACGTAGCCGTGTTTGTCGGGTGTCGATACCTGGATCATCGCTACGTCGCAAGGTACCGTGCCGCTGCGGTAGAGCTTCTGGGTTTCGCTCAAAAAGACGGGAATGTAGTCCGCATAGCCGCTCTGCGTCACTTTGCGCACGTTCCCGCCCACGAAGAACGAGTCGAGCTGGAAGATGCCTTCGAACTGCGGATCGGCATAGGGAGCCGGCCCTTCCGTGTGTAGGTGGTGGATGTGCACATCCTTGAATTCGTGGTTGGCGCCGCGTTCGCACATGGCCTTAATCAGGCACTGGGGGGCCGAAGCGACCGAGCTGAGGTGAATATGGTCACCCGATTTGATGACTTTCACGGCTTCGGCTGCCGTTGTGAATTTAATCTGAGTGTTCATTTCTTTTTTCTTATTTTAGATAAGATTCCTTGCATTCGGTTAGTTGCGTTTTACCTCGACTTGCTCGTAACCTTCGATGACATCTCCTACGCGGATGTCGTTGAAGGATTCGATGTTCAGACCGCAGTCCTGGCCCGTGAGCACCTCCTTGACATCGTCCTTGAACCGTTTGAGCGAGCCGAGCTTGCCCGTGTAGATCACGATACCGTCGCGGATCACGCGGATCGGGGTGTGGCGGGTCAGTTTGCCTTCGCGGACGACGCATCCGGCGACGGTGCCGACCTTCGAAATCTTGAAGATCTCCAGTACCTCGACCGAAGCGACGATCTCCTCCTTCATCACCGGTTCGAGCATGCCTTCGATGGCATCCTTGATGTCGTTGATCGCATCGTAGATGATCGAATAGAGGCGGATTTCGATCTCCTCCTTTTCGGCGAGCTTGCGTGCCGATGCCGACGGACGGACCTGGAAGCCGACGATGATGGCATTCGAGGCCGCCGCTAACAGAACGTCCGATTCCGAGATCTGACCGACGGCCGAGTGGATCACATTCACCTGCACGGTCTCCTTCGAGAGCTTGATCAGCGAACCCGACATAGCCTCTACCGAACCATCGACATCGCCTTTGACGATGATATTCAGCTCCTTGAACGATCCGATGGCGATGCGGCGTCCGATTTCGTCGAGCGTCACGTGCTTCTGGGTCATGATGCCCTGGATACGCTGGAGTTGCTCGCGTTTGTTGGCGATTTCACGGGCCGAGCGGTCGTCCTCCATGACGTTGAACGTGTCGCCTGCCTGGGGAGCACCGTTCAGACCGAGCACCTGTACCGGCGTCGAAGGGCCTGCTTCGGTCACTTTCTGGCCGTTTTCGTTGAACATCGCTTTCACACGGCCCGTGTGTATGCCCGAAAGCATTACGTCGCCTATGTGCAGCGTACCGTTTTGTACGAGCACCGTAGCCACGTAACCGCGGCCCTTGTCGAGTGTCGATTCGATGACGGCTCCCGAAGCGCGGCGGTTCGGATTGGCCTTCAGGTCGAGCATTTCGGCTTCGAGCAGCACTTTTTCGAGCAGTTTGTCGAGATTCAGGCCCTTTTTGGCCGAAACTTCCTGATCCTGGTATTTGCCGCCCCACGACTCCACGAGGTAGTTCATCTGCGAAAGCTGCTCCTTGATGTGGTCGGGGTTGGCTGCGGGTTTGTCGATCTTGTTGATGGCGAAAACCATCGGGACGCCTGCTGCCTGGGCGTGGTTGATCGCCTCGACGGTCTGGGGCATCACGTTGTCGTCCGCCGCTACGATGATGATCGCTACGTCGGTGATCTTGGCACCGCGTGCACGCATGGCGGTGAAAGCCTCGTGGCCGGGGGTGTCGAGGAACGTGATTTTCTGACCGTTGCGCTCGACGCTGTAAGCACCGATGTGCTGGGTGATACCGCCCGCCTCACCTTCGATGACGTTGGTTTTGCGGATATTGTCCAGCAGCGAAGTCTTACCGTGATCGACGTGTCCCATGACGGTTACGATCGGCGGTCGCGGCACGAGGTCTTCTTCGCTGTCCTGTTCGTCGTCGCCGATGGCTTCCTGGATGTCCGCCGATACGAATTCGGTCTTGAAGCCGAACTCTTCGGCTACGACCACGAGCGCCTCGGCGTCGAGACGCTGGTTGATCGACACCATCAGGCCCAGGTTCATGCAGGCCGTGATGACCTCGGTCGCCGAAACGTTCATCATCGTAGCCAGCTCGGCTACGGTCACGAATTCGGTGACCTTCAGGATGGAGCGTTCCTGCTCTTCGCGCTGGAATTCTTCGTTCATGCGCTCGGCTACGGCTTCGCGTTTTTCCTTGCGGTATTTCGAACCTTTGCTCTTGGCGTTTTTCGACGTCAGGCGGGCCAGTGTATCTTTCACCTGCTTCGAAACCTCCTCGTCGCTGATTTCGGGACGAACGACGGGCTTCGGAGCTTTGAGTTTGTCCTTGCGGGTCTTCTTGTTCTCTCCCGGACGGGGTTGGTTGGATTGCGGGCCTTGTCCGCGGCCGGGCTGTGCGGCGGATTTACCGTTGCTGCCCGGCTTGGGGCCGCCTGCCGGCGTACGGGTCACGTCCACTTTCTCTTTACTCAGGCGTTTGCGTTTGTGGCGGTTGCCCGGTGTGAATCCCGATACGTCCATCGTGCCGAGTACCTGCGGGCCCGTGAGGGTCTGCACGGCGGGGCGGAAGATGTTGTCGCTCTTGGGCGCCGCTTCCGGTTCGGGTTTGGCTGCGGAAGCCGTTTCGGAGACAGGTGCCGCTTCCGTTTTGGGGGCGGCCGGTTGCGGTGCCGGCTGCGGTTTCGGAGCCGCAGCCTCCGGTACGGGCTCTGCCGCCGGTTTGCTTACCGGTTTCGGAGCCGGTTTGGGCTTGGGCGAAAGATCTATTTTGCCCAGAATTTTGGGCTGGGGCAGTTCGTCCTTGACGCTGATGACGTTGCTTTTGATAATTACCTCCTGCTCCTCTTCGCGCGTCTGTTTCTGTGCCTCTTCGAGGGTGATCGTAGCCTGCTTCTGGGAGATTCGCTCCCGGATGCTTTCCCGTTCGTTGCCGGTAATTCGGCTCCCGCCGAATTCCTTCTCCAGAACGGCATAGACGTCCGGTTCCACCAGCGTATTGGGCGAACCGTCGGTTTTTATACCCTTCTTTTGCAGGAAGTCCGTGATGGTATTCAATCCCACCTTGAACTCCTTGGCAACCTGGATAAGTCTTAATTTTCTTTCGTTACTCATATATCGGTTTTAATTTTTGTGCGATGGGACGGATTACTCCTCGAATTCCGCTTTCAGTATCTCGACGACTTTCTGTGCCTGTTCCAGCTCCAGGTCGGCACGGGCGGCGATCTCTTCGACGGGCAGTTCCAGCACGCTCTTGGCCGTGTCGCAGCCGCAGGCTTTCAGGGCGTCGATCACCCAGCCGTCGATCTCGTCGGCAAATTCGGTGAGCGCGACGTCTTCCTCCTCGATTTCGCGGTAAACATCGATATCGTAGCCGGTCAGCATCTTCGAAAGCCGGATATTCAGACCGCCCTTGCCGATGGCGAGCGATACCTGGTCGGGCTTGAGATAGACCGAAGCTGTCTTCTTCTCCTCGTCGATGGTGATGCTCGAAATCTTCGCGGGGTTCAGGGCACGCTGGATCATTAACTGCGGGTTGGTCGTGTAGTTTACCACGTCGATATTTTCGTTGCGCAGCTCCTTGACGATCGAGTAGATGCGCGATCCCTTCATGCCGACGCAGGCACCGACCGGATCGATGCGCTCGTCGTAGGATTCGACGGCTACCTTGGCACGCTCGCCGGGGATGCGGACGATCTTCTTGATGGTGATCAGACCGTCGAAAATTTCGGGGACCTCCTGCTCGAAGAGCCGTTCGAGGAACTGGTTGGCCGTGCGCGAAAGGATGATGCGCGGCTGGTTGTTGTTCATCTCGACGCTCTTGACGATCGCCTTGATCGTGTCGCCCTTGCGGTAGTAGTCGTTGGGAATCTGCTCGGTCTTGGGCAGGATCAGCTCGTTGCCCTCGTCGTCGAGGATCAGCACCTCTTTCTTCCATACCTGATATACCTCGCCGGTGATGATCTCGCCGACCTTCTCCGAATATTTTTCGTAGAGGTTGGCTTTCTCCAGGTCGAGGATGCGCGAAGCGAGGTTCTGACGGAGCGACAGCACGGCCCGGCGTCCGAACGATTCGAGTTTGATCGGATCGACGTATTCGTCGCCCACTTCGTAGGTCGGATCGATGGCCTTAACCTCCGATACGGCGATTTGCATGTTCGGATTCTCCACCGTGCCGTCCTCCACGACCGTACGGTTTCGCCAGATCTCCAGGTCGCCCTTTTCCGGGTTGATGATCACGTCGAAATTCTCGTCCGTTTCGAACTGCTTCTGAAGCGCGTGGCGGAAAACGTCCTCGAGGACTCCGATCATCGTGGCCTTGTCGATGTTTTTAAGCTCCTTGAACTCTGCGAAATTGCTGATAAGATTAAGATTATCCATTGGTAGTTTATCTTGTTTATTTTGAATTTCCACTATTTGAAATCGAGGTATTCCTTCGTGTATTTGATCTCTGAGAAAGGGTAGCGGCGCGTAACCCGCACCGTCTGTTTCCGCTTTTTACCCTCTACGGCCTGCTTCTCCTCGTAGGAGAGGGTGAGTCCCTCCTGGTCCGCCTCGTCGAGCGTCGCCAAAATCTTCACGCCGCTTTTGAGCAGCACTTCGACCGGCTTGCCGATCAGTTTGCGGTATTGGCGGAGGTGCTTGAGTTCCGAGCCGATGCCTGCCGAAGCTACCGTGAGGGAGAAATCCTCCGTGTCGCGGTCGAATTCGGCCTCGATCGCGCGGCTCAGCTCCACGCAGGTTTCGATACCTACCGAGGTGTCGCTGTCGATCAGCAGTTCCACTTCGTTGGCGGGCGAACAGGTGCAATCCACTACGAACAGGTCGGTGCCGACGAGTTTGGCATTGGCTATTTCGGTGATTTTCGTACAATCGATCATATTTGCTGATGTTATCAATAAAGTCGTTTTTCGGTGCGGGCGGTCCGTACAAATCCGGACCTCTGTCCTTCCCCGGCGAAAACTTGAAGTTCGTTCAGTCGTTTTTGCGGCCGGCCCGGAGGCGTTCGGCTTTTTGACGAAAATGTAGGGAATCGTCGCTTCCCGTTCGTTTTCATCGTCTTGCGTCCTGCGTTTTCTTCGAACATTGCATCGCAAGGAGCACTATTCGCGCCCGAATCTTGTCCCTGTTGTAGCAGGAGCTGTAATCGGGTACCCGCATGGCCCGCAACTGCCGGTTTCTCCCGACGGAATGGGCATGCGGGTCGAGAAAATCGTGCGGATGATCGCCGGTCGGGAGCGGTGAATATATCTACGAAATAAGGGGACTTGCTCGTCCCCTTACCTCTCTATACCCGTTTACGCTACAAATATAGCGAATGTTTTCCTATTTTCAAACCTTTGTGTCGAAAAATTATTCGTCTTTTTCGTTGCTCGGAGAGTAGGGCTTGATAATGCCGCGCTGCGATTCGCGGATGAACCGGATGAGTCGGTCGCGTTCGGGGCTTTGCGGAATCTGTTTTTCGACCTCCTCACAGCCGTTCAGGTAGTTCAGGCCGCTTTGGAAGAGGATGCGGCAGGCGTCGTGAATTTGTGAGATCGTTTCCGGCGTGAATCCGCGGCGGCTCAGACCGACGCGATTGACGCAGGCGAAACGTACCGGATCGTTGTTGCTGACGGTGATGAAGGGGGGAATGTCCTTGCCCACCAACGCGCCGCCCTGAATCATCGTGTGCTCTCCGATGCGGGTCCACTGATGTACGGCTACGTGGCCGCCGATAACGGCCCAATCGCCGACTTCGACCTCTCCGGCGAGCGATACGCGGTTGGCCATGACGCAGTGGCTGCCTACCACGTCGTCGTGGGCGATATGCACGTAAGCCATAATCAGGTTGTGGCTGCCGACGACGGTCTTGCCCCGGGAGGCGGTGCCCCGGCTGATGGTGACGCATTCGCGGATTTCGTTGTAGTCGCCGATTTCGGCCGTCGTTTTTTCACCGACGAACTTCAGGTCCTGCGGGGTGCAGGCGATCGATGCGGCCGTATGGATCTTGCAGCCTTTGCCGATGCGGGCTCCGTCGTGGATCACGGCCCCGGGGCCGATCCAGCAGTCGTCGCCGATCACCACATCGCCGGCGATGTAGGCGAAAGGCTCCACCGTTACGTTCTTTCCGAGTTTCGCGTCGGGATGGATGTATGCCTGGTTGCTTATCATGTGCGGTTACTCTTTATTTTTAACGATCTGGGCCATCATCGTGGCTTCGCAGGCGAGCGTTTCGCCGACGAAGGCCTTGCCTTCGACTACGGCTACGCCTCGTCGGATGGGCTCCAGCAGTTGAACTTCGAAATGAAGGGTGTCGCCCGGAACCACCTTGCGCTTGAATTTTACGCCGTCGATCTTCATGAAATAGGTCGAGTAGTGCTCCGGATCAGGAATGTTGCGCAATACCAGCATACCGCAACACTGCGCCATCGCTTCGACGATCAGCACACCCGGCATGACCGGCTCTTCGGGGAAATGTCCCACGAAGAACGGCTCGTTCATCGTGACGTTCTTGATGCCGGCTACCGTCGTGTCGTCGATGTAGAAGATGCGGTCCACCAGCAGGAACGGCGGACGGTGGGGCAGCATCCGCCGTATATCGTTGATGTCATAGACGGGCGGTTTGCGGCAGTCGTATTGGAAACGGGGCTTTTCGCCTTCGCGGCGGATGGTCCGTTTTACCTGTTTCATAAACTCCGTGTTGGCGAAATGGCCGGGACGAGTGGCCCATACGCGGCCCTTGATGCGTTTGCCCAGCAAGGCGAAGTCGCCCAGCAGGTCGAGGAGCTTGTGGCGGGCCAATTCGTTGTTGAAACGGAGCTCCAGGTTGTTCAGGTAGCCGCCCGTGATGCGGATATCCTGTTTGTTGAAAATTTTCTTGAGATGTTCGAGCTGATCGTCCGGGACGGGATTCTCCACGACGACGATCGCGTTGTCCAGGTCGCCGCCCTTGATCAGGTTCATCTTCATCAGAGGTTCCAGATCGTGCAGGAAGACAAAGGTGCGGCAGGGGGCGATCTTCGCGGCGTAATCGTCTTCGGGGTCGAATGTCGCATACTGGTTGCCGATCACCTTGGAGTTGTAGTCCACGTGCAGCGATACGGAAAATTCGTCGTCGGGATAAAGGATGATGGCCACGCCTTTTTCCGGAATCGTATAGACCATTTTTTCGGTGACGTGGTAGTAGGTGCGTTCGGCTTCCTGAGGTTGCAGGCCGGTTTCGACGATCGTTTTCGCATATTCTTTGGCCGAACCGTCCATGATCGGAGTTTCACCGGCATCGACATCGATCGTGGCGTTGTCCACGCCCAGGGTCCAGAGGGCCGACATGATATGTTCGATGGTCGCAACGCGTGCGCCATCCTTTTCGATGGTCGTGCCCCGCGAGGTATCCGTGACATAGTCGCACAGGGCCGGAATTTCGGGTTTGCCTTCCAGGTCGATGCGGCGGAAAACGATGCCGCTGTTCTCCGGGGCGGGATGTACCGTCATCGTCACTTTGACGCCGGTGTGGAGGCCTGTACCTGAAAACGAGATCGGGGCTTTGAGGGTTTGTTGTTTGGCAGCCATAATCTGAATTTATTCAAATCGCAACATACATTCCCGCTGACTGCCGGGTCCCGACGTGTGTGGGGCCGACCGTCATTTTCGGAAATGTTTATCGCATTATTTGCGCGCAAATATAGGAAATATTATTCAAAAATCGTATTTTTGCCTAAATTATTGATAAACCGAAATTCCGTGGCATCACCCGACAGAACTCCTCGTCCTCCGAAATTGCAGCTTCCCTTCGAGCAGAAAAAAACCGATGCGGGAGAATGGGCTTACGACCATCGGATCGGATTGTGTGTCACGTTGATTGCCTATTTGGTGCTTGCGATCGCCTTTATGGTGGGAAAAATCGTCGTGGGGGCCAAACCTTCCGTGCAAGGCATAATCATTGATACGAAAACTTTAGCGGAGCTCGAGGCGGAGAAGATGCGTCTTGAACAGGAGGTACGGGCCCGCCAACAGGCGCAAGAAGGCGGCGATTGGCGGGATGTGCGCAACCAGTATTCCAACGAGAATGCGCTCGAGGAGCGGTCGCGTGACGACCGTGGCTCGATGTCCTCGTCGCTGAAAGAATCCGCCGAAGCGGTCGGCGAACGGATGCAGGCCAACCGGGACGCTTACGAGCAGGGATTGGCCGAGGAGCGTGCGATTCGGGAGCGTATGGGGCGCAGCGGCAAGGACGATCGGACACAGGACAGTCGGGCCAGGGGACGGGTCACGGTTTCCTTTTCGCTGACCGATCCCGTGCGGACGCGCCGTTATCTGGAGGTGCCGGCCTATCAGTGCGAGGGAGGCGGCGAAGTGGTCGTCGGTATTACGGTCAATCCTTCGGGAGAGGTCGTTGCTGCAAAAGTGGCCTCCGGAGGCGATGACTGTATGCGGGAGGCTGCGCTGGAAGCTGCACGCAACTCGCTTTTCAATATCGATGATTCGGCGCCTGCCCGACAGTCGGGAACGATTACTTACCTATTCATTCCTCAATAGGGTGCGGTGCCTGTCAGCGATTGTACGCGACAGGCATTTTTTTGTAAATTTATATAAGGATTTCCTATGCATAATATCATTACGACCGAAAACATTCTGTTGATCGGAGCCTTGCTTCTTTTCGTCGCGGTAATGGCCGGCAAGGCGGCCTATCGTTTCGGCGCCCCGGCCTTGCTCTTTTTTCTGGGGGTCGGTATGCTGTTCGGCATCAATTTCATTTCGTTCCATTCCGTCGAAGCGACCCAGTTCGTAGGTATGATCGCTCTTTGTATCATCCTTTTCACGGGCGGTATGGATACCAAGTTTTCGGAAATACGACCGGTGATCGGACCGGGTATCGTACTGGCGACCGCCGGAGTCGTCATGACGGCGGTGATCGTAGCGGGTTTCGTCACGCTCATTGCCCCATGGGTCGGGCTGGCCGTATCGTTTCCTGCGGCGCTGCTGCTGGCCGCGACGATGTCTTCGACGGATTCGGCTTCGGTTTTCTCCATCCTGCGAAGCAAGAAACAGGGGCTGAACGAGAACCTGCGCCCTCTGCTGGAGCTGGAGAGCGGTTCGAACGACCCGATGGCGTACGTGCTGACCATTGTGCTGATCGGCGTATTGTCCGGCGGTGCGGAGGCCGTGAGCGTACCGATGAGTATCGTGAAATTCGTGATCCAGATGCTTCTCGGCGGTTTGATGGGGTATGCCATCGGTCGGATCGGCGTATGGACCATCAACCGCATTAACCTGAGCAACTATTCGCTTTACCCGGTGCTTTTGCTTGCCTTCGTTTTCTTTACCTTCTCGTTTACCGACCTGATCGGTGGCAACGGATATCTGGCCGTCTATCTGGCCGGTTTGGTCTTGGGTAATAATCAGCTGACGCAGAAGCGGTCGCTTACGATCTTCTTCGACGGCTTCACCTGGCTGGTGCAGATCGTGATGTTCCTTACGCTGGGTCTGCTCGTCAACCTCGACGAACTCTTGCAGCCCGACGTGCTGATGCTGGGATGCCTGGTCGGGGCTTTTATGATGTTCATTGCGCGTCCTATCACGGTGTTCGCCTGTATGATGCCTTTCCGCAAGTTTACGACCAAAGCCCGTCTTTATGTTTCCTGGGTCGGTCTGCGCGGTGCCGTGCCGATTATTTTTGCGACCTATCCTTTGCTGGCCGGTACGGAGGGGGCACGGCTGCTGTTCAACGTGGTTTTTCTGGTGACGATTCTCTCGCTGCTGGTACAGGGTACGACCGTGAGCTGGATGGCGAATCTGCTCGGACTCGGGTATGCCGAAAAGAGTCCTGCCTTCGGGGTCGATGTCCACGAAGATATTCCGTCGATATTTACCGAGGTCCTTGTCAATGAATCAATGCTTCAGGGGGGCACTACGCTCAAGGAGATCAACCTGCCGGAGCATACGTTGGTGATGATGGTCTATCGTGACGGGGACTATTTCGTCCCGCAGGGCAATACCGCGCTGAAGGTCGGCGACAAGCTCTTGGTTATTTCAGACCGGGGCGAGGAGCTGGAGTCCACCTATAAGGATATGGGAGTCGATGAAGTGCTGAAACTTTGAGATATTTCCTGTAAGGACCGGTTCTCTCTGTTATCGAAACAAAAAAGCTGTCGTTTTCGACAGCTTTTTTATTTCGAATATATCTGTGAAGATTAGATCTCCCAAGTAGCGCCCGAGTGGAGCAGGTCGTCCACACAGTGGATCTTGCTCTGGGCTTTCACCTCTTCCACCTGCTTTTCGACAGCCTGATCGTAAACGATTTCGTCCTCGACCGAGCGGATTACACCGAGTGCGACCGGATAGTCGGGATATTTCATTGCGGCCAGCATCGAGTGCAGCGTCGTGTCTTTGGTGTGGGCGTCGTGCGTCAGGATCTTATCCAGCGTATAGCCGTCCTGTCCGACCGTTACGACTTTCAGGCGCATATCCTCGAACACCAGACCTTTTTCGTTGTTGGCGCCGAAGAGCATCTTCTCGCCGTGGCGCAGCGTGATGGTGTGCTCCAGACGGGTAGCCTTGTCGCCAGCGAAGGCCGCATGGGTTTTGTCGTTGAAGATCACGCAGTTTTGCAGAACTTCGGTTACCGACATACCCTGGTGTTTCGCCGCTGCGATCAGGCACTCTTTGGTCAGATTCACCTCCATATCGATCGAACGGGCGAAGAACGTGCCTTTCGCACCGATCACCAGTTCGCCGGGGTTGAACGGTTTTTCGACCGTACCGTAGGGCGAGGTCTTGGTGATTTTGCCCAGCTTCGAGGTCGGCGAGTACTGACCTTTGGTCAGACCGTAGATCTCGTTGTTGAACAGGATCGCGTTGAGGTTGATGTTGCGGCGGATCGCGTGGATGAAGTGGTTGCCGCCGATGGCCAGCGAGTCGCCGTCGCCCGAGGTAACCCAAACGTTCAGACGCGGATTCGCAGTCTTCACACCCGTAGCGATGGCGTTGGCGCGTCCGTGTACGGAGTGGAAGCCGAAGGTCTTCATATAGTAGATGAAGCGCGACGAGCAGCCGATGCCCGAAATGAACGTGAAGAGGTTGTGCGGCGTATCGGTCTGGTCGGCGATTTCGGGCAGGGCCCGCTGTACGGCATTCAGAATTGCGTGGTCACCGCAGCCGGGACACCATCTTACTTCCTGGTCGCTTTTGAAGTCTGCCGGAGTATATTTGTAATCTGCCATGGCTTTATTTCAGTAAAGAGTGAAACTTGTTCATAAGCTCGGTCACCGTGAACGGCTGGCCTTCGCACTTGTTGTACTGTTCGTAGTCGAATTGCTGCAATTTGCCGCGCAGGTAGTTGGCGAACTGTCCTTCGTTGAGCTCGCAAACCACGATCTTCTTGAAGCGCTTGAAGATGTCGGCGACGCCGTGCGGCAGCGGGTTGATGTAGTTGAAGTGGCAGAGCGAAACTTTCTTTCCTTCGGCACGCATTTTATCGACGGCATTCTGCAGGTGTCCGCGTGTACCGCCCCAACCTACTACGAGCAGATCGCCTTCCGGGTCGCCGTAAACCGTCTGGTGCGGGATGTAGTCGGCGATCTTGGCGATTTTCGCGGCACGCAGGTTCGTCATTTCCTGGTGATTCTGTGGATCGATCGAGATACTGCCTTTCAGTTTGTCTTTCTCCAGTCCGCCTACACGGTGCTCCAGACCTGCCTTGCCGGGGAATGCCCAGCTGCGTGCCAACTTCTCGTTGCGGGCATAGGGCATGAAGGGACCTCCGTCCTCGGTTTTGTCGATGATCGGCGGGTTGATGGTCGGGTAGTCTTTCATCGAAGGGATCTTCCACGGTTCGGAGCCGTTGGCGATGAATCCGTCCGAGAGAAGTACTACCGGCGTCATGTGCTCCATGGCGATACGACCGGCCTCGAATGCGTAGTGGAAGCAGTCGCTCGGCATCGAAGCGGCGATGACCGCTACCGGGCTTTCTCCGTTACGGCCGTAGAGGGCCTGCTGAAGGTCGCTCTGCTCGGTCTTGGTCGGAAGACCCGTCGAGGGGCCGCCGCGCTGTACGTCCACGACTACCAGCGGAAGCTCGGTCATTACGGCCAGACCCAGCGCTTCGCTCTTCAGCGAAAGACCGGGACCCGAAGTGGTCGTCACGGCGAAGTTGCCGGCGAACGAAGCGCCGATGGCCGTACAGATACCCGCGATTTCGTCTTCGGCCTGTACGGTTTTCACACCGAGGTCCTTGCGTTTGGCGAGTTCCTCGAGAATGACGGTAGCCGGAGTGATAGGGTACGAACCGCAGAAGAGGGGCAGACCGCTCTTCTCGGATGCGGCGCAAAGACCCCATGCCGTTGCGACGTTACCGCTGATCGACCGGTAGGTGCCTTTCTCCATCTGGCCCGAAGCCACGGTGTATGTATTGGCGAACTGATGCGTATTGGCGGCATAGTTGTAACCGGCGTCGATAGCGCGTTTGTTGGCTTCGGCTATGGCCGGATTTTTCTTCGCAAATTTTGAATCGAGGTAACGCTTTGCATGATCCTCCGGACGGTTGTAGAGGTAGAAGCAGATACCCAGTGCGAACATGTTTTTGCACTTGACCATCGCTTTGTTGTCCAGACCGGAATCCGCCAAAGCCGCCTTGGTCATCTCCGTAATGTTCGGAACGACCACGTTGAAATCTTCCAGGTTCAGCTCCCGGATCGGGTCGAGCGTTGCGAAACCCGCTTTCCGAAGGTGCTCTTCGGTAATGGAGTCCTCGTCGAGGATTACCGTTGCACCCGGCTTGAGCCATTTGCGGTTCGCCTTCAGTGCCGCAGGGTTCATTGCGATCAGTACGTCGCAGAAGTCGCCCGGGTTGAGCTGTCTTTTGGCTCCGAAGTGCACCTGGAATCCGGATACACCCGCTACGGTACCTTGCGGGGCGCGGATTTCGGCGGGATAGTCGGGGAATGTCGAGATTCCGTTGCCGAGCAAGGCTGAAGTGTCGGAAAAGAGCGTACCAGTAAGCTGCATGCCGTCACCGGAGTCGCCCGAAAAGCGGATCACGACATCTTGCAGCTCTTGTACCTTGTTTTCATTCATTGCTGTATTGTGAATTAGTAATATAATAAGGTTGCTTTATTGGGTCGTTTTCTGTGGCCGGCACGGTTTCGATCAATTCGACCCTGTCTTCCTTTGTCGAAAACATTATAATATAATGCCACAAATATAGGAAATATATTCCGGATAAAACTCACAAATCGTAATTAAAAAAATATTGTTTGGTTAAAACTTTGCTTTTTTTGTGCTTTTTGTAATTATAAATAGGAAGAAATCCCGGCTGCGGGCATCGCAACCGGAACATTTGGAACGCTGCACCGAAATCCGGTTTCGGGTACGGCCCGTAACGGCTCGCGCGATTTCGTGCTACCGGATCGAATTCATCCGGATACTGGCCTTGACCAGGGCGAGGGCCCGGATGCGGTCCACGGCCACCTCTTTGTCGGCGTGATGGGGGTTCTGACTGACGAGTTTCACGTACCCTTCCCGCTCGGATTTTTGGATGTATTTGACCGTGATGTACTCTTCGCCGTCGATGTCGATCGAGAGCAGGTACATGTCGCCCCAGAAGATGTCGCCGATATCCTTGAGCTGTTTGTAAAGTACGATGTCGCCGCTTTTGAGCAGCGGGTACATCGAGTCGCCCACGATATAGATGGCACCGTCGCACTTGGGCAGGTTGGGGATGTGGATGAAATTGACGGGCCGCGTCTGCGCGTGATCGGCGAAGAGCGGCACCAGGCCCGCCGTCCCTTCTATGGAGTAGAGGGGGACGCTTTGCAGCGGCAGCGTGTTGTCCGTGCGGTGCATGTAGGCGGTCAGATCGGGTTCGGCATTGAACATTTCCCCTTCTCCGCCATCGAGCCAGTCCGGATTGACATTCAATTCTTGAACCAGGATGTTCTTGTTCCGGGACGAGAGCGCCGCCTTGCCCGTTTCGATCATCGAAAGGGCGGCCTTTCCGATGCCTAATCGTTGAGCTAACTGCTCTTGTGTCAGACCTATTGTCTTTCTCAATAGTTTTAAGCGATCCCCCGTCATATCGTATCAAAATTTTTTATGGTAAATATTTTGATTCTCTTGTATTAAATTCAAAAATTGAACTTATCTTTGTCTTGCAAAGTTAAACGATTTATTTTGTTTATGCAAAATTTTTATTGAACTAAATTCTTTTACGATGACCTATCCAATTATTCCGGAGTTATACGGTATCGTCGCTCGCAAGCTGTTGGATGAAATCGGGGAGAAGAGTTTCTATTCCGGTTCGTTTTCATTCGACTACGGTTCGAAAGAGTGTCGTTTCGTCGCCTCGATCGTAGTCTATCGTTCGAAGGTGTGTCTGCCCGAAGGCGACGCCGACCGAATCGACGACCTGGTTCCCGTCTGGTGGGAATTCCATACATCCGACCAAGCGGGGGAACGCCCCAACGATTTCTCCTTTTCCGAGCTTAAGGAGTACCTCTTCTGATTCGACTCCGCAAGATCGCACATCCCATCCGGAGCGGCGCCTCCTGCGGTCTTTTTCCGAACACATTGTTCTTGGTTTTCGATACCCGCTGCAACGGGCGGTTCCGTTTTTCCGTTGCTGTTCGAAAAGTTGAACGCTGTTCTGCGATTGTCGGATGCGGCGATTCTGGAATGACCCGTGCGTATCGAAACCCTCCGCCTCCCTTCGGCAGCGCCGTGCCACCGGGCGGAGCTTAAAAACTACTGACCTATGAATATAGATGTATTGAAGGACTTGTCCCCCGCAGAACCGGCTTCTGCGGGGGATTTGCCTCCGTTCGGCCTGTTTGCCGCCGGAGTCTATCCCTTTCTGGAGTTCCGGTGGTTTCACGAGGCCTACTACCGCGTACTGGAGGCATTCGCCGCCGGGCGCGTCCGCCGGCTTATCGTCACCATGCCGCCCCAGCATGGCAAGAGCGTCGGGGCTTCGACCCTGCTGCCTGCCTACCTGTTGGGGCGCGATCCCGATCTGCGGATCGCCATCGCCTCCTATTCGGCTTCGTTGGCTTCGAAGTTCAACCGGCGCGTGCAGCGTATCATCGATTCGCCCGAATATGCAGCCTTTTTCCCGGAAACGACCATCAAGCGGGGAGCCAGGCCTCCGGAGTACCTGCGTACGGCCGATGAGGTGGAGATCATCGGTCACCGGGGCGGCCTGCTCTCTGTCGGCCGCGAGGGGGCGCTCACGGGCAACCGTGTGGACTGTTTCATTCTCGACGACCTTTACAAAGATGCGATGGAGGCCAATTCGCCCGTCGTGCGGGAGAACTGTTGGGAGTGGTACACCTCGGTCGTGAAGACCCGTATGCACAACTTCTCCGGCGAGTTGATCGTCTTCACGCGCTGGCACGAGGAGGATTTGATCGGCACGCTCTGCCGCCGGGAGCCTTTCGTCGAGTTCACCGACTGGGCGCAGCTCGATACGCTGCTGCCCGATACTTGGCTCTATTTGAACTTCGAAGCTCTCAAAACGCGTCCTCCGTCGCCGGTCGATCCTCGTGAACCGGGCGAAGCGCTCTGGGAGGAGCTTCACGGCGCGGAATTGCTGCGTGGTAAGCGGCGGCTCGATCCCGTGCGGTTCGAGTGTATGTATCAGGGGCGTCCTTCGGTGCGCGAAGGGCTGCTCTACGGGGATAATTTCCTGACTTACGAGGAGCTGCCCCGCGACATCGTGCGCCGGGCGAACTATACCGATACGGCCGACGATTACCTCTGTTCGCTCTGTTATGTCGTCGATCCGGACGGGGTGATCTACGTTACCGATGCGGTTTATTCGCGCGAACCGATGGAGATGACCGAAGGACTGGTGGGAACGATGCTCCGCGAGTCGGGTACGCGTGCGGCACTGATCGAGAGTAACAACGGAGGCCGGGGATTTGCCCGCGCGGTGCAGGCTTTAGCGCCGCAGGTTCGTGTGGAGTGGTTTCACCAGTCCGCTAACAAGGAAGCCCGCATCCTCTCGAACGCAGCGACGGTGGTTCATACGGTACGTTTTCCCTGCGACTGGGCGCTGCGCTGGCCTGAATTGTATGCTCATCTGACCACTTACCGCCGGAAATTCCGTGCTAACCGCTGGCACGATGCCGCAGATGTGGTGACGGGCCTCGTCGAACGTGAAATCGCCGGGCGGGACACCCGTATTAAAAGCGTTAAATTTATGTAGGCGATAGATTGCGGATCGTGTGTATTCGGGATTGAGGCTTGTGTGGTGCGGGAGAGAGAATCCGTTGGTGTGTCGTGGGCGTATTGATCGGTTCAGGTCTGAAATCTCTTTCGATCCCGGTAGGGAAGGTGTTTTGGGAAATTGAAAAACATACGAATTGTGCCGGCGACCGTCGGCCCGTCATTACCTTTGTCATATAACGCTTTGGATTAAAAGTCTTTGTAAAAATCGATTTTCATATAAAGGATAAGGAGGAGCAGGGCATAGAGCAGCGACCACCGATGATGATCGAGCATGTTTGCTACGGATGTATTTTGTGGTTATTGTATGCTATGACGAAGTACATCGTTGATAAAGAGATTAGTAGGGCGATATTATGGAGCTTGGGGCGTGATTGTCGCTGTAAAGAAAATGAGGCGATGACGAACTAAATCCTGATAAATCCTGGGGGATACACTAAATCGTATAATCAATCACCATGGCAAATATTGCCGAATAGGCGCTCTTTGAATAATTTTTTATATATTTATGTCGAATTGTTTTATTGGACGAACTGTTTTTAGGGGGATTTAATGATTTTCAGCTTATGAGAAGATTTTTATTTTGGTCTTTGTGTTTTTGCCTGCTGTTTCCTGTAGGGTTATCTTCTTGCGATGGCAGCGATTCGGCGGCGGTGATTTTTGGGGGAACGACCGGGAAGCTTACATGGACTTTGACGGAGGATGGTGTCCTGACGATTACCGGGGAGGGACCTATGCCCGATTATAGAGATGGAGGTACTTCGGAAACTCCGCCTTGGTATCCGCATGTGAACAGGATTTCCTCCTTGACGATTGGCGAAGGTGTGACCCGCATCGGAGATTATGCATTTATGTTATGCAGCTTTGTGACGGAAGTTGTTATTCCGGAAAGTGTGACAAGTATGGGAGATTGGGCTTTCTGGCATTGTCAGAGTTTGAAGCGTATCACCTTCCCTGACCGTATGGTGAGGTTCGGTGAATGGGCATTCTACGAGAATGAAAGTCTTCAGAGCGTCTGTATTCCCGAGGGGGTAACGACTATTCCGAGCAGCGCTTTTGCTCGATGTCATAATCTAACGTGTGTTATCATGCCGGGGAGTTTGCAAACTATTTGTGGCGGGGCTTTTTCGCAGTGTCATAAATTGACGGATGTAACTATTCCCGATGGCGTGACGGTGATTGAAACAGGAGCTTTTCCAAGTTATCTTGATATGGCTGTCGTTACCTGTCTGGCCGTTATTCCGCCGGAGCTAGGGAAAGATAATTTCGGCTTTCCTGCTAAAATTCTTTATGTACCTGCCGGCAGTGTGGAGGTGTACAGGAAAAATGCTGTCTGGAGAGAGGCTTTTGAAACGATTGCGGCACTACCCTGATATTCCTGCCTGTGGGCGGGCGGTGCCGAGAACGAAATATCCCCGTACCCTGCAAAAGGGTACGGGGATATTTCGTTCTCGGAGTCGGCTGTTTCTCGAAGGATTATTTTTCCTGTGGGTCTTGCACTATTTCTTCGGCCCGTCGGAGCGCCGCATTGATATTCGGGCAGATGTTTTCCTCGCCCAGCAGGGTGTAGAATCCCGCTTTGTGCAGGACTTCGTGTACTTTGGGATTGACGCCCGAAAGGATGATGCGGGTATTTTCCTGTTGCGATATGCGGCAGAGGTTCGTGAGGTTATGGATGCCCGTCGAGTCGATGAAGGGGACCTTTCGCATACGGATGATCCGCACCTGTGCGTGGTCGCCGAGCTGCACCATCTGTTCCTCGAATTTGTTGGCGATGCCGAAGAAGTAGGGACCGTCGATTTCATATACTTCGACGCCTCGGGGGATGATGAGGTGCTCTTCGTGCGACTCGAGGTCCGACTCCTTACCGGGGTCTATTTCGTTGCGGATGACCGAGATGTCGGTAGTTTCCATCACGCGCCGCATGAAGAGCAGGCAGGCGAGTACCAGTCCGACTTCGATGGCCACCGTCAGGTCGATGATGACCGTCAGCAGGAAGGTGACCAACAGCACCGCGACATCCGAGCGGGGATTCTTCATCAGAGCCCGGAACGTGCGCCATTCGCTCATGTTGTACGATACCACCACCAGCACGCCTGCCAAGCAGGCCATCGGGATATATTGCGCCAGCGGCATCAGGAACAGGAAGATCAGCAGCAGTACGACGGCATGGATGACGCCTGCGACCGGCGTGCGGCCGCCGTTGTTGATATTGGTCATCGTGCGGGCGATGGCTCCGGTGGCGGGAATGCCGCCGAACAGAGGCGTCACCACGTTGGCGATGCCTTGGGCCACAAGCTCCTGGTTGGAGTTGTGCTTGTCCCCCGTCACGCCGTCGGCGACCGTTGCCGACAGCAGCGATTCGATGGCGCCCAGTACGGCGATGGTGATGGCTGCGGGCAGCAGTCCCTTCATCCCTTCCCACGAGAGGGCGGGGATGACCGCGTCGGGCAGTTGGGAGTTGATCGTGAATCGGTCGCCGATAGTTTCGACGGAGTCGATTCCGGCGTAGCGTTTCAGCAGATAGACGGCCAGCGTCATAACGACGATAGCGATCAGCGAACCGGGTATCTTTTTCGAGAAGCGGGGCGTGAGGGCGATGATGGCGACGCTGATAACGCCTACGGCCGTTGCCCAGAGGTCGATCGTCCCGAAATTCTGGAAGTAGACCATCCATTTCCCGGCGAAGTCGCCCGGCATTTCGGGGGTCGTGAGGCCGAACAGATCCTTGATCTGCGTGGTGAAGATCGTCACGGCGATACCGCTGGTGAAACCGACGACGATCGGGTAGGGAATGAATTTGATGATCGTCCCCAGGCGGAAGAGTCCCAGCAGGATCAGGAATACGCCCGCCATGATCGTGGCGACGGTCAGTCCCTCGATGCCGTACTGTTGGATGATGCCATAGACGATCACGATGAATGCACCTGTGGGGCCGCCGATCTGTACGCGACTGCCGCCGAGCGCCGATGTGAGGAAGCCGGCGATGATGGCCGTGATGATGCCTTTTTCCGGTGAAACGCCCGATGCGATGCCGAAGGCGATCGCCAGCGGCAGGGCCACGATGCCGACGATGATGCCGGCCATGAGGTCGGCGGTGAATTTCTCCCGGGAGTAGTGCTTCAGGGATGTGAGAAGTGCGGGTCTGAATTCGATCATCTCCGAATTTTTATTTTAAGGTTAATTTTAAGGTTGAAAAATGGTGGCGCAAAGGTAGTGAAAATGAGGGGAGGATAAAACAAACGGCTTCGTTTTTTATACCGCATGTATTCTGTTCATTGCGGAAATAAAAGACTATTATTCATATTTTCATCGTGTTACGTCTTTTTAGATTGGATTGGGAGCAGATCGATTCGTGTGTCTGCGCCGTATAAAAAGCCGGGGCGGACGGTTTCCGTTTAAGAGTCTGTTTTGAATTTTATAAATGAGTTAGACATTGGCCGAGAGAAAATGTTTCGGCTTTTTTGAACCTCTTTTCTGCATCTTCTTTCAGCAGGTGCTGAAAATAGTCCGCTATTTACGCAACTTCCTCAAAATAATCTACTCGAAAACAGCTCTCAAATAATCTCGACGTAAAATTCGAGCAGGTTCTAAAAATCGAGATAGGGGAAAATGAACACCTTCCGGCATTGCATGCCGGAAGGTGTCATACGGATTTTGTACTTTTATCGAACGTTATTTTTTCAGTTTCGCCAACTGTTCTTTCAGGCTGAAACGGTCGAATTCGTCGATAAGGTTCGTCATCAGCTCTTTCACGCTCTCGATCTTTTCGGCTCGCCAGGCATTGACGCCGGCGAAAGCGTATCCTGCCGACAGGTTGCCTTTGAAGGCGTTGTAGAGGGCCATGATGATGCAGTAGGGGCTGTGGGTTACGTCGCAGGTCTTGATACAGTTGAACGGACAGCTTTTGGGCTGTTTCAACCCTTGTTTCACCCGTTCCAGGAAAGAGTTGTGGATGGCCCGCCCCGGCATACCCACCGGACTTTGGATGATCTCTATGTCCTGTTGAGAGGCTTCGATGTAACTCCGCTTGAACTCCGTCGAGGCGTCGCACTCCTCCGTGGTGACGAAGCGCGTGCCCATCTGGACACCGTCGGCGCCCAACTCCATGATGCGATAAATGTCTTCGCCCGTGTAGATGCCGCCTGCTGCGATGACCGGGATGTGCGTGTCGTGCGCCGTGCCGAAACGACGGACTTCCGAAACGATTTCGGGCAGCAGCCGCTCCAGCGAGAAGTGTTCGTCGGTGATCTGTTCCGGCTTGTAGCCCAGGTGTCCGCCGGCCTTGGGTCCCTCGACCACGATCGCGTCGGGAACGTATTTGTAGTTGGCGAGCCATTTCTCGCAGATGAGCTTGGCGGCTCGGGCCGACGAAACGATCGGAGCCAACTTCGTCTTGCTGCCTTTGGTCAGGAACGACGGCAGGTTGAGGGGCATACCGGCCCCCGAGAAGATGATGTCGGCCTTCTCTGCGATGGCCGTTCTGACCATGTCTGCGAAGTTGGACATGGCCACCATGACATTGACGCCGATGATACCTTTGGTCTTTTCACGGGCTTTGCGCAGCTCTTCGCGCAGGCCCCAGATGCTTGCCGTATTGTAGTCTTTGGAGTGTTCCCGGTAGATGACGCCCAGTCCGGCCGAGGAGATCACTCCCACACCGCCTTGGTTGGCTACGGCCGATGCGAGTCCCGAGAGGGAGATGCCTACGCCCATACCGCCCTGAATGATGGGAAGACGGGCCAGCAGATCGCCGATTTTCAATGTTTTCATAGTTAAAGTTGCTTTGAATTTATATTTTTTCCTTTCTCTCCGTACGTCGTGCCCGCCGATCGTGCCGTATCGTTTGTCGATTCGGTTTTTCGTAAGTTTCTCCTTGAGCGGATGTTTCGATCGGTTTCAGGTTTTCCCGAAAGGCGGCTCTGTGCGGGGAGAGTGGAGCTTTTTGTAAGTTTTGGATCCCGGGTGCCCGTAAAAATATTGTATGTAGGGTCGGGACAGTTTGTATTTCTGTTATTGTTCCGCTGTCGGTGCGACGGTCAGTTCGAGCTCCTCGAGCCGTGCCACGGGGGCGATGTCCAGGGTTGCGATATTGCCGTTCATGTAGCGGTAGTATCCTGCCAGGGCGATCATCGCGGCGTTGTCGGTCGTGAATTTGAATTCGGGCAGGAAGGTGCGCCATCCCCGTTTCCTTCCCTCCTCCGTGATGCCGTTGCGGAGCCCTGAATTGGCCGATACGCCGCCTGCGATGGCGATGTCGCGGATCCCGTACTCCTTGGAAGCTTTTACGAGCTTGTCGAGCAGAATTTCCACGATGGTCGTCTGCAGCGAGGCGCAGAGGTCGGCTTTGTTTTTCTCGATGAAATTCGGATCTTCGGCCATTTCGTCCCGCAACGTATAGAGGAACGAGGTTTTGAGTCCCGAGAACGAGTAGTCGAAACCCTCGATGCGGGGTTTGGCGAAGCGGAACGCGTGCGGATCGCCCTCCTTGGCCAGTTTGTCGATCACCGGCCCACCCGGATAGGGCAGCCCCATGACTTTGGCGCACTTGTCGAACGCTTCGCCCGCGGCGTCGTCGATCGTCGTGCCGATGATCTCCATTTCGAGCGGGGAGTCCACGCGCACGATCTGCGTGTGGCCGCCGCTCACCAGAAGACACAGGAACGGAAAGTCCGGATGGGGCAGCGTGCGGTCCCGAAGGTCGATGAAGTGTGAGAGAATGTGCCCCTGAAGGTGGTTGACCTCGACCATCGGGATGTTGCGGGCGATCGACAGCCCCTTGGCGAACGACACGCCGATACGCAGTCCGGTGTACGACCCGGGGCCCTTGCCCACGGCCACGGCGTCAAGGTCGTCGGGCACGATGCCCGTCTCGCGCAGCAGTTCATCGACGAACACGCCGACCTTGCGGGCATGGTCGCGCCCCTCGTCGCTCTCGCGCAGCGACAGCAGTTCGCCGTCCTTGGCGATGCCCACGGAACAGATGTCCGTTCCGGTCTCAATAGCAAGTATTAAACTCATAAGTTATCCTATCGTTTTCTCGCCACCATCGGCGGTTGTCGCCGCCTCCGGCGTCGTTTGCAAATCTGCCCTCCCTCGGAAGGGACTCGTCGCGACGCAACCCGGATTATCCGCCGGAACGCAGACGCTATATCACCCCGAAATGCTCCAATGCGCGCCGGATTC
>ERZ1027064.214-NODE-214-length-29636-cov-10.644603_pt1 | contig 29636 bp, 37 predicted proteins | sample MGYA00519422_ERZ1027064 | MGnify/ENA primary metagenome ERZ1027064 (study PRJEB26926, sample SAMN06164492) | human gut metagenome | biome: ENVO:00009003; feature: ENVO:2100002; material: ENVO:00002003 | host: Homo sapiens | place: USA | collected 2012 ... | reverse complement strand
AGATGTAGAGAGGTCTCGTGGGCTCGGAGATGTGTATAAGAGACAGTATTTATATTATATCCTCACTTTCCCTATATCCTAACAATAAATGCTATTGTTTTAATTTTAATTTCAACAAAGGAGCATAATAAATGATTAGAAATAATAACAGAGGAATTAGAATGAATATCAAAAGGAAACCAAAAATTAACAGTTTTGCTGTTAAGAATAAAATGAAAAATGAAATGATGGCTATTGATAATAGTTTTGATGAAGCAGAAATTGTTAATAGCCAAAAATATAAAAATTTTGAAAATAATAAACCATATAAAAGCGGACATCACTATAAAGCAACAGAAGAATCAATTGAACATACTCGTAAGAGATATCCTGGTTTGATTATGTTGCAGGATAGGGACCCTGAAGAAGCTAAAGCTATTAGAAGAAAAGGAGCTTATGCTGCTCAGGAAGCTAGAAAAAGGAATACAAAATTAAAAGAAGTATTGGCTACTATCCTCAATTGTAATGCAACACTTACTGCTGAACAACATAAAATGGCAGTACAATATGGTATTATTTCCAATAAGACTAAAAAATTAAATAATACATTTTTAATGATGTTAATGTTATTTAAACGTGCAATGCAAGGGAATTTACAAGCAATTGAAAAGATTCAAGATATTATTGGTGAAAATCCATGGCTTGAAAAATATGCTGATAAAAATGATGCTGGTAGTGAATTGAACATCAATTTCTATGAAGGAGATATCAAATAATGAAAAAGGCTAATGCTTTTAAATATGAACGCAATTTGTTTAAAGTGGAATTTAACTCTGGTACTGTTGGTTTTATGGTTGCTAAAAATAAAACAGTATTGGAAAACTTTTATCAAAAGCGTAATTTGTTCAAAAATGTTAAAAGCATTATTCCTGTTTTATTTGGTGTTGTAGAGGAGAATGAAAAATAATGCCAACAAAAAAGAAAAAACCAATACCTACTGTAAGCTCTCAATTGGTTGATATTCAGCAAGATTTTGTTAAAACAGTTGATGATTTAGTAGGGAATATGACTGAATCGTTAAAAGAGTATAATCCAAGTTTAGTAATTGATGAAAAATTTGAAGAATTTAAACTGAAAAAACAAAAAAGGTTCAATAAATTACGAAATAAGGCACTGAAATTTATGAAAAAGTATTATGACGGTGAAAATGATGTGATGTTAGTTATTACGTCTAATGATGCTGGTTTATATTTCAGAGAATTAAGGTGCGATACTGATGAAAATGCTGTTGAAAGTACTAAGAATGGTGGTGCCAAAAATGTTGAATAAATTAAAACGTTTCGATTTGTTAAAAAGTTTGTATTATGAAGATGCAAATTTGATTCATGAAACAGAGAAAATGGTCAAAACATTGCAAGATAATTTAGAACAAATGCAAAATATTCAAAAACGTGTTTCTAATTTGTTAGAATTTGCAGCTGCTGAAATTCAAAATATGAATTCTGAAACAGATATAAAATTATCTCCTCCTGATTTACCTGATGTTATACCAGGAGCTGAAAATATTAATGATTTTGGAGATAAAGCAGCTAAAGAAATTCCTATTGGGGAATTTAGATGTGATGGGTCTGTACTTAAAAGGGTAGAAAATAAGCCTCAAGTAAAAGTATTGTCTGGTTTTAAAGCAAAACCTGCAACGGAGGGATGAACATGTTAAAAGAAGGAATGGATTTAAAAGCTTGAAAATAAATTCAAAAATATTTCCAACAAAATCACATTTGAATATCACATCAAATTCAATTATTCTATGCGTGATTGTGTTATTGAAGTAAAAATCGATAACGAGAAAAGGTTATATGATTTGATGTGATATTTACGATTTGTTAAAAATATGGAGAAAATAAACAATGTTAAGTAAATATAAGAAAAATGAAATAAAAGAACAAGCTTTAACAGGATTAAAATTCAAATCTTATACTGATGGTTATATCAACATTAAAGCAAATGATGTTCTTGAGTTATTAGAAGAATGTGAATATTATAGTGAAGTCAAAATTAAAGGTGGAAAACAAATGGAAGAAAGAACAGCAATAAAGCAAGCAATACTTCAAATAAATGCTGGAATAAGACGATTAGAAAGGGCATATAAATATCTTGATAATCATAATGTTAAAGAAGCAAAATGTAGGTTATCTGAATCAATAGATGAAGCAAACCATACTATTGTTGAATTAGCAAAATACATGAAATAGTGCAAAGAAAAATATTAACTTTAGCTTAGGAAAGTGGGAATATAACTAAAATATAATTCCTTCATAACCTAAGCTAAAATTACTTATATGTTAATATATAATATTCAATGGATAGAGGGCAAAGCAATGCAGAATGTAGTTAGAATGGGAGAATTAATAGGAAAAGGGTATAAAGAATTCTGGAATTTTAAAGGTAGGTACAGAGTAGCAAAAGGTGGACGAGGAAGCAAGAAAAGTTGTGATACTAGCATCTGGATTATCTACAATATGATGAAGTATTTTGTACAATATGGATTGAAGCCGAATACCCTGGTAATAAGAAAGCATTATAGCATTCAAAAGGAAAGTACATTTGCTCAGTTAAGATGGGCTATAAATAAGTTGCAGGTATCCCATTTGTGGAAAGTTAAAAATAGCCCAATAGAATTAGAATTCCTTCCAAGTGGGCAACGTATTATTTTTAGGGGTATGGATGACCCTGATAGTATTACTTCTATTACTAGTGCTGATGGCCAATTATGTTGGGTTTGGTGGGAAGAAGCTTATCAGGTTCAATCAGAGGAAGCTTTTAATAAAGTAGATTTGAGCATACGTGGTGATATGCCCTATCCTTTGTTTAAACAGCATACTTTAACATTCAATCCATGGAGTAGTAAAAGTTGGATTAAAAGGAGATTTTTTGATGTTGCTCCTGACCCTAATATTTTAGCATTAACTACTAATTATTTATGTAATGAGTTTTTGGGGGAAGATGATATTGCTATATTTGACAGGATGAAAAAAGACAATCCTAAACGATATAGTATAGAAGGACTTGGAGAATGGGGTATTGCTACAGGTCAAATTTATGAAAATTATGAAATAAGGGAATTTGATTGGAAAGCATTATGGGACCAATACATTGATGTTAAAAAGGAACACAGGAGATTCAAATTACGACTAGGTTTGGACTTTGGCTATACTGTTGACCCTACTGCTTTTGTTGCATGTTTAGTAGATACTGAGAAATTAGAAATCTATATATTTGATGAATATTATAAAACTAAAATGTCGAACAAGCAAATTGCAAATATGATACAATACAAAGGTTTTGGTAATGAGATAATTAAAGCAGATTCCGCAGAGCCAAGAACTATTGATGAATTAAAGGCTTTAGGATTAAGGAGAATTAGAGGTGCAGTAAAAGGTACTATAGAATCAGGAATCCAAAAATTGCAGGATTATAAGATAATAATTCATCCTCGTTGTGAGAATGCTGCTTTTGAGATAGAAAATTATGTTTGGGCTGAAGATAGGAAAACAGGGGAAATGGTAAACAAACCAATAGATGATTTTAACCACTTAATGGATGCTTTAAGGTATGCAACTGATGATATTAGTAAAGCAACATTCAGATGGAATGACCCTAAAGTAGATACATTAACTGGTATGAGAGTGGTGAGAGTATAATGGCAAAAACTGAAGAACAAAAGCTACGGCATAAATATAATCAAATACATAAAATTGAAATATACGAACGTAAAGCAAGGAAAATGGCAAGGCTAATAATGCTTATGGGTTGTGAGGTCTGTCCAGCAAAAAGGTATTGTGAAAGCAAAAGTGAAAGTAATATTGATGTTAAAAACTTCAATAATTGCAAAAAATACATTGTTGAATGGATGCAGGAAGGGAGTTATTAATTATGGCATTAGAAAAGTTTAGTATAGAGAACTTAATTAGTATGACGAAGGCTGGAGCAAGGATGATTCCAAAGTACTTAAAAGCTAATGAAATTCCTACATTTGATGAAATACGAATTCAAAGGTTGAGCACTTATGGAAAACCTCAGGAAGATTTTTTGTATAGTGTTTGGCATGAATTTTTTAATAGTAAGGAAAGGGAGAATATGCTTGTTGGTGAGGCATATTTCAACAATGAAAATGAAATTAATGAGCGTATTAGAACAAGTGTTAATGAATTTGGTATTATGGATGAAGATGAAAAACTGTCTAATGCTAAACTTTCCCATCCTTTTGTTACTAAATTAGTAAAGCAAAAAGTAAATTATTTATTAGGCAATCCGTTTACTATTAAAAGTGATGATAATGATTCTGAATTTGAAACTATATTAAATGATGAATATTTTACTAAAGTATTCAGAAAAATTATCAAAAGTAGGGGCAAGGAATCAATTAATAAAGGGAAAAGCTGGTTGCAAGTATATTATGATAAAGATGGTGTGTTGAAGTTTAAAAGTATTCCATCTGAAGAAATTAAGGCATTTTGGGCTGATAATGAACATACAGAATTGGAAGCTGTTTTACGTGTTTATTTAATAAAACAATATAATGAAAATGGAATGGCAGAAACAATCACTATATATGAATATTATACTAAAGAAGGAATTTGGAAATATAAGGAACAAGGCACTGGTTTAGTACCTTATGAAGAAGATGATGAAAATGGTAACCCCATTCAAAATCCAAGAGCATACATCACTGCTACAGAAAAAGTAAAAGCTGATGATGGAACAGAAAAGGAAAATAAATTGGAATTGAATTGGGGCAGGATTCCGTTTATTTGTTTTAAGTATAATGATGAAGAACTTCCGTTGATTAAATATATCAAACAATTGGTAGATGACTATGATATTAATACTTCTGATTTAAGTAACCAATTGCAGGATATTCCTAAAAATATTACTATTGTACAAAACTATAGCGGTGCTGATTTAGCTGAATTTGTTCAAAATGTTCGTAAATATAGGGCAGTATTAGTTGATGGTGATGGTGGAGTAAGTAATATGGCAACTGATGATAATAGTGCTGCTTATGAAACACATTTAACCAGATTAAGAAAAGATATATTTGATTTTGGTAATGGTGTTGATACCCAAAGTACTGATTTAGGGAATGCTTCTGGTCAGGCAATTAAATTTAGGTTTTTAGATTTAGACTTGGATATGTCTGATATGGCGAATGAGTTTAATGATACTATTAATAATTTGCTTTGGTTTATTAAAGCTGATATATATGCAAGGACTGGTAAAGATTATGAAGACAAAGAAATCAATGTTGTGTTTAACAATGATATTGTGGTTAATGACAGTGAAACAATTGAAAATCTAAAAAATAGTGTAGGCATTATTAGTAAAAGGACTTTGGTTGCTAATCATCCTTATGTTGATGATATTGAAGATGAAATGGTACAAATTGAAAAGGAAACATTAGAAGAACAAGAACAATTCATGGTACAAAATGGACCAAGTGGTTTTGGTACTGGTGAAGAAGAAGAAAGTAATAAAAGCAAAAGTATTTATAAAATAACGAGTATTACAAACAAATATGCTAAAGGCAGCATTTCAAGGGCAACTGCTGAAAGGTTATTAGGTGAAATTGGGTTAGATGATGAATCCGTTGCATTTTACTTAAATGAATCCGACGCATTAAATAAAAATAAAGCTAAGAAATAAAGGAGTGTAGTTTATCATGGCAGATGCAAGTAAAGCAACTCAAATGAATAATGGGTTGGCTATTCAAGTATATAATGAACAAAGTTGTTTGTTAATGGAGAAAAGAATGCGAACTGCTTACCAATCTGCCATTGATGAATTACAAAAGGAATTAGACGACTTTTATGAAAAATATGCTACTGATAATAAAATTGATTTACAAGTAGCAAAACAAAAGCTAAGTTTAAGTGATTCTGAAAATGTTAAGGATTTAGCTGAACAATACAAACAATTATTAAGTAAAAAAAACATTGGTGTAAGGACCCAAAAGAAGTTAGATAAAATTGCTGCTAAAACAAAAGCAAGTAGGTTGGAACAATTATTGGTTAATTGTACTAAACAGGCTGCTGAAGTAGGAATGAAAGCTAAAGATGAAATGATTGATGTTGGCAGTTTAATGTATAAAGATGGGTTTGGCCACACAATGTTTAATATTCAAAAAACTGTTGGTATGGGTGTAAATTTTAATATGCCATCAGCAAGGGTAATTAAAACAGCTTCTAATGTTGAATGGTTAGGAGCTACTTTTACTGATAGGACCGGTTACACATTAGATATGTTGACCAATAATATTGAACAAATTATTCCGCAGTTATTTATTCAAGGTAAAAATGCTGATGAATTTGGTAAAGCTATTGCTAAACAATTCAATATGTCTGAAAATGCTGCTAAAAGGGATATGCGAACATTAACTACTTTAATAACTAATCAAGCAAGTATATTAGCGTATAATAATTGTGAAATGGTTGAAGAATTTGAGTTTGTTGCAACATTGGATGGAAGGACTTCTGACAAATGTAGGTCTATGGATGGTAAAAGGTTTAAATTGAATGAGGCAGCCCCTTTTGTTAACCAACCTCCTTTACATTATAACTGTAGGAGCACTACTATTCCATATTTTGAGGACTTAGATGAATACAATCAATCTGAGAGGGTGGCAAGGGATGAACAAGGTAAAACCTATATGGTCCCTGCAAATATGTCGTACAGGGAATGGTGCACAAAACATGCTCAAGGATTATATGCTAATAGTGATAAGACTGATTGGAATTATGAGCCTGAAAAAGTATTAGCTTATGAACGTATTGTTGATGAACGTAGGAAGTTAAAAGCTTTGCAGGAAGATAGGGTTGTATATCAAGATTCTGATTTTGTTGTTGACCATGATATTAGTAATTATAGTGAAGAAGAAATAGAGCATTTGATGCAATTATTTAATGTTCATGGGAATGCAGGAACAAATTTATTACAAGAAGCTAAACAAAAATTACAACAAAAAATTAATGAAACAATGACTAAAATCAATAATATCAGAAAAGAATTAAAAACTGATAAAACAGCTAATATTTTACCTGCTAAAGATTATAATGATATCATAGACAATTTGCATAAATATTATGAAATGTTGAATGATGAGTATGATATATTAAATGAGAAAAGTAGCTATCAAAAATATGTTAAAGTTATGGGATTAAATGATAAACCTGAAACAATGTCAAAACAGGACTTTCAAGCTTATATTGCTGATAATAAAGATTTGCCTGTTTTGTATCGTGCAGTTACTGATGTTGGTCCTACTGGTACTGCTGGTGGTATTACAAGGGGTAAGTATTTAAGATGTGGTATTTTAAACGACTTAATGTATGGAAGCCAACAATACATTGGTGATGGAATATATGGTGATGGGTTGTATTTTTCTACTCAGCCTACACATGGCAGTTATGGTAATTTTAGTGGAAGTAAGGAAACAGCAATTGATAGGAAGTACATGATACAAGCTACTTTTAAGAGTGGAACAAAGAAAATATTGTGGGATGATTTACAGAAATTGATGGGTGAATATAGGGACAAAGGCTATAATGTTGGTGACCCATCTTCTTTTGCTCGTTCATTAGGATATCATGTAATTCAAGCTCATAAGGATGGTGAAAGTGAGATTTATTACAATATTGTTGATAGAAGTTGTTTAGTTGTGCAGGATGTTGATAAAAGCGATGAAGTGGAAATAAAAAAGAAAAGGGAAAGGAAAATTATTGATATTAAACAAACAAAACAAAAAATTAGTGATAATGTTAAACAACAAATGCCGACATATGATAAAACAACAATTAATAATATTAAGAAAGCTGTTAATGATGGAAAGTCAAATGATGATGCAATGCGATTTATTGTAGATAGAATGTTATTAGATGATGATGTTTTTAGTGATTTAAACATTTTATCTAATTTTGAAAATTATATCAAAGAAGCAGTTGATGATGATGACGTGTATGAAAATGCTTTCAATAGAACTTATGATGAACTATATAAGAAAATGCATAAATTGCATGACAATGATGAACTGCATGAATTTGTATTATATAAAAGAAAAGATGGAACAAAAGTGCAAACAGATTTAATTTTTTCTGATTTGGAAGATTGGCTTTTTGAAATGGAGAATGTAAAAAATTCTGATGTTGTTGCAAAAAGCTTTGTTTTAGAAAAAATTAGATATCAAATTTATAATGAGTATGTTAATGACTTTAGTCGAAGGTTCATTGGTGAGTTGAAAGAAAGTGAATATGATGATGTTGATAAATTAGTTAAAAGTTATAATAGTAAATTTATTAAACGTTCACAAGAGCTTATTGAACAAGCTGCTCCTAAAAAAGCTTCTAAAGGTGTTAAAGTTGGTCCACATACTTTAACTTCTGAAGAAATAAAAGCACTTGAAAGGAAAGACACTTATGATTTTAATGAATTACGAAGAAAAGCTGTAAAAGAATTTAAGTATTATAAAGGTACAATAAAGAAAGCCGAAATACAAAATGAAAGTTTAAGACAAAGCGAGAAAATTAGTAAAAATAATGAAAAATACTTTCATCAAACAATGTTGGATATATTTGAGAAAAATGATTTTTGTATGAGGTTAAATAAGAATGTTTTGCCATTGATTGCACAAAGTAAATTCATGAACCAATTTGAAACAGGAAGTGCTCCTTTAGGTTTAACATTTGGTCAAAGGCGTGCAGTTGCTAAAAAGATGTTCACAATTCCTGAAGATGCTGAGGGTAGTGAATATGAAAAGTATGGTTTTCTTGGTTCTAAAAATCCTAAAGATGATTTTAAGGATGATGAAAACTTTGCAGGTGACTATGGTGATACAATTGTTAGATTTAAGAAACGAAATTTAATGCATAGGACTACATTCACAATTGGTGATAGCTTGTTTAATTGTATGCATGATGATGTTCGTTCAAGTCCTGTTGTTAACCCTCAAATTGCTTCAATTCAAAAGGGGCATGTAAATGAAGTTATATATGGTTTGAATGTTGTTGAAAATGCTAATGCTGAAAAAAGTTATTTGGATATTCAAGCATTAACAAGGCAAAAATATATTGAACTTCAATATCATGGTAATCTTACAATTGATGATGTTGAGTCAGTAACATTCAATAAGAAAACAATGAATGTTAATAATCCCGAAGTTAGAAAAATAATTGCAATGTTAAAAGAACGAGGGATTAAATGCTATTTGGTTGATTCTAAAAAGGAGGCAATCCAAGAGATATGAAAATAAAAAGGATTGTTTGTACAAATATTGATAAAATTGTTTTTGTTATTTTGACAACTGATAATCAATATTATTTGATTGATAGGAAACAAGAAAAAATAGTTAAAGGTGAATTGGAAGAGTTAATTAAGTGGAATCCTTATTGGTTTGAAAATAAAGATAAGTCAGATTATTTAATGGCATTATTAACTGATATTTTGAATGACCCATTAATTTCAATTGATAATAGAAAAGCAGGTACATTAGAGGGATATGTACTTCGAAATCAATATGATTTTGATAAAGGGCAATCTAAAGAAATGGCTACAAAAGTTAATAAACAATTCAAATAACTATTTACAATTTTTATGTTTTGTGTTATAATATATATATAAATATATAGACTGGATTTTCCCTCAGATGAATTTTGCTGTTGGATATATTAAAGATATATTTGGCCGCTATGAAAATGTCTCTGAGGGCAATCTCGTTTATCAGAGAATATTGAATTTAAAAAGGAGAATGGAAAATGTTCACAAAGGAAGAACTTAAAGGTTTTGGTCTTACGGATGAAGTAATTTCTAACATTCTTGAAAGCCAAAAGAAGAAAATGGAAAATTACGTTTTGAAATCTGAACATGATAATGTGAAAAATGAACTTGAATCTGAAAAACAAAAAGTGAAGGACAGAGATGAAACAATTAAAAAGTTAAAAACTTTTGAAGGAACAGCTACTGAACTTCAGACTAAGGTTGATGAGTTAAATAAAGAATTAAAAACAAAAGATGAAGATTATGAAAAGAATTTGAATGCCCAGAAAAAAGAAAGTGCTATTAAGTTCGGTGTAATGAATTTTGAAAGTGCTGTTCAGGACCTTGATATGGTTGTAGGTTTGATTGATAAAGAAAAAGTAACAATTGATAAAGATGGTAAAATCACTGGCCTTAATGAACAGTTAAAAGATTTACAGAAGAATAAAGCATTTTTATTCAAAGCAAAAAGCAATGATGATAATGATGAAAATTCGCAAAACAGCGGAGTATTTGGTAAATTCTTTCTTTCCGGTACAAAACCACAAGAAGGAGACAAAAATAACAAGAAAGATACTCCGGAAGCTATTGGCGCTGCTTTTGCTGCAAATAAATTGAAAATGATGGGCATTAGTACCGACAAAAAGTAATGATGGGAGGAACATGAATTATGACGATGAAAGCTAAACAATGGGAGTTTTATAACAGCAAAACCATTTTAGCAATTCCTGACCATTATGTTTGCATTGGTCGCAAACAGGCACAGGCTTCCGCAGCTTCTGGAATTGTTACTCAGGAAAATGGTCGTTTTGTTGTAAAAGCTGGTACACCATATCCTGCAAATGATGCTACTGCAATTGGTTTGGTTTTCCAGGATTATGATGTTACCGATGGTGATGTCAACATGGCTATTTTGATTCATGGTTTTGTACTTGAAGAAAAGTTGCCTGTAGACTTGGGAGAAGAAGCAGTTACTGCACTTAAACAAATTAGCGTCCTAAAAAAAACGGTATGATACTGAATCAAGATAATGATGTAGTTGAATTGGTAGCAACGGCACCAACTAGTGTTGATGATTTGCTTGGAAAAAATGTTACTGATTTTGTTGACAATTTGCACATTACCCCTGGTGGTAAAGTCAATGGTACATTCAAATTTGTAACAGGATTCACTGCATTCAATAGTCAAGTTGTTGAAGAACAAAGTGGCTATTATGTTCCGTTTAAGGTTGATGTACCTGCAGGAGCTTCTAAAGTTCAGATGAAAAATGCAGCTAAAACTGAATGGGTTGATATGGATTCTGATAAATTGGGGCTTGTTTGGTGCGGACAAACTAAACAAAGTCTGTTGAATACTAAAGTTGATATTAAAACAGACAATGGAATGGAACTACAATTGGATTTAAGTCAAGCATTTATTGAATAGTAAAGAATAGGAGTGAAATAGATGGCTACTGTTAAAGAAAAAATTTGGCAAATGTTCGATGCTAAAGCATTAGCAATGTATTGGACTGATGTCGATTCTCACATGAATGACCCCTATGTTGGTGGTTCTTTATTCCCATCTGCTAAAAGGACCGGTTTGGACCTTGCGTGGATTCGTGGTATAAACAATTTACCTGTTGCATTACAGCCGGCAGCATTCGATACTAAAGCTCCTTTGAGAGATCGTATTGGTGTTACCAAAATTGAAACTGAAATGCCGTTCTTCCGTGAAGCAATGCGAATCGGTGAAAAAGATCGTCAGGATATTCAGACTTATTTGGCTGCTGGTGACCAGTTTGCTGCACCTATTATTCAAAGATTGTATGATGATACTGCAGGTTTGATTGATGGTGCAAACATTCAGCCTGAACGAATGATTATGTCCTTGTTGCATCAAGGCAAAATTAATATCACTGCTTCTGTTGATTCTGGTCGTGATGTTACCTATAACTACAATTATGATGTTGATGGTACTTGGGCATCTAATAACAATTTGGCATTGTCTGGTACTGATACTTGGACTAAAGCAAATGCAGCAACTAATAATCCGATTGAAACATTGCTTGAAGCCAAAGAGTATATGGCTGAAAAATATGGTGTAACGGTTACTAGAGTTTTGATGAACACAGCAACTTTGAAAAATATGTTGTTGTCTGAATCTATTAAAAAGGCAATGAATCCGTTGGGTGCATCTAGCATCATCCTTATTACAGCACAGGCTAAAGCTTATGTTGAAGCTGAAACTGGTCTTACTATTATGACTTATGATAAGATGTTCAAAAACGAAGAACAGGTTGACACTAAATTCTATCCTGACAACTATGTAACGTTGCTTCCTGGTTATTCCCTTGGCAATACCTGGTATGGCACTACTCCGGAAGAATTTGATTTGATGACTGGCAACACTGATGCTAGTGTTTCTATTGTAAATACTGGTGTTGCAGTTACTACTTACAAAGAGCCCCATCCGGTAAATATTGTTACTGTTGTTTCTGAAATTGTACTTCCTTCCTTCGAAAGAATGTCTGATGTATATGTAATTAAAGTTGCTTAAGGAGTGACTGAAAAATGGTTAAAGTTAAATTGAATAGAACTGTACGGTACAATGGTGTTGTTTATCGTCCTAATGTCGTATTTGAAGCAAAAGAAAAAGACCTTGATGAATTGAAAAAATTAGGTGCCTTTATTATTGAAGAACCTAAAACTGAAAAGGTTGAAAAAGTAGAAGAAAATGAAGATGAAGAAGAGGTTGTTGAAGTTGTAAAACAGGAAACCCCTCGAAATAGAAGTAAGAAACGGAATTATCGTTGATATTAAAGGAGTAGGCACCATGAATACTGAAGAAATGGAAAAAATAATCAAAAAAGTTCGAATTCGTGCAAAATATACTGAGGCGGCTTTTTCTGATGATGAGTTGGCTGATTATATTGATGAAATTCATCAAAAGGTATTGAATTATTTGAACGTCAAAAAGTTGCCTCAAGAATTATTGTATATTCTGGTTAATATGTGTGTTGACTATTTACGATATGTTAATGCACGACAGAATGAAGATAATCCTGATGCGGAACTTGAAATTGATTTGAATTCCATTTCTTCAGTAAAAATTGGTGATACTTCCGTTGATATTGGTGAAGGTAATTCTAATAGCTTATCTTCAAAAGATTTAAAATCTCACTATTCTAATTTGGATGATATTATTTTTAACTATCGTGCACAACTTAATATGTTTAGGAGGTTACGATGGTGAAAAAGATAAAATTGTCTAAGTTGAAAAAAGTGTATGATTTGTTGTACACTGATAAGTTTAGTATAATTCACAAACCAAAAATAAAGAATCCCGATGGCTCTGTTGGTGTTTCAAATTTACCGGTTTATAAGTATTTTGATGTTGAATGCAGAATAAGTATTGACCAAGAAGATGATTCCAAAACTGACAATGAAGCATATAATCCATTGCAAAATATTTATAAGATTTTTTGTACACCTGATATTGAAGTTTTAAAAGGTGAACGAATAGTTGCTAAAAAATATGATGATAATGGAAATGTAATGCAAACATTTGTTGGAATTGCAAATAAACCAGTAAAATATGCAACACATCAGGAGTTCATAATTACATTAGAAGATGGTGTTGATTATGGGTCTTACTAGTGATGGTGTAATTCAAATGGCGGAAAATGTTCTTAAAATGCAACAAGAATTTTTAGATTTTTTGAATCAATTTTTGTTGGAAATGGGATTAAGGGCATTAGCTAAAACAAAAAAAAGAACACCAGTAAGAACAGGGTTTTTAAGAAATAGTTGGCAAGTATCTGATGTTGAAAGGGATGGAAACCAATTAGTTATATATTTAACAAATTCTGCTGAATATGCAAGTTATGTTGAAGAAGGACATCAAGCTTATAAATGGAGCAGAGGCGAAGATGGAAAAAGGGTAAAAGGCGATAAAGGGAAATATGTTGAAGGATATCACATGGCAAGGATAAGTTTAGCTGAGATAAATAGGGAAATTCCCCCACGGTTTAAACAATCTTTTGTGAAGTGGACACAGAGGTTAAGCCTATGACAGTTGTTGATTATAATAAAGTTATAAGTGCTATAACAATGTCGATTCATAATGTTGATGAATGGAAAGATATTGATATATACAAAGAAAAAGATAATGAAGAAATTAATACTCCAAGAATATTTGTCTGGACTACTAATATCACAGAATCAGGAAAAAGAACATTTAAACCAGAAACATATGAAGTTGTGCAAATGATGCAAGTAAGATATTACCCAGATGAAAATTCAACAACAAAATATCAAGATTGTTTGGACTTTGCTCATAAGTTAAAACGTGTGTTGATGATGATTGATGTTGATGATTCAAAATTAAGAGGTAGCAACATAAACTTTAATATTGATGAGAATATTCTGAAATTTTATGTTGATTATTCTTACAGAACATTTTATCGTCCTGATGAAATTGCTAAGATGATGCAATTGCAGGAAAATTATTGTTTGAAAGGAGAAAGATAATATGGCAGGTGGAAATTGGGAATCCCAGAATAAAAACAGACCTGGTGCATATATCAACTTTAAGGCTGTACCTAAACCGCTAAGTAGTGTTGGTTCTCGTGGTATTGTTACCATGCCTGTTGCTTTGGATTGGGGCCCTCAAGGTGAATTATTTGAAATTCTGAGTACTGATATGCAGGATGGTAAAAGTTTAAGTAAAATTGGTTATACGGCAATGACTGAAGGAGCACAAGTTGTTCGTGAGGCATTACGTGGTTGTTATAAGGCTTTACTTTATCGTGTTGATAAAGGTGGCACTAAGGCAACTGCAACATTAAATTCATTGACTGCAACTGCTAAGTACTTTGGTATTTGTGGTAATAATATTAGTGTTGCAATTTTGAAGTCTAATAAAGTCTCTGATGATGATACACCATTTTATGATGTCATTACTTACTATAATACAATTGAGCAGGATAGGCAAACTGTCAAAGTGATTGCTGAATTAGTAAGTAATGATTGGGTTGATTTTAGTGGTACAGATGCATTACAAAAAAGTGCTGGTACAAGATTAACAAATGGTACTAATGGTACAATCAATAATGACAACTATACTACATATTTAAACGAAATTAAGAAGCCTCAATGGCAGGTGCTTGGACTTCCGAATGTTACTGATACTAGTGTCATTCAAACTGTTTGTGATTTTATTAAAAATCAAAGGGCAAATGTTGGTAAAAAAGTTACTGCAGTTGTTTATAATTATGCTCAGGCTGATCATGAGGCAATTATTTCTGTAAACCAGGGTTATGAAACTGATAATGAAGTAATTGATGCTCAAACTTTTGTAGCAACTATTGCTGGTTTAACTGCCGGTGCAGATATCAATGAAAGCTTAACCTATCATGAAATTGAAAATGCAACTAAGATTGTAAACCAATTGACTGATGAAGAAATTGAAGCTGCATTGGTAAATGGTAAATTAGTTTTATCTGTTCGTTCTGATGGTGCAATTGTTATTGAAAAAGATATTAATACATTGCATACTTTTACTGTTGAAAATGACTATCAATTCAGTAAAAATAGGGTAATCAGAACTTTGGATGAAATTGCTAACTCTGTAAGATTAACATGGGAAAAATCTTATGTTGGTAAAGTTGATAATGATGACCAGGGTAGAAAAGATTATAAAGCAGATTTGATTTATTACTTTACTGAACTTCAGAGATTAAGAGCAATTCAGAATTTCGATAGTTCTACTGACATTGATGTATTGCCTGGCAATGATGTTGATTCTGTTGTTGTAAATGCTCATATCCAGCCGGTAGATGCAATGGAAAAATTGTATATGACCGTTATGGTTGGTGCAAAAGGTTCTACTTATACTACTGTTTCTGCAGAAGTTGCTTAATAAAGGAGGGAAATAGGAATGGCTGATTTTGAAACGCTCCTTGCAAAGGACACTATTAGTGGTCAAGAGGGTAGGGCAACCCAAAACATTGATGGTGAAATCACTGATATGTTTTTTGCCAAAGCTATTACGGCAACTTTTGAAAAGAATAAAGTTGAAGTAAAAACACTTGGTAAACGTGCTACACAGCATAAAGCAATTGGTTGGTCTGGCTCTGGTACAATGACCATTTATTATATAACCACTGAATATCGTAAGATGGCGTTGAAATATGCTAAAACTGGTGTTGATACTAATTTCCAAATGACCATCACGAATGAAGACCCAACAAGTTCTATTGGTGCTCAAACAATTGTATTATATAATGTTAATATTGATAGCACTGACCTTGCAAAACTTGATGTTGATGCTGAAGTGCTTGATGAAGAGGTAGCATTTACATTTGATGATTTTGATATTCTTGATGAATTTGGTCGCCCTGTAAGTTTTGCACAGTAATTAAAATAAAAAGGAGAAATTTAAAATGGAAATGCAGCAAACATTAACGGATTTTTTGATTGGTAATGAATTGGACAACATTGAAAAAGAAGTTGTTTTAAATGGCAGATTGAAAAATTTTAAATTTAAAATTAAAGCAATCACTCAAAGTCAGTTTTCTGAAATGCAAAAACAATGTGTTGTTTTAGATACTAAAGGTAAAAAAGTTAGATTTGATTCTACAAGATTTAGTATCATGACAATTATTAAAGGTTGCACATATCCTAATTTTAGAGCTGATGAATTTGTTAAAGCCTGTGGAGTAACATTACCAGAACAATGTGTTGTTAAAAAATTATTGCCTGGTGAAATTTCTGAACTTGCAAAACAAATTATGCAATTGTCTGGTTTTGATGAAGATATTAATGAACAAGTTGAAGAAGTAAAAAACTCTTAAAGGAAGGCGATGGGGAGACGTGGTATGCGTACTACGCTCTCCATAAACTTCATATAAGGCCTATGGAGTTTGTAAACCTTCCACAAAAAGAAAAGGCCACAATAGTAGCATTTATTGATGTTAGGATTGACGAGGAGAAGAAAAATACTCGTAAATATAGGGACAGAGGGAAAAGAAAAGTAAGAAGGTAGGGTGATATAATTTGGCAACTGTAAGGGAAACAATTGAATTGCAGGACAAAATGTCACCTGTTTTAGGTAATATTATTCGTTCCTTAAGGGGAACAATTTCGGTGATGAAGAAGCTTGATGCTTCTATTGATGATTCGAAGTTCAAAAAGATTGAAAATGATTTGTTAAGGGCTGAAAATGCACTTGCTGATTTTAATAATGAATTAGATGACACTCCTGTAAAAATCAACAAAATGTCTAAAGAGGTTGTTGATTCTGCAAAAGGAATTTCTATTTTTGGTTCTGCTGTTGGCGGATTCATTGCAAATGCTGCAACAAACTTGATTGGTGATGCACTTACGAGAGTTCAACAGGCAATTGAATTTGCATCCGACTTAGCTGAAGTTCAAAACGTAGTTGATGTTACATTTGGTGAAAGTGCAAATGAAATCAATGAATGGAGTAAAACAGCATTAAAAGCCTATGGTTTGAATGAATTATCAGCTAAAAGATATGTTGGTACAATGGGTGCAATGTTAACAAGTACCGGTATTGCAAGGGAAGAAATCTTAGGAATGTCGAAAGATATGGTTGCATTAGCTGGTGATATGGCTTCATTTTATAATTTGCAATCTGAAGAAGCATTTAATAAAATTAAAGCCGGTATATCTGGTGAAACTGAGCCATTAAAAGCATTAGGCATTAACATGTCAGATGCTAATCTTGAAGCATTTGCATTATCACAAAACATGGAAAAAGTTTGGAAGGATATGAGTTATGCTGAGAAAACAATGGTTAGATATAAGTACTTATTAAGTGTAACAAAAAATGCACAAGGTGACTTTACCAGGACCGCAGATCAATTTGCAAATAGGCAGAGGGTGTTTACGGAAAGTTTGAATCAAACATTAGCATTATTTGCATCTAATCTATTGCCGTTGTTATCAGCAGGTATGGCTTATGGCGTTCAATTTTTTGATTTTGTTATTGAGAATTGGGAATCAATTAACTCGGTAATTATGGTTGTAGGAACAACATTATTATATTTTTATTTGCCAGCATTATTAAAAGTTGCAGCAACACAAATGAAAACGGCTTATGGTATGGCATTGGCATGGGCTATTGCACATTGGCCATTATTATTGGTTATTGGTTCAATATTAGTATTGATTGCAATGTTGAATAAAGCCGGTGTAAGTTTTCAAACGATGGCAAATTATGCAGGTAAAGCATTAGGGTTCTTATATGCATTAGCTTATAATATTTTTGCAAATTTGTATAATTTAGTCGCTTCATTTATTGAGTTTTTTGTTAATGGTTGGAAAGACCCATTAGGATATTTACAGAAGCTATTCTTAAATATTGGTGATATTGTTTTAGGGGTTCTTGAAAAAATTGCTAATGCAATGGACAAGATTTTTGATACTAATTATGGTGAAGTAATTGGTGGATGGAGAAAAGATGTTGCAAATTTAGCAAGTGGAATGGTCCAAGAGGGAGATTTTAAAATTGATCGAATGGACATGAAAGATTTTACAAAAACAATGGATGAAATTGGTAAAATGACTGAGGACTTTGTTTCCAATAATGATGTTATCAATCCGTTGAATGGAGTAAATGGAGTAAATGGAGTAAAAGGAACTGAAGGACCTGATGGAACACCTGGCAATCCTGTTAATACTAATGTTGGAAATAAATTAGAAATTTCTGATGAAAGTATTAAGTTGATGAAGGATGTTGCACAAATTGAAAGTATTAGGCAGTACACAACATTAAAACCTGAAATGAAAGTAACAATTGAAAATGTAAGAGAGACTGCTGATGTTAATGTGATTGATGAGAAAATAGCTCAAATGTTTGAAGAGGCTTATGAGGCAAGTCTTGAATCGTAGGAGGGATTGATATGGCTATCAAATTCTTTGTTCAATCAAATGAATATGGGATTTTGCAGATACCTGTCAATCCCGAATCTATTAGAGTACGAAATTCCAGTAATAATAGAATTGTTAATGTTCTTGGTTTAGGTGATGTAAATGTGTTAAGAAATCCTAAGTTGGAAGAATATAGCTTTGAATGTTTTTTCCCAAAATCAAGTGGCATATACACGGGAAAAAGTTATATTGCAACTCCATTTTTATTAGGTGATCCAAGCACATACATCAATAATATCAAAGACTTGATGAATCAGAAGAAGGTTGTTAAATTTGTTGTTTCTGACCTTGATGTTAATGCATTAGTTACAATTGAAGAATTTGAATATGTTCCTACCGCTGGTGATGATGATATTACATATAATATGACTTTGAAGAAATATCAAACATACGGCATTAAAGAAGCAACAATAAATGCTGATGGAACGGTTACTATTAAGTCAACTGATAGGGAACAATTTAATTTTAATAATAAAGACAATTTTTATTCTGGTGCATTGGTTGCAATAAATGGTGCAATCTACACAGATAATGATATGGCAAGCCCTTATGGTATTTATTCTGGTGCAATTGGTACAATAGGATTAACCGATATTATGGGAGACACTAAGAAGTATCAAATCATAGATTCAAATGGTGCTCATATTGGTTGGACTGAGAGACAAGCAATTAGTGCAGTTGAATCACAATTCAGGACCGGTATAAAATTATGAACACTTATCAAATTTTATTACAAGATTCTGAAACAGACAAAGTTATTGAAATATCTGAAATTGTTACTAGGTTTTCAATTGAAACAACTATTGAATCACAACCAGGAAAATGCACAATGCAAGTATTAAATGTTGATGGGTTGTTATTATCAAAGGGTAGTAAAGTAATTATTAGATGTAATGATAAACCGATATTTCAAGGGTTTGTTTTTGTGACCACTTATAATAACTCAGGAATCATCTCAGTGATACTTTATGATTCATTAAGGTATTTAAAGAATGTTGCAGCTTATGTTCTCTCAGGGAAAACTGCTGAACAGATTTTTACTGAATTATGTGAGGACTTCAATGTTCAGTATCGAATTGTTGATAATTGTACATGGGAAGTATCAAAACGAATTCATGATAATAAAACAATTTATGATATAATTCGGTTTGGATTAGATGAATGCTTGATTTTTACGAATCAATGGTTTATACTTAGGGACAATGTTGGTACTGTTGAGTTGGTGAATTTGAACAGCTTAAAAACGAATTATTATATTGGTGACTTAAGCGTATTAACTGATTATACTTATGAATCATCTATTGATAGTGATACTTATAACCAGATTAAGTTGGTAAGGGAAAATAAGGATACTGCAAATAGAGATGTGTATATTGTTAAAGATAGTAACAATATCAAAAAATGGGGATTATTGCAATATTATGAACCTGTTGATGAAAGCATGACTTATGAACAAATTGAGAAAAAAGCTTCTGATTTGTTAAGGGTTAAGAACAGGGAAACAAGGAAAATGACATTAAACATTCAAGGAGCAATTTTTGATTTAAGGGCAGGAAACGGCATTATTGTTGATATATCTGAGCTAAAAAATACTGGGTTTAAAGGCAAGCAGGATTTTGTTATTTCAAAATGCACACATAACATTGAAGAAAATAATGAAACAATGCAGGTTGAAATTTTGAACACAAGCTTGGAATTAGACCAATATTCATGAGGTGAAATAAATGGGAAGTAGGGTTTTTGAAGTAGTACAAAAGTACATTAAAAGGCCAACTAATCCGCAGAATAATCGTAAAGCGGAATTTATGTATGGTTATGTGCAATCTATTTCTCCATTGCAAATAAAATTTGATAATAATCAAATTGTTAATTCTGATTTTATTGTTTTATCTTGTTTATGTAAGGAAGCTGTCATTGAAATTCCTTTTAGATATCAAGGAAAAATAAGACATAAACATCAGGCGATTCATGATGGCTATCATAATACAACTGAAGAATTACCAGAAATAATGCTTTGGAGGGGATTGCAACCAGGTGATCGAGTAAGAGCATTATGTGTAAATGGTGGCCAATTATATTATGTATTTGAACGTGAGGAGGGGATTGTATTATGATACCTGAAGTTGATTTTAATGTGCAAACTTCTAAAGTATATCCCTCAAAAACATACAAAGTTGATTTAACTAAAAAACGAATTATTGGTTATGTTGATGGATTAGAAGCAATCATTCAGGCCGTTGTCAAAAATTTTTATACTGAACGATATGCTTATGTTATTTATTCACCTGATTATGGAATTGAAATCGAACAATACATTGCTCAGGATTTTGATTTTATTAAGTCTGATATTCAACGAACAGTAAGGGAATGTTTAGCTAATGATGATAGGATAACAGGCATGTATGATTTTAATTGTGAATTAGGTGAACAATTGGACTCGATGCTAATAACTTTTAGGTTGGGGACAGTTGATGGAGTAATTGATTTTAGTCAGGAGGTTACATTACAATGAGTTTGATATCTGATTATTTAGTTGGGTACACATACGATTCAATTTTGCAAGATGCATTAAGTCGTATTCCTGATACCATTGATAAACGAGAAGGTAGCATTGTTCGTGATGCAATATCTCCTGCTTGTTATGAATTGGCAATTTGGTATGCTAAACTTGCAGAATTGTTGGACAACAGTTTTATTAAAACTGCCTATGGTGAGTGGTTGGATGCTAAAGTAGTTGAAGGTGGGTTAACAAGAAGGCAAGCAACTTATGCTATTAAACGGGGGACATTTTTAGATTCGTTAGGGAATCCTGTTAATGTTCCAATTGGTGCAAGGTTTAGCACAGTAGGTATGGACACAATTTTAAATTATGTTATAACATCTGTTTATATTGATAGTGAATCTGGTGAAGTTATTGCTGGTGATTATAACCTTCAATGTGAAACAGCAGGCACTATTGGTAATAGTTATGTTGGGCAATTACAACCAATTGAATTTGTTGCAAGGTTGGCAAATGCAACAATTGGTACTTTAATTACTCCTGGTACTGATACTGAAAGTGATGATTCATTGCGTGAAAGGTTTTTATCTCAGGTTGGCAAAAATGCATTTGGTGGTAATGTTACTCAATATAAACAGTGGATTATGGAATACACTGGTGTAGGTGCAGTTCAAATATATCCTGTTTGGGCAGGTGGTGGAACAGTTAAAGTATCAATTTTGGATGTTGATTATAATAAATGTTCTGATGAGTTTTGTGACCAATTAAAACAATACTTAGACCCTGAAAATCATAATAATCCTGATACCGAACAACATGGATTAGGTATTGCACCAATTGGACATAAAGTTACTGTATCAACCCCCAATGAATTGGCAATTAACATTTCTGCTACAATTACTTGTTTACCTGGTTATAATGCTGCACAATTAAAATCTGATATTGAGCAGAAGATAAATGAATACTTTTTGAGAATGCGTCAAGAATGGGATGTTGGTGATACATGGAATAAGTATACATCAATTGTTTATGTTGGTCGTATCAGTTATAATATTTTAGAGGTTACCGGTGTAAGTAGTGCTTATGATATAACTTTGAATGGTGATGTTAAGGATATCACTTTATTGCAAACTGCAGAAGTTCAACAGATACCGGTTTTAGGGGAGTTGAATATCAGTGATAAGTCGCAAGGTTGATTTAGCAAAATATGTTCCTCGATATTATAATGGCATTTTGGAAATTGATACAATAATTGATACTGAAAATAAAGAATTTGAAGAAATGGGCATAATGTTTAGGAAGGCAATTTGCAATCAATTTATTGCATTAGCTGATGAAGATGGAATTTATGCTTATGAAGTTGTTTTTGGTATTGAAGCAAATCCTGAAACTGAAACATTAGAGGAACGAAGGCAGAGGCTTTTAAATAGGGCTTCTGTAGTGCCATATTATACGGCAATGTTTTTACGTTCTCGATTAGATGAAATGATTGGAGCTGGCAATTATACTTTAATAATTGATTATGATACTTATACAATGACTTTGGAAAGTTCAGCAGAAAATCAATTTTGGTATAATGAAGTTCATATTTTTGTTGAGAATATAAAGCCGTGTAATATTGTTTTTGTTAATAAGCCAGTTTTATGGCATACATTCAATTTTACTCATGAATTATATAAGTCAACTTTAACTTATAATTATGTGTTAAATGGTACGTGGATTTTAGGTGAAAAGCCATTCATCAGCTATGGTGGTTTTAGTTCAATTAAAGGTGTGAATGATATGAGCATGTCAATTTTAATGGGTTCAAAATTAAGGCAATTTACCCTTGATGAAATTAAAAAAGTAAGGATAAATTATGATATTGAAATTACTGAATTTGAAACAAAAACAAATGCTGCACATCAAGCAATTTTAGAGTATATTGTTCCAGAACAAGAAGAAGAAATTGCTATTATGCGAATTCAGTTGTTAGATAAAAATGACAAGATTTTATTTGATAGTCCGGTTTATGTTATTCATCAAACTGAAGAAATTATGAGGCATGTGTTTAGTGTTAGTGAGAATGGAGTGGTAATATGAGCCTGGGAATTATTGATTTTGTTAAAAAAGCATGGACTTTAACAATGACAGTTATTGATGATGATACTAATAGATGGGAAAATCAAATGGCTGCATTAACAGAATTTTTAAAACGATATAGTTGGACTCCTAATACTGAAATCAAAAAAGGTGCAGTGATTTATTGTCCATTTGGATTAAATGAAAGATTAATTGCTCAAAATGATGGTACAACTGGTTCAACAGAACCTACATGGGCAAGTTATAAAGAACAAGGACAAATTACTGATGGTACTGTAGTTTGGTCTATTGAAGCTCCTTATATAAGACAGGCATTAAATGTTGCAATTGGTACAATTATTCAGCAACCATGGACTTCAGCTCCTCCTGGTTTTGTTGCTTTACATAATGGTCCAATTTTACAAAGGGCAACATACCCTGCATTGTGGGAATTTGTAAGTACATATTGTTCTGTTGTTTCAGAAACAGAATGGCAACGAAGGGCTGCATTATATGAATCAGTTGGTGTGTTTAGTTTAGGTGATGGAAGCACTACTTTTAGATGTCCTAAAATGTTAAGTTTTGTTAGAGGTGGAAATCCTCAAAATTCTGGTGAATATCATGCTGACCAGAATAAACAACATAATCATAAAATAACAATTAGTTCTAAAGACCTTGTTGGGCAATTTATTGCTGATGATCTTACTAATGACATAACATCACCGAGTACAAGTGGCATTATTTCATCATATCGTCCATGGGATAGATATCGTGACTCAGAAGATGGTAGTTATGGAAGTGGTGGGTCTTATGGAATCAAAATTGATGCAACACATAAGCATGATGCAACAGCATCAAATAATGGTGGTTCTGAAGTGTTTCCTAAGCATATTGTTTGGCCTTATTATTTACGTATAGATGATATTGAAGATTGATGAGGTGTTATTATGCTACAATTGCGAATAATGAATCAAAATATTAGCTATTATGCAACAAGTAGAATTGTAGCAGATAGCCAAGGGTATTTATATTTTACATTAGAAACATCTGAGGAATGGAATGAATATGTAAAAGTTGTTCAGTTTACAAGGGATGGAAAAACATATGATGTCCCTGATGTAAGGCCAGGTGTTCAATATAAAGTGCCATGGGAAGCATTAGTTGGTGGAGGCACAATGTTCGTTAGTTGTTATGGTATGTCAGGTGAAACAAATCGTGCAACGACTAATGAATTAGAAATAACAGTTTATGATTCTGGTTTTTATGAAGGTGGCCCATCAGAAGACCCTACACCTGATAAATGGCAGCAATTTGTCGACCAAGTAATTGATGCAAAGCGTGATGCTGAAACTGCTAGGGATGAAGCACAAAAGGCCGCAAACGAAGCTGCTGATGCTGTTAAAGATGTTGCAAACTATGCAGACCAGGTTTATAAAAATACGCAACTTGCAGAACAAGCTGCACAGAGAGCTGAAAATGCTGCAGGTAATGCAGAAATCTATTCTGAAACTGCACAGGAATATGCTAAACAAGCTGAAGATAGTGCAGTTGCTGCAGGCGAATCTGAAATGCATGCGAGTATGTCAGAAATGAATGCAAAAAAATCTGAAACAAATGCAAAACAATCTGAAGAAAATGCAGCTAAGTCTGAATCAAATGCAAAATTAGAAGCTGACCGCGCTGAAGCAAATCAAATAATTGTAACAGAAACAAAAGGACAAATTGATAAAATTTATGCTGATATTCAATTAAGACATGATGATATTACAGAAAAAAATAATAATGTAAATGAAAAGGCTGAGCAGGTTAATGTACAAGCACAACAAGTTGAAGATTGGTATAATAAGTTTTTAACTGGTTGTAAATATATTGAGTTTACTGATGAAATGAAAACAACTTCTACGGATGCGGAAGGTGGAACACAAGAAACAGGATTTTGGGAATATGATGAGCAAAATCAAGAATATTTTGCAACACTAAATACTGGTAATTATGCAATTTTAAGTGCTCAAATATTAAATGCTGAAGGCAACTATGTTATAACAATGTTTGTTGATATTATTACACAAAATGGTATTACTACAATTATAAAAGCAATTGCTCCTTTTAATGGTAGATTGCAGTTACACACTTTAGTTGAAAGGACGGAAATCTTAGATGGCAAATGAACAAATCTCAGAAATTACAACTGTTCCAACAAATGCAACGGTAATTAAAATTATAAACGCTTTAGTTAAAAGGCATAATAGTTTAGGTTCTATTTACACTTTTAAAGGTTCTGTTCAAACTTATGCAGAATTATTGGCAATTCAAAATCCAAATGTCGGTGATGTTTATAATGTAGTTCAGGAAGATGAAGAACATCAAATTGCTGCAGGTTCTAACTTTGTATGGGATGGAACTGTTTGGGATAATTTAGGTGGAAGTTTAGCCGGATTAGTTCAAAGTGTAAATGGAATAAACCCAGATAGTTTAGGTAATGTGTTATTGCCATTGATTAAAAATATAACAACAAATCAAGGTGTAATAACTTTTACTAAAAATGATGATACAACAACACAAGTCGATAACATTAAAAAATTGTATCCAGTGACACTTGGTGAAGGTGTTGATTTAAATACACTGACAGAGAGTGGTGCGTATTTTGCCAGAACAGATGCTGAAGTTGCAAGTTATTTAAATTGTCCAATTAAGAAAGCATTTTTCTTAGAAGTGCAAACGACTCCAGAAGGTAATTTTGTTTATCAATTTTTAACGCAGTATAATGATTCGACTGTAGATGCTGGAAATCAATATACAAGAACTTATTATGATAATAACTGGTCAGCTTGGAGAATGGCAGGTAGTGGTTCTAATTTAACTACTTATACTTCATTAGAACAATTAGAAATAACGCCTGGGCAGGAAACGTTTGAATCTATCCATAATGCATTACCAATAAACAGTATATTGGAAATCTATGCTTCTGAAGCACAAAATTTTGCGGATATATACCCTGAAAGTTATGGTAACTTTAGAGCTACTCGACTTACAGGAGATATTACTATATTTCATTTTACAGGCACGAATCAAATAATGTATGTCACTCATTACCATGTTACTAATAATACTAATCCTTCTTGGACTCAAATAGCTAAACAATCTGACTTAACTAATTTAAGTAATAGTGTAGTTAAAAGTGTTAATGGAACAAAACCGACAAATGGTAATGTAACTATTGACATACCCAATCCTACTATTGCCAGTGAATCGGATGCTAAGGCAGGAACTAATAACACAAAGTTTATGACACCTTTAAGAGTTAAACAAGCTATAAGTGCATTAGTAAAAGCTAGTTCATGGACAATCTCCAAAGGTAGTAAAGGTTGGGCACGAGAAAGTACCACTGGCCTCACCATCCAGTGGTGGGTAGGGAGTACTGATGCTACATATAGAAGCATTACTTATCCTAGAAGTTTTTCAACTTTGTATTATGCAAATGTTATAGCGACCAGCAACTGCGAAACATTTGTTACAAGTGTTAGTAATACCAGTATTAGTTTTTGCCTATGTAATGGTTACAATGATGATCGCTGGAGCGGTTCACAGCCTTGTAGGCTTTATGCTTGTGGCTTGACTTAACTTACGCCAAACGCTACATACCTTTGTCCTTGTCCTGGTGACCCAATTTTGTAACCACTGCTAGAGATAGATGTTACAGCTACTTGGTCCTTATATAATTGTTCACCTTTATTGTTATTAGCTTGCATTACAACCTGAAACGCTGTTGTAAAAGTGCGAGGAAAGGTAGTTGTATTGCCCCACTGGATGGTGAAGCCAGTGGTACTTTCTATGAAAAGGAGAACTATATGACTTACTTAATTAAATTCGATGAAACCGGTAGACGTGGGGAAACCTATGTCACCGAAGAAAAAACACAGGAAGAAATTACAGAACTGCTTGAAAAAGGTTTTGTACAAATTCCAGAAGAAGATTATCAATTATTGTTAGGAAATATAGACGGAAAAGTTCATATACGCAAGGAAGTAGATGGTGAAGTAGTTTATGAAGAAGAGCCGTCTTATGTGCTAACACAAGATGAGTTAGATGAGCAAGAAGCGACGGCAGCAAAAAATGAATTACAAACTTTAGCCGTAAATGCTATGATGATGTCATTAGCAGATGGTGATTTAGTAGAAACAAAGAATACTTATCAAACTAAACTGCGTTCTATTAGTGATGGAGCGGCATTAAAAGTACCTGAATTATTTCCACATTGGAGTGGAAATAGTAAAGAGTATGTAAAAGACGATAAAATATTATATAATGATGTACTTTATAAAGTATTACAAAATCATACATCTCAAGAAGGGTGGACACCAACTTCTGCTCCCTCTTTATTTGCAAAAGTGCTGACAAGTGAGGGAGAAATATTAGATTGGGAACAGCCTGATAGCACTAATCCTTATATGAAAGGCGACAAAGTAAAATTCAATGGTAAAATTTATGAAAGTGTAATAGATAACAATGTATGGAGTCCTGATGGATATCCTGCAGGTTGGAAGTTAATTGAAGAATAGTGTATATTGTAGATGAACAAAAATATTTTCGTTAACTATTTACTTGGTTATGAAAATGTTATATAATAATTATATAAACCAATTTAAAGTATGGTGATTCAATGGATAGTTTAATAGAAATGTTGAAGGAAGGCAATACCCTCTCGTTAACGAGATTTATCTCTGTGATTAGTTGGGTGGTATGGATTATTGTTACCATATACCTGGTACTTACAAATCATTCTTGGGGGAATTATGGTGAATTTACAGCAGCTGCAGGAACGGCTGCATTTGGCCAACTTGTGAATAAGTTTATAAACTCAAAGTATAACACTAAACCAGGAGAAGTTGGCAAAGCTATTTCAAAGGAGGGGTAATAAATGTTTGATAAATTAGTTGCAAAGTTTGAAGCTATTTTAAGCAAAAATATTTGGGCAACATTTTGGGGAGCATTATTAGTTGGTTTTGCAATTGGTGCATACCATAGTTGGAAAGGATTATGATATTATGAAAGTATGTTTAAACCCAGGCCATTGTCCAGGAATTGACCCAGGAGCAATTGGCCCAAATGGTACACATGAAGCTGATGTTGCAAAGGATATTTGTGATAGGGTTAAAGTTTACTTGCAGGAAGCAGGAGTTGAAGTTGTTTATATCCAAAGTGATAGCTTGGCTGAAATTTGTTATGTTAGCAATAGTAACCTCTGCGATGTTTTTGTTAGTGTACATTGCAATTCTGCTATTAGCCCAGATGCAAATGGTACGGAAATCTTCACAAGTAGGGGACAAACAAATGCTGATTTATTAGCTACTGATATTATGAACCAGGTTAGCAATACATTTCCTGATTTATATGTTAGGGCTGATTATTTAGATGGTGATGTTGATAAGGAAGCTGGATTTTATGTTTTAAACAATACTGATGCTCCAGCTGTTTTATTAGAAACGATTTTTATTAGCAATCCTTGGGAAGAGGAGTTCATTAATAAAAATGAAAATCGTACATTATTCGCTAAAGCTATTGCAAGGGGTATTACTGACTATCAATTGCGAGGACTATAATGGATAGTGGAAAAACAATTTTAAGTATTTTGCTAATAGTTTTGATAGCTGTTGTTGCAAAATTAAGTTATGATGAAGGTTATGCAAATGGCTATTCAGATTGTAAAGTAGAATATGAAAGCAAAATTGAAACAATTAAAACAATTCCAACTGAAACAAATCAAAAAACTGAAGTTGCTTATATTCCTAAAGAAAATCAAAATGATGTTGATGTTCAATTAATTGACAATTCTCCTAAAATTACAGCTAGTTATAATGGCAAAATTTATGAATTTGATTCTGTTGAAAACGAATCAAGTAAATTTGAAAAAGGTAAATTAGTTGTAGAAAAACAATCTGAAGTTAAGGTTGATGTTAGTGAGATTGTAAATGAACAATTAAGCATTATGAGTGAAAGTATTAGGGAATCGGAAAGGAAAAAACAATTAAATGCTTCAAGAATTGGAGTAGGTGTTGGATTTACTGAAAATTCCCAAATGGCAGGTTTAAAGTATGAAAATAATCGAATTGAATATTTTGGCTTTAAACGTATAAGTGGTTCAGGTGATGATTATTTCATTGGTGCAATGTGGAACATACCATGTAAATAAAGGAGTACGGTATGATGGATGAAAAAGAGCTTTTAGAACTTGAGAAAAAAGTTGAAGAAATGAAAGAAATGCAGTTGGAAATTGACCGGAAAACTAAGGATGCAGCTGCATATAAGAAACTGTCTCTTATACACATCTCCGAGCCCACGAGACCTCTCTACATCTC
>ERZ1027064.210-NODE-210-length-29874-cov-7.650022_pt1 | contig 29874 bp, 22 predicted proteins | sample MGYA00519422_ERZ1027064 | MGnify/ENA primary metagenome ERZ1027064 (study PRJEB26926, sample SAMN06164492) | human gut metagenome | biome: ENVO:00009003; feature: ENVO:2100002; material: ENVO:00002003 | host: Homo sapiens | place: USA | collected 2012 ... | reverse complement strand
CGTTCTTCGGCACTTCGCAGCTTTCGCAGTTCATGGACCAGATCAACCCGCTGGCCGAAATCACGCACAAGCGCCGTCTGTCGGCCCTCGGTCCTGGCGGTCTTTCGCGTGACCGTGCCGGTTTCGAAGTCCGCGACGTGCACTACACGCACTACGGCCGTCTTTGCCCGATCGAGTCTCCCGAAGGCCCGAACATCGGTCTGATTTCGTCGCTCTGCGTCTATGCCAAGATCTCCGACATGGGATTCATCGAGACTCCTTACCGTACCGTGACCAACGGACAGGTGGATCTCAACAATGCCGATATCAAATATTATTCGGCTGAAGAGGAGGAGGGGCAGGTGGTCGCCCAGTCGAATGTTCCGATCGACGACGAGGGCCATTTCCTGCAGCCCGACCGCATCAAGGCCCGTGAAGGCGCCGATTTCCCCGTTGTGACGGCCCAGGAGGTGACGCTCATGGACGTAGCTCCGAACCAGATCGCGTCGATCGCGGCAAGTCTGATCCCCTTCCTGGAGCACGACGATGCGAACCGTGCCCTCATGGGATCGAACATGATGCGCCAGGCCGTGCCGCTGGTGACCTGCGAGTCGCCGATCGTCGGTACGGGTATCGAAAAGGATATGATCTCCGACAGCCGCATCCAGATCATCGCCGAGGGCGACGGTGAGGTGGTATTTGCGGATGCAACCAAGATCCAGATCAAATACCAGCGGACGGAAGAGGAGGTGATCTGCTCGTTCGAGCCGGAAATTACGACTTATGAACTGCCTCGCTACCGTCGTACGAACCAGAATACGTCGATCACGTTGAAACCGGCCGTTTTGACGGGCGACAAGGTGACCAAAGGCCAGATCCTGACCGAAGGTTATTCGACGCAGAAGGGCGAGTTGGCGTTGGGTCGTAACCTGAAGGTGGCTTTCATGCCCTGGAAGGGTTACAACTTCGAGGATGCCATCGTGATTTCGGAGCGTATCCAGCGCGAGGACATTTTCACCTCGGTCCATGTCGATGAGTACATCATGGAGGTCCGCGATACCAAGCGCGGCGTCGAGGAGCTGACTTCGGATATTCCGAACGTGAGCGAGGACGCTACCAAGGATCTGGATGCCAACGGTATTATCCGTATAGGCGCCAACGTGCATCCGGGCGACATCCTGATCGGTAAGATCACTCCGAAAGGCGAGAGCGATCCTTCGCCCGAGGAGAAGCTGCTCCGTGCGATCTTCGGCGACAAGGCCGGCGACGTGAAGGATGCTTCGCTCAAGGCGCAGCCGTCGCTGCACGGTGTGGTGATCGACACGAAGCTTTACAGCCGTGCCGGCAAGGAGAACAAGCGTGCGGGAAAGAGCTCGGAGAAGCTGCAGATCGAGAAGCTCGACGAGAAGTTCGCAGCCCAGGTCGCCGACCTGACCAAGCAGCTCGTAAACAAACTTTATACGCTGCTTCAGGGCAAGACGACTACGGGTATCACCGATTACTTCGGCGTGGAACTCTATCCTGCCGGAACTAAATTCACCCAGAAGCTGCTCGATGAGCTCTCCCGCAAAGTCACCGATGAGAAGTCGGGCGTTGCGATGGGGTACCTGAACCTGGGGACCTGCAAGTGGACGGGCGACAGCCACCTCGATGCGCTGGTAGAGAAGACGATCAACAACTATACGATCGAATGGAAGAAGGCCGATGCCGCGATCAAGCGTGAGAAATACAACCTCACCAACGGCGACGAACTCCCCCAGACGGGCGTGATCCAGATGGCCAAGGTCTATATCGCCAAGAAGCGCAAGCTGAAGGTGGGCGACAAGATGGCGGGACGCCACGGCAACAAGGGTATCGTGGCCCGTGTCGTGCGCGACGAGGATATGCCGTTCCTCGAGGACGGTACGATCGTCGATATCTGCCTGAACCCGCTGGGTGTGCCTTCGCGTATGAACCTCGGTCAGATTTACGAAACCGTGCTCGGCTGGGCCGGCAAGGAGCTGGGACTGAAGTTCGCTACGCCGATTTTCGACGGTGCTTCGCTCGATCAGATCAACGAATATACGGCGAAGGCGGGTATTCCGCGCAGCGGGCGTACTTACCTGTACGACGGCGGTACGGGCGAGAAGTTCGACCAGCCGGCTACGGTGGGCGTGATCTACATGCTCAAGCTCGGCCACATGATCGACGACAAGATGCACGCCCGTTCGATCGGTCCCTATTCGCTTATCACGCAGCAGCCGCTCGGCGGTAAGGCGCAGTTCGGCGGTCAGCGTTTCGGTGAGATGGAGGTTTGGGCGCTCGAAGGATTCGGCGCCGCCAATATCCTGCAGGAGATCCTGACCATCAAGTCGGATGACGTGATGGGCCGTGCCAAGGCTTACGAGGCCATCGTCAAAGGCGACAACCTGCCCAAGCCGGGTATTCCCGAGGCAATGAACGTGTTGCTGCACGAGTTGCGCGGTCTGGCCCTTTCGGTCAAGCTGGAGTAAGGGAAGGTAGGTAGTAGTATATAGAGGATAAGAAAAAAGCATTGCATTATGTCATTCAATAAAGACAATAAAGTGAATAACGGTTACAGCTCCATTTCGATCGGACTGGCTTCGCCGGAAGAGATTCTGGCGCAGTCGAGCGGTGAGGTGCTGAAGCCCGAAACCATTAACTATCGTACCTACAAGCCTGAACGCGACGGTCTTTTCTGCGAGCGTATTTTCGGTCCCGTGAAAGACTACGAGTGCCATTGCGGCAAGTACAAGCGTATCCGTTACAAGGGCATCGTCTGCGACCGTTGCGGCGTGGAGGTGACCGAGAAAAAGGTGCGCCGCGAGCGCATGGGCCACATTTCGCTGGTGGTGCCGGTGGTGCATATCTGGTATTTCCGCTCCCTGCCCTCGAAGATCGGCTATCTGCTGGGTATCCCTTCCAAGAAGCTGGAGGCGATCATCTATTACGAGCGCTATGTGGTAATCAACGCCGGTGCTGCCGCCGAGCAGGGTGTGGAACGGTTGCAGACCCTTTCGGAGAAAGAGTATCTGGACATCGTGGGCGCGCTGCCGAAGGGCAACCAATCGCTCGATGACAGCGATCCCAACAAGTTCGTGGCCCAGATGGGTGCCGAGGCGATCTATACGTTGCTTCAGCAGGTCGATCTGGATTCCATGTCCTATGCCCTGCGTCATAAGGCTTCGACGGAAACCTCGCAGCAGCGCAAGAGCGAGGCGCTCAAATGCCTGAATGTGATCGAGATGTTCCGTGCTTCGGAAGGCCGGAACAAACCCGAGTGGATGGTGCTGAAGGTGCTGCCGGTGATTCCTCCCGAGCTGCGCCCGCTGGTGCCGCTGGACGGCGGACGTTTCGCCACGTCGGATCTGAACGACCTCTACCGTCGCGTCATTATCCGTAACAACCGTCTGAAGCGTCTGATCGAGATCAAGGCTCCCGAGGTGATCCTGCGTAACGAGAAACGTATGTTGCAGGAGGCGGTCGATTCGCTGTTCGACAACTCGCGCAAGAGCAACGCCGTGAAGAACGAGAGCAACCGTGCCCTCAAGTCGCTGTCCGACTCGCTCAAGGGCAAGCAGGGTCGCTTCCGTCAGAACCTGCTGGGTAAGCGTGTCGATTATTCGGCCCGTTCGGTCATCGTCGTCGGTCCTGAACTGAAGATGCACGAGATGGGTATTCCGAAGGATATGGCGGCCGAACTCTATAAGCCGTTCGTAATCCGCAAGCTCATCGAGCGCGGTATCGTCAAGACGGTGAAATCGGCCAAGAAGATCATCGACCGGAAAGATCCCGTTATTTGGGGTATTCTGGAGAACGTCATCAAGGGGCATCCGGTGCTGATGAATCGTGCCCCGACGTTGCACCGTCTGGGTATCCAGGCCTTTCAGCCCAAACTGATCGAGGGCAAGGCCATGCAGCTGCACCCGTTGGCTTGTACGGCGTTCAACGCCGACTTCGACGGTGACCAGATGGCCGTGCACCTGCCGCTGGGCAATGCCGCCATTCTGGAGGCCCAGTTGCTCATGCTCGGTTCGCACAACGTCCTGAACCCCGCGAACGGCGCTCCTATCACCGTGCCTTCGCAGGACATGGTTCTCGGTCTGTACTATATCACCAAGCCCCGCAAGGGCGTCAAAGGCGAAGGCCTTACTTTCTATGGTCCCGAGGAGGCGATCATCGCTTACAACGAGAAACGGGCCGATCTGCATGCGCAGGTGAAATGTATGGTCAGCGACGTGGACGAGAACGGCAACAAGGTGCGGGTACTGAAGGAAACGACTATCGGCCGCATCCTGTTCAATCAGGTGGTGCCCGAAGAGGTCGGTTATATCAACGAGGTGCTTACCAAGCGTTCGCTGCGCGACATTATCGCCGTGGTGATGAAGAAGGCGGGTGCCGACAAGGTGGCTGCATTCCTCGACGATATCAAGGCGATGGGGTACCAGATGGCCTTCCAGGGCGGTCTGTCGTTCAACCTCGATGCCGTTATCATTCCCGAGGAGAAGGAGAAACTGGTCCAGGAGGGATACGAGCGTGCCGACGAGGTGATCGAATCCTACAACATGGGTCTTATCACCAACAACGAACGCTACAACCAGATCATCGACATCTGGACCAATATCAATACGAAACTCACCAAGACGGTGATCGACACCCTGATCAAGGATGACGACGGTTTCAACCCGGTCTATATGATGCTGGACTCCGGAGCCCGCGGTTCGAAGGAGCAGATCCGTCAGCTTTCGGGTATGCGCGGTCTGATGGCCAAGCCGCAGAAGTCGGGTGTCGAGGGCGGTCAGCAGGTCATCGAAAACCCGATTCTCTCGAACTTCAAGGAGGGGCTTTCGGTGCTCGAATACTTCATCTCTACGCACGGTGCCCGTAAGGGTTTGGCCGATACGGCACTGAAAACGGCCGATGCGGGTTACCTGACGCGCCGTCTGGTGGACGTTGCGCAGGATGTGATCATCAACGAGGAGGATTGCGGTACGCTGCGCGGTTTGACGGCTACGGCCATCAAGCGCAACGACGACGTGGTGCAGACGCTCTACGATCGCATCCTGGGCCGCACGGCTCTGAACGATGTGATTCACCCGCTCACGGGCGAGGTGCTCTGCAAGGCCGGTGAGGAGATCACGGAGTCGATTGCCGAGGCCATCGAGAAGTCGCCGCTGGAGTCCGTCGAAATCCGTTCGGTGCTTACCTGCGAATCGCGTCGCGGCGTTTGTGCGAAGTGCTACGGACGCAACCTGGCTACGGCCCGCATGGTACAGCGTGGCGAAGTGGTTGGCGTCATCGCGGCACAGTCCATCGGTGAGCCGGGTACGCAGCTGACCCTCCGTACGTTCCACGTCGGCGGTGTGGCGGCCGGTACGGCTGTCGAGACCAATGTGGTTTCGAAATACGAAGGTCGTCTGGAGATCGACGAGCTTCGCACCGTGAAGGGCAAGAACCCGCAGGGCGAAGCCGTGGACATCGTCATTTCGCGTCAGTCGGAGTTCCGCATCGTGGATCCCAAGACCGAAATCGTACTCTATACGCACAACCTGCCTTACGGCTCGATGCTCTATATGAGCGACGGCGCCGAGGTCAAGAAGGGCGACATGATCTGCGAGTGGGATCCGTACAACGCGGTAATCATCTCCGAGCATGAGGGTAAAGCTGTTTATGACAGTGTTATCGAGGGTGTTACTTACCGTGACGAGCGCGATGAGCAGACCGGTCTTTCGGAGAAGGTAATCATCGAATCCAAGGATAAGACCAAGAACCCCGTGATCAAGGTGATCAACAAGGAGGGCGAAGAGGTCAAATCCTACAACTTGCCGGTGTCGGCCCACGTGGTTGTCAAGGACAATGCAAAGATCAAGGCCGGCGATATCCTGATCAAGATCCCGCGTGCCGTCGGCAAGTCGGGCGGCGATATCACCGGTGGTCTGCCGCGTGTTACGGAGCTGTTCGAGGCCCGCAACCCGTCCAATCCGGCCATCGTTTCGGAGATCGACGGCGAGGTGACCTTCGGCAAGATCAAGCGCGGTAACCGTGAGATCATCATCACGTCAAAAGAAGGTGACGTACGCCGTTACCTGGTGCCGCTGTCGCGTCAGATCATCGTTCAGGAGAACGACTACGTGAAGGCCGGCGGTGCGCTTTCGGACGGTGCCATTACCCCGAGCGATATTCTCAATATCCTGGGTCTGACGAAGGTGCAGGAGTACATCGTCAATGAGGTGCAGGAGGTGTACCGTATGCAGGGCGTGAAGATCAACGACAAGCATTTCGAGGTGATCGTACGCCAGATGATGTCGAAAGTCAAGATCGAAGATCCGGGTGATACCCGCTTCTTCGAGGATCAGATCGTCGATAAGTGGGAGTTTATGGACGTGAACGACGAGCTTTATGACAAGGTGGTCGTAACGGATGCCGGCGACTCTACGGCCGTACAGCCGGGGCAGATTATCTCGATGCGCAAGTTGCGTGATGAGAATTCGAGCCTCAAGCGTCGTGACCTGAATCTCGTCAAGGTGCGTGATATCGTTCCTGCGACTTCCACGCAGATTCTGCAGGGTATTACCCGTGCCGCATTGCAGACTTCGAGCTTCATTTCGGCCGCTTCCTTCCAGGAGACGACCAAGGTGCTGAACGAAGCTGCGATCCAGGGCAAGGTCGATCCGTTGGAGAACCTGAAGGAGAACGTGATTTGCGGCCACCTGATTCCCGGCGGTACCGGTATGCGGGAGTACGACAATCTGGTCGTAGGATTGAAGGAGGATCTGGAGGCGATTCAGGCTGCCAAGTAATAGACAATTTTTATCATAATCGAACGGGAGCGGACGGAAAGTCTGCTCCCGTTTTTTATGGGGTTTTGTCACCTGCTTGCGGAAGATGGCGGACTTCGTTGCGGAGTTTTTGGTCGCTTCGCAGTTCAAGCCATGTCGGGCGAATAACCGGGACACCGAATTGTTCTGGCTCGTTTTTGTGGCCGCAATGGAAGAAACCGGATCGAACGGAACTATTTCGGATGTCGATATAATCGGCGGTATGCCGTTGAAAGCTGGCTTTCGATCGGATTATATGGGGAGCAATATGCGAACAGGACGACCGGGTAGGTCGTCCTGAAGAGAAGATAGTAGCTCCACCGCGACTCGAACGCGAATTTGAAGTTTAGGAAACTTCTGTTCTATCCCTTGAACTATGGAGCCTTGTAAAGTTGTCCGGCTTCCTCCCGAAGTCGTTCCGGCCGGGAGGAATCGTTGGCTTTCGATCGGGAAGCGTGTGTCGTGCCGGAGATCCCGATAAACAGAAACAGTGCGTACCGGGAAGGTACGCACTGCAAATATAGTGATTTTTACGGGAAATCGGGACGGTTTTAGAATTTCAGGTTCACTCCGATAGCGAAAGTGTGCGCCGACAGGGAATAGTTGCCCGAAAAAGGCTGGATTGCCTTGTCGTTTGCCGTGGTATGAGCCTGGATTTTCGCTTGCTCCGGGGCCATTCCGCCTGCGATGAGCTGCCCGTATGTCTGTGCATAGACCGCTTTGTAAGTGAGTGAATTGTAGTAGTCGCACGATCCCGTCCGCTCCGGGTCTGCCGAGGTGATATATCCGTATGCCAGATCGATCGATACGTTTTTGCAGGGGTTGATCGTCACGCCGGCCGTGTAGGATACTTTGGTCATCGAAGGGGTTTCGGGGTTGAGGAAATCGCTCCGTACGGGACTTTCATCTACGTACATACCCAGGCGTGCCGTGACGAATTTGCAGGCGTGGTATTGGACGCCGATACGGGTGGCCACCGTGTTCTTATAGTTCTTGATGCTCGTCGGCAGATCGTAAATCGATGCCCCGGTCGTCGGGTCGGTAATATCTACGTGGAGCGATTTATAGGCGCTCCACAGGACGTATTGGATGTCGAAAGCCATTTCCCACTTCGGGGTCGGTCGGAAGCTCACGCCCCAAGCGAGGTTGGCCGGCAGCGGGAGTTCCGTTTCGACGCAAGCGCTGCTCAAGTCGGGAATCATTCCCGTTGCCTGAAGGACCTGCCCGATTTCGGGAGAGGCATACAGGAGGTTGGCCGTGCCGCTTGCGACTTTCATCTTCACTTTAGAACGATAGGAGAAACCGAGGGTCCATTCCGGGGTGATGTCCCACAGGATACCTACGTTTACGCCGATCGCAGTTTTGGCGTCGCCTTTGAGCCGGGCGGATACCAGGGAGTGATCTCCGGCCTGGGTGAACAGTTCGGCGTATTGTCCCTGCCCTGCGGCGGTCAGCAATCCGGCGATCGTATTGTTTGTCGCTTCGCCGACGGGGAACATGGAGCGCGACAGGTCGAACGTACCCCAAGTGATCGTCATGCCGACACCTACCGAGAGTTTATCCCAGAATTTGTAGGAGATCGTCGGCTGCAACGTATAGGCTTGCAGGTCGATGCTTTGGATCAGATGTGCTCCGACCCAGTTGTCGCCCCAGTTCATAGACGAGCCGTAAGGGGTATAAAATCCCAGGCCGACGGCCAGATTTTTGGTGGCTTTGTAGTTGAAATAGGCGTAGAGCGGCGTCGAAATCTTGTTGTCCGAGTGGGCTTGGATCTGCGGATTGCCCCGGTAGTCGTTGTTCGACAGGTACGTTGCATTGGATTTGATACCCGTGATGCCGACCGAGAAGGAGAATCGGGAGGTTTGGAAGGCGGTTCCCGCCGGGTTGAAATAGATCGACTCGGAATTGAGTTTCATACCTGTTCCCACGTGTCCCATTCCCAACTGTTTTGCACTCAAGGTATTGACCTGGTAGCCTTCGGCGCAGACCGCCGTTGCGAACAGCAGGGCCGAGATCGTTAGTAGCAGTTGCTTCATAATCAAAGTTTTAGTTGATAATTTGAAAAATATATTGATTTCTGTGGTAAGTTTATGCGCTCGGACGAGTTTCGAAGCGATTCTCATCCATGCTTTCAAAAATGCTTGTCTTAAAACGGGGCAAAAGTACGAAAACAAACTCAGGTAGGAAAATATTTTGTTCGTAATTTCTTAAAAAATGGACTAAAGTGGATATAATTGGTCAGAATTGGATTCGATTCAGGATTTGAAGGAGAGGCGAAATATCATGCTTCGGGATCGGATGCTGTTTTTCAGGAGAGTTTTTTTGACCGGGCAACTTGGAATTACCCGGAGGAAAGATTTGGCAGAATCGAAAATCCGTTATACTTTTGCACCCGGAGAGATGGCAGAGTGGTCGATTGCGGCGGTCTTGAAAACCGTTGAGCTGCGAGGCTCCGGGGGTTCGAATCCCTCTCTCTCCGCAAACGACCGGAAGGTCGGCTGGGTTGCAAACGATATTCGTTTGCAACTTTTTTGTTTTTCGGAGGCAACGAATTTATTCGGAGCGTTTTGGGATCGTCCGTAGTGCGGACGGCCGACGGCCGGGTATTGGCAGGGATGTGCAGCTCTTCGGTCGGTTGCGGGAAGGCGGGCCGCAACTCGATCTTTGTCTTGTCTGTCAGAAGTTGGGAAAAGTTATTATCCGGGGTTTCGAAATCGACTACCCGGTGACGGACGAGATGTTTGCCCGGCCGGAATAGCGTTTTTTTAGCTGGTGCGGGTATCGGCGTTGTGAAGATTCGTGTTAAAGAAAAAAGCCTCCGCTCGAACGGAGGCTTTTTTCTTGCAGGCGGAAGGATCTACTTCGTAGAAGCGGCTCTCTTCTCCTTGATACGGGCTTTCTTACCCGTCAGGTTACGCAGGTAATAGATGCGTGCGCGACGAACCACGCCCTGCTTGTTTACCTCGATGCTCTCGATGTGGGGCGAATAGAGGGGGAAGATACGCTCGACGCCGATGCCGTTGGAGATCTTGCGGATCGTGAACATCTTGGTCTTGCCCGTACCCTTGATCTGGATAACTACGCCGCGGAAGCTCTGCAGGCGCTCCTTGTTACCCTCGACGATCTTGTACGTAACGGTGATCGTATCACCGGCCTGGAACGACGGAACATCCGTCTTGGTCCACATCTGCTCGTTGACGAGCCGGATTACTGCATCCTTGTTCATTGTTGCAACAATTTTTTTGATGATTTCTGCGTTCAACATTATCGCTGTGTTTGCCTACCATGCAGGGACCTTGCTCTGTAATCCTCCGGAAATCAACGGATGATGTTCCCGGTCGTGGCTTCGCACCCAATATAAGAGGTTGATACGGTCCGCAAATATAGAAACTTTTTCCCAAACGGGCAATCGGCTGTCTAAAAAATAGATGACTCCGCAGCCGGACCGGTTGTGCGGCGATGTCGGCTGCGGCGGGTGTGGGAGGTGAACGGGTTTCATCTTGAATCGTGTCGGGAGGTGCGGATTGCTTCGACGGACGGTGCGTATGGATGGCTCTCGAACTTTGAGGCACATGGTTTGCGGTTAGTCTGCAACTCCCTGCCCCGATCCTTTTTGTTTACAATGGAATTTTCCGACGGGATCGGCATGCGGGGAATTTCCCGGGTGCAGGGAAGGAAGTATGTATGTTGTATGGAATATGGGAGGCGGTTCGGACATTCTTTTCGAACGAGTTCGATGAATGTCGCCCGCCTTTTCGTATATTTGTCACTAAAATCGGAGAAAATATGATGAAAGAGAAGTTGGTATTCGTCACCAACGACGACGGTTACAATTCAAGAGGTATTCAGGCGCTCCTCGAGGTCGCACGCAAGTTCGGCCGGGTGGTCGCCATTGCGCCCGAAACGCCGCAGAGCGGTATGAGTCAGGCGATAACGATCAACAATCCGCTTTTCCTGCGCGAAGTGTCGAAAGGTGACGGCGTGGAGGTTTATGCTTTTTCGGGAACCCCGGTCGATTGCGTGAAGATCGCTTTCGACTACTTTCTCAAGGGCCGCAAGGTCGATCTGGCGCTTTCGGGGATCAATCACGGCTCGAATTCGGCGGCCAATATCCTCTATTCGGGTACGATGGGCGGTGCGATCGAGAGCAGTTTCTACGGTTGTCCTGCCATCGGGCTTTCGCTGGACGATCACAGTCTGGAGGCGGATTTCGAAGCCGCGAAGATTTACAGCGAGCGCATCGTGCGTGCGGTGGTCGAGGCCAATCCCCCCACGCCGTTCTGTCTGAATGTCAATATACCCAAGGGACGGCCCGAAGCGGTGAAGGGTATTCGGGTGTGCCGCCAGAACAAAGGGTATTGGCGCGAGGAGTTTTTCCGTTGCCACGATCCTCGGGGCCGGGAGTATTTCTGGCTGACGGGTGCGTTCGTCAATAGCGAACCCGAATCGACCGATACGGACGAGTGGGCATTGGCGAACGGCTATGTTTCGGTGGTTCCCGTGCAGACGGATATGACCGACTATGCGCAGATGGCTCCGCTGGAGCGGATACTCGGATAGGATTTATCGGACCGGAGGCTGGTGCCGGAGATTGGGCGATCCTGTTTTGCGGCGGAAGCTGCCCGGGGCGTAATTCCGGATTTCGGTCCGAAGTCGGAATTGCCGGAGTTGCAGGAATGTGCCGAGGCGATTTTCGTTCGTTTCGGGGTGAATAGAGGGTGTTTGAACCGGCGGTCCGAAAATAAATTTTCAATTACTCCCGTCTTTTCCTATATTTGTATTCGTGAAGACGGAAGCGGTTCGGGCCGGTGCGTCGGAGCGGAAGAATTCGAATTTTAGCGGAATATTCAATATGCTGATCAAAATTTTACTCATCGTGGCCATCGTCATCCAGACGATCGCGACTCTGTTCGCCATCCGTTTGATCCGTACGACCAAGTACAATTCGATTTGGATTCTGTTCACCATCGGATTCACGCTTCTTTCCGTCGAACGGGTCGTGCAGTTCCTGCGTGCCAACGGTCAGACGCTGCCTTATGAGGTGTTCGTCTGGTTGGGACTGGTCATTTCGATCAGTATGTCGATCGGCGTGATGTATGCCCACAAGCTTTTCAAGTACATCGCCCGGCTCAACCGCCAGCGGCAGTTGCTCAACAAGCGCATCCTGACGGCCGTGCTGCGCACCGAGGAGAAATCGCGGTCGCGTTTCGCGAAGGATTTGCACGACGGGCTGGGGCCGTTGCTCTCGTCGGCCCGTATGTCGCTGTCGGCTCTGCAACGGGAGTCGCTGCCGGCCGATCAGCAGGAGATCATCGGTAATACGACTTATGTGATCGACGAGGCGATCCGCTCGCTGCGGGAGATTTCGAACAACCTTTCGCCGCATGTGCTCAACGATTTCGGCCTGGCGCGGGGCATCCAGAACTTCGTGGGAAAGAGTTCGGCGATGCACGACGTGAAGATCCGCTTCACGACCAACCTTCGCTCGGAGCGCTATGATACCGACGTCGAGGTGATTCTCTATCGTGTCGTTTGCGAATTGGTGAATAATTCGCTCAAACATTCGGGGTGTACGGAGATCAACCTTTCGCTCTCCAAGAGCGGCGATACGCTCGCGCTCGACTATACGGACAACGGACGCGGGTTCAACCCTGCCGCCGTGACCGATTGCGGCATGGGGTTGTCGAACATCGCTTCGCGTATCAACTCCCTGAACGGGCGGTTCGACATCACGAGCGCCAAAGGCGTCGGTATGCAGGCGAAAATCCGGGTCAGTACCCAGGCTGAGTCGGCGGAAAAACTGTAACGATGGAACTTTGCAGAATTATATTGGTGGACGATCACTCGCTGTTCCGCAGCGGGATGCGGGGACTGCTCGACCGGTACGACGGAATTCGGGTCGTGGGGGAGGCTTCGACCGGAGAGGAGTTTCTGGCGATGCTGCCCGCGACGGAGGCCGACGTGGTCTTCATGGACTTCGCCATGCCCGGTATGAACGGGGCGGAAACGACGGAGAAAGCGTTGGCTCTGGAGCCCGGACTCAAGGTCATTACCCTTTCGATGTTCGGGGATGAGAATTACTACTCGCGGATGGTTCAGGCCGGGGCCAAGGGGTTTCTGATGAAGGATTCCCCGATGGACGAAGTGTTGCGGGCGATCGAAACGGTGGCGGCCGGAGGCACCTATTTCTGCGAGGAGGTGCTGCGGTCGCTCGCCAGCCGGATGCAGACCGCAGTGTCCGGGTACGAAGGATCCGACGAGCGCCTTTCGACCCGGGAGATCGAGATTCTGGTCTGCGTGTGCCGCGGGCTGTCGAACCAGGAGATCGCCGACGAACTGTTCATTTCGAAGCGCACGGTGGACAAGCACCGGGCCAATATTCTGGAGAAGACCGGATGTAAAAATACGGCGAGCCTGGTGGTTTATGCCGTCAGACACGGCCTGGTGGACGTGCTGTAAGTCCGATGTCGGGCGGAGCGCTGCGATAATTTCGATGAAAACGGGCCTCCTTTCCGGCTTTTTTCGGATTTCCGACGTGAAAATTTTGGAAATAGCGTTCGATTGATTATATTTGCGTGTTGTGAAATTGATTCTGTCCGGTTTCGGACGGGTATAACCTGATAATTGAAATATGAAAAGATTGATTAGTTTATTGGCAGTGGCGCTTTTCGGAGTGGCGCTGGTCGGTTGCAGTGACAACGAGGAAACTACTCCTCCTACTCCTCCTGATCCCGAGCCTGTCGATGTTTACGGCTGGCATATGACCAAATGGGAGGTAGGTGGCGACGATACGAATTTCCCGAAGGAGGTTTATATCGTTTTCGACGAGGAGAAGAATTTCGAAATGTATCAGGACGTCAGCTCGAACGGGTTCGTGAAGATGACGGGTACCTATACTTTCGACGAAACTTCCAAGAAACTTACCGGTAAATATTCCGATGACGAGAATTGGGCATACGACTATACCGTATCCGGTGTGGACTGGCTTTTCGGTCAGTTCAATCAGGAAACCGGGGAGATGAGCGGTGTCGGCGAAACGATGGTAATGACGGCTGCGGACGACAGCACCTACAAGCTGACATTCGTTTACGGTATCATTCCGGATGAGGTCATCAACTCTGTGATGGTACGCAGCGCCGAAGGCGTACGGATTCTGTAAGTCATACGGGATTCATATTCGACAAAATAAGGACTGTGCAATGCAGTCCTTATTTTATTATAACAAGCGATTTGAATCGGAAAATCAGCACGATGATTTTTTCTTGTATCCTTTTTGGAATCATGTTTTTTTTGATGTTCTATTCTCAATATAGATATTATAAAAAACATGGAGATTGGGCCCAAGAGTTGTGTGCCCCGCATCCGTACTGTTATGCAATACTTATATGGAAGCGGACGGCAGCAAAATGTTGTCCGTGACACTCGGACAGTTCGTGACGGTGTTAGGCGGAGAAAAGGCGATGACGCAGGCTCTGAGAGACTCCATCGCTTCGGAAATGAGCGGCATCCGTTCACGGGTGGAGTAGTTTTCTTCGGAAGAGAGCCATTTGGATACAGGTTGGCCCCTGCATCTTTTTCTTGAGCGCACGATTTCTATCGACAGAGATTCGGAACCGATGGTTACGGCCATAGTGCGGCGTACGCTGGACATTGTTGTCGAAGAAGAGCAAGAGGAAGAAAAACGATAATTTGATTGTCATGAAACAGTTTCCGCAGTTGCCGATCCTGCTCGCTGCAGTAGCATCCGTACGGAGAGCATCGCTTGTCGAGGGCCGCATTTATCTGAAAAACGGCTCCGTCGTCGAATGTGTCGGGGACGACCGGCTGTAATTACCGAAAAGATTCGGGAAATTGACCGTCCTCCGCGATGCTTCCCGGAAGACAAAAGCCAAAGAAGTTTTCCTGTCCGGAGAAATCGACTCCGTAGTCTGCTGGCATGCACAGTCGCCGGAACATATCTGCAAGTTCATTCCGGCGGGGAGTCCGGGGTGGATGTGGGTCTATCTCGAAACACCGCACATTTGCGTATGCATCTATTTGGAAAAAGGGTATGGCATCGATTCGAACGGAGGTATTCAGGTCTGGTAGAGACAGGGAACTTTCAGCCAGTCGCGCACGGCTACTACCTGAAAAAAACAGGCGAAAAGGAGTTCCTGACCGTTGGTGCCGCGAATCGGAATGCAAAAGACGTCTTCCGGGAACGCATCGCCCGTTACGTCGGCGATGATCCCGAACTTGCCGAGCGTATACAGTTGTCGAGTGCCATTCGCAGCAAAACCATACAGTTGCTGCGCGATTACGTTCCGCAACAGGAGTAGGAATAGTGATCGAATAGCATTGAATTGCCATGAATAAGTTCCCAATACTCCTCCTTTTACGGCATGCAGTCCGGAAGGAGAACATGCTCCGTCACTGTCGGAACCGGATGCCATAACCCTTGCGCCCGGTACGTTGTCCGTTAAGGAATTTCCGGCAATGGGCGGCTTGTGGGTGCTGCGATTCTCCGCGACAAAAGCATGGCGTGCTGTGCCGGCCGATCCGGTCCATGCGGAATGGTACCGGATCGAACCGGCGGGGCGTAGCGTTCCGGGCTTCCGGCGAAGAGATCTATTGGTTGTCCGGACTGCGTCCGAAACCGATGCTGGAATCGACGGCCCGAAGATTACTTCCGGCACCCGAACCCAAACGTAGGGGCCGGAAACCGTCGGCCAAGCCGGTGAAAACAACCGATCCCAACTGGTGCAGACGCAAGCGCGACCCGAGGGTAATGAAAGTGCGGGTCTTCGACGCCGACGGGTCTCTGGTTGCCGTATGTCCCACGACGGAGAAAGCGGCCCGGCTCACCAACATTCTCCCTGAGTCCGTCGTCAGGATGTGCAAGACCAAACGTCCGTCTGCCGAGACCGGACTGTCGTTCCGACATGGGTGGCGCAAAATACAGGAGGTGGATATGACCGATGTCACATTGACTGTTGCGCAGTACGATGAATCGTGTAAGCGGAAGCCCTCTTCGGAAGAAACTCCTGCACATAGGCACAAAAAAAGAAATAGCTACTCCGCCCACACCAAGTGACAACGCTACGATAGGGGCGAAAGCTACCAATATAATTAAATCATTCACAGCTACCTGTACCAGCGTATAGGCAGCGTCTCCTTTCGTCAGATAACTCCATACGAATACCACGCCGTGCAAGGAGCAGCTCCAAGCAACACAGCTCCCGCCAGATATTGATCTGCGAGGCCGGCAGGTATCCAGTTTTTAAAAAAGACGAAAAAGATACCCAAGCAATATCGAACATCGTGAAAGGTTTTATTAACCAATTCGTGACGTATGTCACGAGGATGCCTTTGGGACGTTTACCTACATTCTTTACACTCTGAAAATCCACTTTCAACATCATAGGGTAAATCATCAACCAAATCAACAAGGCGATGGGAATGGAAACATTGGCATATTCCCAGCGTCCTAATACATTGGGAAGAGCGGGGGACCATTGTCCTACTGCAATACCTGCTATAATGCACAACGCTACCCAAAGTGTCAGATAACGTTGGTTTACAAGTACAAAAAATCGAAACACTGTACGGATGGCAGGATTCTGCTGGTTGGTGCTGTTTTCCTATTGTTGTGTCAAATTTTTTTCAGCTGTTTGTTCCGCTGGGAAAACTTGTTTATCCTGTCTTCGTTGTCCATTCCCCTGCCCGGCAAAGCCGGAAAGACAAAGAGCACAGAACTTGCCCGGATGTCGTGAAGCGACTCGGTATTCTCCGGAAATTGTTCGGCATGGTCGAGCGTATCATTATCGCAACTGATATCGGTTGTTATTATATAATTATAATAGTTATTATAATATATGTAATAAATTTTTTGCGAATAATTTTTTGAACGAAGAAAACTGTTGTCTGTCCTGTTTTTGTTTTTGAGAGTTGTTGGGAAACCATGTTGGGGTGTACCGTTTACTGTGGAAATAGTAGATGAATTTTTTTCTACTATTTTGGAAAATAATAATAAATTATTATTTTTGTACTGTCATTTAGGAAAAGACCGTGTAAAGCAAAGTTTATCTTGACTGCTGACGGATAGTATTTCAAGCTACCGCTTTTATGAATACAATCGAAGAAAAAACATCACTCTATTCTTAAATTAAATTATTTTACATGAAACATTTGATTAATTTATTATCCCTATTAAGCATGTTGCTTGTAGGAATCGGATTGACAGGGTGTTCCGACGATAAGACGGAAACAGACACAGATCCCACCACGAATCCTTCCTTGGAGGTGAGATTGGTTGAAACGCAGTATTCGACTGCCAAACTGGAGGTAACCGCCGCCAACTTGTCTGAGATCGCCTACCTGGCGACACCCAAGGCCGACGCCAAAGAGACGCCGACGGCAACGATCGTCTTTGCGACCGGCGTCAAATCTGCGATTCAGGACGGTGTTTCTACGCTCACTGTAAACAAGTTGAATCCGGATACGGAGTATATAATCTATGTAGCTGCCACCACTGCGAACGAAGAGTTCTTTGAGAAGGTTCTCGAGGTCACGGCCAAGACCGAATCGTTCGGCGATAACGCGTACGACGTGTTTGACGTGGACTACATGAGTTTTAGCATGAACGTGAAATTCCAGCCGACCGATCCCGAGAACGTGATCAGATATCTGCTGATTGACATGTTGACGTATAACTATCAGAGTATGATGGGCAACACGGACGCTGACATGATGAATCTCTTCGACGAGGTATATGGCAACTATATTAAAGAGAACACCGTTTTTGTATTCAACGAGGAGAATTCGATTTTACGCGACGAGAATGGCGAGCCTATGACCGATGAGTACGGCTCGATAATGACGCGCTGGAACCCGATGGTGCCTGGACAGCTCAATTATGTGCTGCTCGGCGAGTTCGCATACGGCGAGCACCCTTGGGGCTTCGGTCAGGGATACTATTTGCCCCTTTGGGATCAGGACGCATACTACGAAGCTGTCGGCGGTGGCGGTGGTATCTTGGGAGAAGCCGGTTCCCGTGCCGACGATGTAGAGCAGGGCGATTTCTGGACCGGCTACTACCAGAAGATAGAGGTTACCAACAAGAAGCCCGAGAACCTCGGTGAGATCAAGATCAATACCGATAAATTGAAACCCAACGGCGGTCTGCTCACTTTCGAGTTGTGCGAGGGGGTATCCTTCCTGTGTCTTGGTATTTTCGAGGAACATGATATGGAGATAATTAAGACGTCAATGCTGAAAGACGACCTGTCGAATATGCAGTGGGCGCTGACCTCCTACAATGGACCTTACATCTTCAATGTCCAGACTTATGAGATAGCCAAAGGGCAGACCGACTTCTCTTTCAACCTGACGGAGTATTTCTGGGAGTTCACGCCGGGCATGAAGTATTACGTCTATGCAGTGGGTATCAACGACCAGTCCGGTTCGAAGCAGGCTTTCGCCAAACTCGAGGGCTTTACGCTGCCCGAACCTACGAAGCCGGCTCCCGAGGTAACCGTTACCGGTATCGAAGCTCCGGAAGGTCATGAGAAGTCGCCCTACGAAGTTTGGTTCAATATCAAATGTACTACGGGTGACGCGGTGACTGCCAAGTACGCTGCCAACTACGAGCGTGAGTGGGAGATCGAACTCAACGCCGGCAAGACTAACACCGACCTGATCGAAAACGGTAACGCGTTTACTCCGGATGAGATCGAGAAGATCAACTCGGCCGAGGGTTACGACGTAATGTTCCTGACCCGTCCCGACGCCAACACCTATCTGGGTGTAATCGCTTACAATGACGAGGGTACCGGTAACGATCCCGACGAAGATGGTTCTGCCATCGGCAAGAAGCGTTCTATGCCTGTACCTGATAAAGAGCCGGTAAATTCGGAGTATTTCACAAGTCTGCTGGGTGAGTGGACGCTGTCGGCTGAATACGAGGGCGGCGAGGCGCCGATGACCTGCAAGGTGGAGATCGTTTCTGAGCTGACGTGTCCGGAGAATCTGTCCCAGGAGGTCATTGACTACTATCTGGCTAACACAAACTACACGGAAGAGCAGGTAAAGGAGTTGTACGAGGGCTTCAAGAAGCAGCTTAAGCTCTACAATGAGCGTCTGCGCGGCCAGAACCGCTTGCTCTGCCTGGGTCTCGATATGGACCGTCCGAAGTACGAGAACAGTACCAACTACTTGGCCGGCTGGAAGACGCCATACGACCTTTTCATCGCAACTACGGACGAATACAACGGCTACGATACGGAGTCCATGTTCTTCGATTTCGGTCCGAAGTGGTATCTCGAGGTGAAATCCGACGGTTCCGTAGTCGCTCCGTTCGACGTAACCAACCTGCCGCCGCTTACGTTCTGGAACCAGGGGGCCGAGTACTATTTCATTGGTATCAGCGAAATGGCGATTACGCAGGGTGAGTTCCCCGTAACGATTAGCAGCGATAATTCTACGATCACTGTAGAGGGATATGAGTACCAAGGTGATACTTACTACCCGAATGCAGCGAAGGCAATGTTCGGAGGACAGTATTCGACCAACACCCGGGTATGCGGCGCACTGAAGCTGACCAAGGGTTGGAATGGTGAGTCCGTGAAGTCGGTTGTTAAGGGCGGCAAGTCCGTGACGACGAACGATGTGCTGGGGGCCGTGCGTGCTGTCCGCCCGTTGAGCCGTACGAGCGTATCTGATGCGAAGAGCTATGAGCCGCTTAAGGTTACTCCTCTTGCCGAGAAGTCGCTCCGCGAGCGTTGGCAGCAGCGGGCGGCAGGTAAATATATCCGTCGCTAACAGACTCTTTTGAAATAAGGCAGGGGGGCACCCGGAATGGGAATTTTCCCCCTGCTTTATGCTTTTATAAAATAACCGGATACGCAAATCCGCTGGAGGTGCGGAGGCGTATTTTATGGAAGCAGAAGAGAGTTACTCTTTAAATCGAAAAAAGATTCCGATATGTTGAAAAAACTGTTTGGCTTGGCGCTTGCACTCCTGACGACGTTTGCCGTTTCGGCGCAGGTTCGCGTGGGAGACGGCCAGCTCTCCGGTAGTTTCGAGAGCAACTCGATCTACTACCAGGACGACTCGGGGCTGGGTGCTGCGGGCACAGCTCCCGACGATCGTTTCGGTTCGAACAACTACATGAAACTCGACTACATGAACGGTCGCTTCTCTGCGGGACTCCAGATTGACGCTTATCTCCCCGCATTACAGGGATACGAGATCGGACAGCAGCCGGGAGCTTCTCATTTCTACCTCTCCTCGAAGTATATCCAATGGCAGGATCACAACTATTCCGTGCGGGTGGGTGATATTTTCGACCAGTTCGGCAGCGGACTTATTTTTCGTTCGTTCGAAGACCGTCAGCTGGGATTCAACAATTCGATCGAGGGTGTGCAGGGTATCTACCGTTTCGGCGACTACGTCGAGGTGAAAGGTCTGTACGGACGTCCCCGCCTCTACACCGATTATGCGGATTCGTGGGTGCGCGGTGTCGATCTGCACATTTCATTGAACGATATTTTCGGTTGGAACGCTGCGCAGTTCTCGGTCGAGGGCAGCTACGTCAACCGCTACGAGTCGCTCGACAAGGATCAGACGATCGACTTCTCCTCTCGCGGACTTACCTCGCCCAACCTGAACATGTATTCGGGGCGCCTGAATTTCGACTGGAAGGGGCTTTCGCTCAAAGGCGAATACGTATATAAGGGGAAAGACATCTACTCGACTGTTGCGGACGTAGCCGCAGCCGGCAACGCCATCTTGGTCGAGGCCGGTTATAACTACGGACCTTTCAGCATCTCGGGTAGTTTCCGCCGGTTAGACCGTATGGGGACGATGCTTTCGCTTTACGGCTCTGGTACGGGCAATGTACTCAACTACCTGCCCTCTCTGACGCGCCAGTACACTTACCTGTTGGCCAATTTGGAACCGTATATCGTTAATACCGACGGCGAAATTGGCGGTCAGGTGGATCTCTACTATACGTATCGCAGCAAGTCGAACCGTCATCGCTACTGGAATTTCCACGCCAACTTATCCACCTTCTATACGCTGCGTTCGGAGCAGAGCGAATCGGGCGAGCGGGAGTTGATGTGGCGTGATATTAACGTCGACGTGGAGCGTCAGTGGAACAAGCGGCTTAAAACCTCGCTGCTTGTTTCGATTCAGGAGCGCAATCCGAGCCATGGTTTCCAGCGTCAGACCTACGTATCCAACATTTTCATAGGCGATGTCACCTACAAATTCGACTCGAAAAAGTCGTTGCGCGTCGAGGCGCAATACCTTTATTCGACCGACTACGAGGGTGACTGGGTCGCGGCTTTGGTGGAGTTCAACATGGTGCCGCATTGGAGTTTCTTCGTGAGCGATATGTATAACCTCGACGAGACCGAGGCTAACTCCTTTACTAAAACGAATTATTACAGTGCAGGATTCAGTTACCTGAAAAACCGTACGCGTATTCAACTCAGCTACGGCCGCAATCGCGCAGGCTACGTCTGTTCGGGAGGTGCCTGCCGTTATACGCCGGCTTATACGGGCCTGAACCTTGTGATCACTTCATCCTTTTAATTAAAAACAGATTATGAAATTCAAGAAATTTATTGTTCCTGCGCTTTGCATGGCTATGTTGAGCATGGGATGTTCGAGTACGGATCCGGTGAAACCCAACGATGGTGGCGACGGGGGCACGAATGAAAACGTCGAAAACGGTCTGCAAGTGACAACTTCGACGACGGTAATCAACGCCAACGGGCAGGATGCCGCCCGCATAAAAGTTTACTACGACAAAGTGGAGCAGTCACTTGACGCAGTCGCTTTCTACGATGCCAAGAGCAACGATGCGCTCGACCTTTCGAAATTCACCATCGAGGATAACACGCTCGTGTACTCCGTTACCGAGCCGGGTGAATTTTCGTTCTGGGTTGCTTACAAGACCCACAACACCAAAGATCGTCCGACAACCATTTCTGCTGTAGAGTTCTCGGTCCCTGATGCCCCGGAAGATCCCCAGCCGGACAACACCTCGTTCGTTCACCGGGTATTGATCACGCAGTTCACGGGCTTGGGCTGCGGCTACTGTCCTTTTATGATCGCTGCGCTGGAAGACGTCCGCAAATCGGACGAGTATGCAGACAAGTTCGTACTTGCAGCCTGCCACACTTATTCGGGCGACCCCTTCCAACCCGATGTGGCATTGGACAATGCCATGGGTGTCAATTCGTATCCTTATGTAAATTTCGATTTCCAAACAGGGTTTGGTAATTTTGGTTACAACAGCAACGTATCTAACATCAAGAAAAATATCGACAAATCGCTCTCTGTGGATGCCGGTGCCGGTATTTCGGTTGGTATGGAAGTTTCTGGAAACCAACTGGTCGCTCGCGCTACGGTAAAGGCATCTCGCTCCGGTTCGTTTCGTGTCGGCGCTTGGGTGCTGGAGAACGGTCTGACGGGTACTCAAGCGAACTACGGCATGAAGGGGGATTACGAATTCAACACGCATAATAACGTTATCCGCCATGTGAACAGCCGTTATTCGGGTTCGGATTATTCCGGCTACGAGGTCGGTGCGCTGGCTGCCGGTGGTGTCGGAGAGCACCTTTTCACGATAACTCTGGATAAGAATTGGAATGTAAAGAACTGCCACGTGGTATTCTTTGTGACGGAACTTGTCGGCAAAGGCTACGTCGTAACCAATGCTATCGACATTCCCGTTAAGTCGTCTACTATACCGTTCGAGTACAGATAGTGTATTCGAACGTAGCAGCATACTGCTGTAAAATTTGCGGGGCGCCTCCATCGGAGTCGTCCCGTCTTTTTGACGTACGGCCGATCCGTGATGCCGGCCGCAACGCAGTGGAGGTGCGGAGGGTAATGCTCTGCCGTTCTTTTGGCGGCATTTTACGGAGTTGGACGAAGATATGATGCAGCGTAACAGGAGTTGCCGCTCCGCTGCACGATGCCAAGACCGATGTTGCCTTCACGCCCCTTACCTTGGTTGCCATGAGCCTACAGCCGCTTTGCCTGGGTTTGTCGGCGAAGTCGTCCGTGAAGTCGTACTTCGCTGACAAACCCGGCTATGAAAGGTTTTATACTGAACTTACGGGAACCGTCCAAATATTTCTCGAAGCATTCGATAAGTAAGGGGATCAAAACGAAGTGTATCAGTAGAAAAAACAACATTAAGTAGGCAAAGTTGGTGTAATAATAGTGAGATAGGTATAAAACTACCCCGAACGGTCAAGCGATTGAAATGTAACAAAGCTGTTGCTTTTGTGTTACACTAAATGGCATTCGAACGGTCTGTTCAAGCGATAAATGTTACATGTCCTTGAATAGTCCCAGAAATATCCTAAAATACGGAGGAGAATAGCCCCGCATTAAAAGACAAAACCCCGTCAGAATCCGATAAAACGGCGATTCTGGCGGGGTTCTGCTATATGTGGCAGGCTTGGCATGGGCAAGGTATTCAAGGTTCAAAATGCAGTTCAAATATTCGAAAACATTCTTTCAAACAACTATATCAGCATACGTAATGATATGGACAATCTTTAATTAAGACGGCAAATTGAATTTATATCAAAAAACGAAAAAGATATATTAAACGGCAATTTCGATGTATAAAAATGCGGTGAATTCAATGGTTAGTGCATTAAATTCCCTTTAAAATGCAATAAAATAGAGTCTGTTACGCTAATAAGTTCAACTTTTCGGCAATGATAACCTTAAAAGCCTCTTTCATTTCGTCCAGCAAGAAAGATAGGTCTATAAACTCAAACCATATATCTTTTGCTTTCGCAAATTTGTTGAAGATATTTTCTATAACTTTGTCCTCCAAGCCCGATGCTTGCATTGAAGCCACAAAGTCTGCTTTTTTGATTTTGCGTTTTTTGCCGTTAAGGGTCAGCGCCAACTCTTCCGTATCTTCGGGCATAACCAATGCTGTTGACAGCATATCGTATGCAGGTGTAAGCACATATTTCCCTTGTTCCTTGCTATATAGCGAAAAGTTTTTCAGGTGCATATCGGCATTGCCAGTTATCCACGAGAAAACCACCTGTTCCCAATAGTTTACCATATCCAACTTGGGCACAACTGAAAATCGCTGTATCGCCTTTGCAATCTGCTCATACGAGCCTTTGTACTTATGCTCTGTAAGTCGTTCCGTAAGCTGGCACATATCCTCCATTGGCAATTTATCACCTTTGTCTGTACGATCAATGCGACGAGTTATGTAGCACAACTCACCATCGGTAAAACGGATAAGGCTATGAGGTACAACTTGCATCTTTGCCAACTCTGCAAGGTGCATTGTCAAATCCTCCAATTCGGGCAAATGAGCAAAGCGGTCGGCTTGCGGTTTCAATATGTATCGTCCCCGCAATCCAACAATGGTGAAACGCTCAGCTTCGTTTTTGCCACCCTTGTTTATATCGAGCGATAACTTCGCCTGAACGCCAGTCAATGTTGTCTGGCTACGGATTATTTGCTTGGCAAGGTCGGTCAGGTTCTTGCGTGTATATGGCAATTCGGGAACACTTTGCGAGCCGAACATCTTTTTCGAACAAGCCTTGTGAAAATCCTTTTCACCCACGTTCAACTCCTTGTAACAATATAGACACTTTGCCATACTCCTCCTCGATAATTACGGGTTCAACACCTACCGCACCGATGCAGTCCTTGCAGCACGCAACGAGCAACGACATACGGTCGCGAGCATCTATCTTCCAATTCTTTTCGGCAATATCCAGAAGCCAACCTTCGGGAATCAAGCCATCGAAAAATGGAAATAATACCTTGTCTCGATAAGGTTTGTCACTCAATGGCAAAGTAAGGCTCACAGCCTCAGCATCGGCAGAGGTTAGATAATCGGCATCATACTCAAATGTGTAGCCGTTCTCATCTTCCGTCAAGATCCCGGCTTTTATGCCACGCAAAAATACAACAGCCTGTTTCATCGCTCATCGGTTTTAGTTATTGGCACGACACCAACTTCGCTGCCAAAAAGATTCAATATCTGATTTACCTTATCAAGGCGTAAAGTCTGCTTGCCCTGCTCTAGTTCTCGAACAAGACGTAAACCTACTCCCGACTTTTCGGAAAGTTCCACCTGCGTAAGATTGTATTGCTTACGCATCGCTTTCACATATTTAGAAAGTGTTGTCTGCTCCATAGATGCAATAAATTATACCCTATCGGGTGCAAATGTAATGAAAGTTTTTTATTTCACACCTTATCGGGTATAATTTTATTGTTTTTGATGTGTGTATTATGCCATATAGGGTATAATATTAAAGCATGCCACGATAGCAACTTTGCAGTATTCGCTCAATATTGCTTTCCCGATAGAGGATTTTCCCTCCGAGTTGGCGGTACGGCAAAATACCATTGTTGCGGTAGTCTTGCAAGATGCGGCGACTGATTTTCAAGCGTTCAGACAACTCTCTATCGGTCAAATAGTGCTCGCCACCCAGTAAGGGCTGATTCTCGTCCGCCATCGTTGCTGTATCTTTGGCAATGCGATCAAGTTCGGAAAATAGATCGCGTAGCCACTCGTGTTTGTGTGTAATAACTTCGTTACTCATAGACATAGAATTTAAATCAAAAAGCCTGTTATTTTTGCCTAATGGTACGATTTGATTAAAATCATTGTTTTTGGTGTAGTAGAAATTGGACTTTGTGAACTGCAAACTTTGGTTTACCTCCTGGTTGGATAAGGGTTGTATGATTCCGGAAGGCAATCCAACAATATAGCGAGGGAACGATATCTTTTTAACTTCCCAATTCCAACTGATTCTTTACCAATTCGTAGTAGTAACCCCGTTTTGCCGTCAGCTCTTCGTGCGTGCCCTGCTCGACGATGCGTCCGTGCGCCAAAACGATGATGTTATCGGCATTGCGGACTGTCGAAAGACGGTGTGCCACGATGACGACGGTTTTGCCTTTGAATAATTTCTCCAGACGCTCCATAATCGTGCGCTCGTTGTTGGCGTCGAGCGAATTGGTCGCTTCGTCGAAGAAGAGGTATTTGGAATCCTTGTAAGCGGCACGGGCAATCAACAGGCGTTGTTTCTGCCCCGTACTCAACCCGTGTCCGTCGGCTCCGATATGGGTGTTATATCCCAATGGCAGCGATTCGATGAACTCTCCGATATTGGCGATTTCCACTGCCCGGCGGATCCGTTTCATATCGGGTATTTCATCCGACACGGCGATATTATTGGCGATCGTATCGGAAAATACGAAACTCTCCTGCATGACCGTTCCGCACTCCTGACGCCAGCAATTCGGGCTGAAAGCGGAGAGCCTGCGGCCGCCCAGCAACACGTCCCCCTCGACCGGAGCGTAAAAGCCGAGCATCATTTTAAGCAGCGTCGTCTTGCCGCTGCCGCTTTCGCCTACGATGGCCGTAACCTTGTCATGCGGAATCGTCAGGTCGATTCCGTCCAGCACTTTGTCCGAGTGCGGCCCTTCGTATTGAAAAACTACGTTCCGGAACTCGATGGCCGCGTTTTCGGGGATGTCACGGATCAGACCCGCGTCTTCGGGTTCCTCATCCGGTTTTTCCTGAATTTCGTTCAGGCGTTCGAGCGAGATTTTCGCATCCTGCGTAGCCTGTACGAAACCGATGAACTGCGATATGGGGGCGTTGAGCTGGCCGATGATGTACTGCATGGCCATCATCATACCGAGCGTCATTTCCCCGTCGATGACGGCGCTGGCGGCAAGGAACGAGATGATAACATTCTTGGTCTGGTCGATGAACGTACCGCCTACTTCCTGTGTCTGTCCGAGCGTCAGGCTCTTGATCGAAACTTTGAACAGTTTGGCCTGGATACGTTCCCATTCCCAGCGTTTCTGCTTCTCGCAGTTGTTCAGCTTGATGTCCTGCATACCGTTGATAAGCTGGACGATATTGCTCTGGTTGTTGGCCGACTCCTGAAAGCGCATGTAGTCCAGCTTGCGACGGCGTTTGAGGAATATCAATATCCACAGGATATAAAGACCGCTGCCGAGCAGGAATACGCCGAGGATGCCGAGGTCGTACCCGGCCATCACGACGCTGTATATGACGAGCGACACGGCGGCCATCACGATACTCAGCAACGAACCGGTCAGGAATGTCTGGATCCGGTTGTAATCCCCGATGCGCTGCATGATGTCGCCGACCATCTTCGAATCGAAAAACGCGATGGGCAGGCGCATGAGTTTGGCCAGAAAATCCGAAATGAGCGAGATACTGATGCGTGTGGTCATGTGGAGCATCAGCCACGAGCGGATGAGGTTGTTGGCCATCTGTCCGAGCGTCAGCACCACTTGTGCGATGAGAATCATGACCACGAACGAAAGGTTGCTGTTCCCGATACCCGTATCGACGACCGATTGGGTCAGGAACGGAAGGATCAGGCCGAGTACGGCAGCAATCAGCATCGCAAGGCCGAGTTGGAGCAGGTAGGATTTGTAAGGCCGCAGATAACGCAGCATCGAGGCGAAATTCAGCTGTTTGTCCTCATCACCTTGCTCGGCATAGAACTCCGGTTTCGGCTCCAACAGGAGGGCGATGCCTTTGCTGTGTGGATTGGCGAGAATTTCGGAACGGGAAGTCGTCGTTTTGTCGTCTCATTGTATCGGTTTTCTTTATTTTCCGATTGTCAGGGACTTTTTATGAAACTCCTTGAGGAGACTCGCCTTGCGGGTACGCATGCCGGCAGCCTTGTTTCCGTTTTCGTGCTGGAGCTGGGCGTTCGCCTTGACCGCGTCCATTTCTGCATACATCTTTTCCAGTAATTCTTTCATGTGCCTTACGTTTTATGTGTTTGATTGCAAAGGATAGTGTGAATGTATGAAAAAATGTTTAATCACGGAATTCTTCGCACAGTTCGGCGATAATGTCGCTTTCATTCTGGTTTTTCCAGTAGAACTTGTAGATCGTAATGACGCTGTTGCCACTGTGTTCGGCAATCACGCCCGGAGGATATTTCTTATCGACCACCATCATAGTGATGTAGGTACTGCGGGCAGAATACCACGTAATTTCCTCGTTGTAACCCAACAGGTTCACGATACGGTGCAGGGCTTTGTTGACCTCACCGCAGAGATGGTGGATACGGTTTGTCTTCCGGATATGCGTATCGTGCCGTGCCGAAAAGATCGGCAGCACGAAGTCCGCATAATACTCGTTGCGGTATTTGTTGGCGATAGCCTCCGCACGCGGAACGAAGGGTGGCTTGGCCTTTTGGGGAGTCTTGATGCGTTCATAGGTAATTTTCCGCTTCTTTATGTCAATACAAGCCCATGTCAGATAGGCGGCATCGATCGGGGCGATGCCGCCGCAATAGAAGCAGAACAGGAATAAGTCGAGGCAATAGCTTTTCGTCTTCGAGAGCCTGCTGCGGTCCATAGCCTTTATGACCCGCAGCAGACCCATGGAAATCGTACTCGGCGTGGTCTCCACCTCACGGAACTTCTCGTTGGTGCAGATGAACACGTCGAGGTCGGCTCCCCCATTCTTTTTCGAGGCTTTCTTGAATATCTAATACAGCGAGTGGAGCTTGTCTCGGAGACCGCCGCGAGAATTCCTCTTAGCTCCTTCGGATTCGATGAAGAAGACATAATCTTTAAGGAACTGCTCGGTGATGTCCGTAAACTGTAGATTAGAGAACGAACGTCCGTATTTCTCTCGGACGAAGCGTGTCAAAAAATCGAGGATACGCTCGTTGGCTTGGGCGTAGGACTCGCAGGGAACCTCGTGGCCGTTCTTCATCTTTTTCGTATTCCGAATCTCTTGTATTCACTGTTTATAGACCTGCTCGACGGTGGGGATGCCCGTCTCACGAAACATAAACTCGCAGGGCCTGTCGTAATAGTGGGAAAGTTCCTTGGGTGTCCATGCCACGCCTTGCTCGTCCCATGTATTACCGATCTGGGTGTATTTATTGACGGTGGACGACAGCAGAGCATTGTTGGCCACCGCATTTTCCGTACGAGGCTTGAGGCGTTGTTGGCCTTGGTCCTAGTTTTTGAACGGGCCCGTGACTGGAAGAACCTTGGAGACTCGGTTGAAGCCGGGACGGTAAATGATTATCGTGATCTAGACCATGTCCGAACGGTTTTTATCGGGGACTCCCTTGAGCATAATTGTAAACATAGTACACTGATTCTTAGTCTGTTAATGTTTTTTAGTCCAAACCTACAACTACAGCTACATAAAAATAGCCTGTGAATTAATGCGAATGTTTGTAAAGCAGAAAAGTTTTTCAGGGGTGATATGGTGTCAATCGCTTTAATATCAATCAAGAACAATCAATATCAACTAATATGTTCACGATATACCAGGATTTTATGAAACCACATTGTCTATCACCAATTTATACAACCTAAGTATATCAACTCACGTAAACTGTTTTCGTATATATTCTTCGGTGTTTGTCTTTGGATTGCGGCATTTGGAATTATTCTAAAAAAATGTCTTGAGTAGGAGGTGGTTTCCGGCAATGGACTTTTGATTGGATAGTTGTCGTTTTACAAAAAACAGGAGTAAAAATCACAAAGATTTTTACTCCTGTTTTATTCGGTCTGAATTGTCGGATCCTCTTGTGTTCGCCGGTCGCAGCAGCCGAGGGGATTACAGTTTCCGGCGTAGTTTTTCGGCCTCCTCTTCGTAGCCGGGCTTGCCCAGCAGGGCGAACATATTCTTTTTATAAGCCTCGACCCCCGGTTGGTCGAAGGGGTTTACTCCCAGCAGGTAACCGCTGATGCCGCATGCTTTTTCGAAGAAATAGATCAGGGTGCCGAGGCTGCGGGCGTCGATGCGGGGAATTTCGATCCGCAGGTTGGGGACGCCCCCGTTTGCATGGGCCAGGCTCACGCCCAGTTCGGCCGTGTGGTTGATTTCCGAAAGGCGCTTGCCTGCCAGGAAGTTGAGTCCGTCGAGGTTGTCCGGGTCGCTGCCGATCTTCACCCGGTGCTCCGGGGCGGCGACGGAGACGACCGTTTCGAACAGCGTCCGCTCTCCCTCCTGAATCTGTCTCTTATACACATCTCCGAGCCCACGAGACCTCTCTACATC
>ERZ1027064.209-NODE-209-length-29886-cov-12.107640_pt1 | contig 29886 bp, 26 predicted proteins | sample MGYA00519422_ERZ1027064 | MGnify/ENA primary metagenome ERZ1027064 (study PRJEB26926, sample SAMN06164492) | human gut metagenome | biome: ENVO:00009003; feature: ENVO:2100002; material: ENVO:00002003 | host: Homo sapiens | place: USA | collected 2012 ... | reverse complement strand
GAGATGTAGAGAGGTCTCGTGGGCTCGGAGATGTGTATAAGAGACAGGAATAGAAGCTTATCTTTTTGGTTGCATAACGCTAAGTTTGCCTTATTCCCAAGAACAAAAAGGACAAAATATAATTTATTTTGTTGATGTTCCAAAACAATTTTTGGATACTGTTCCTTCTGATATTATAAAGAATGCTATTATCACATCACAAAATATTCGAGTTCAAGATATGAGTGATAATATAGTATGTCAAATTAACCAAGCAGCAAAAGATAGATTAAGTGAATATAGAACTAAAGCAAAGATGGTTGTTACAACAAAATTACATTGTATGACTCCTTGCGTAGCAATGGGAATACCGACAATTGCAGTTGGCGATAATTTCTCATATAGATATTCATATATAGATAAATTTGTTACAAGTTATTCCTTTGAAGAATTTGCAAACTTTAACTGGAATAATGTTGTAAAACCTAAAAATGTAGAAGTTGTAAAAAAATTACAAATAGAAATAGGACGACAATTATTCCACGGAACAAAAGATATAGAAAAAATGAAGAAATTAGATACAATTCTTATGAATAGAAAAAAGTGGGATTATTTAAAAAGAATGAGAAGAGATATATTTGAAATTACTGATGGTGAGCTAGAAAGACAAATTATTTTATGGGGAGCATCGTCTGGTGGATATGCTGTTTCTTGGTGTCTGAAATTCTATTTTCCAGAGCTTGAAGTTGTTTCAGTTGTAGATACGTATGCAAAAGGATGTTTTGCTGGGAAAGAGGTTTGTAAACCTGAGCAGGCATTAAAACAGTATCCCGAAGCTATAGTATTTATTAGTACTCTTTCAGGAATGCAATATGCTAAGCAATTTTGCGAGAGAATGGGAAGGAAATATTATGTTGTACATGAGAATGAATAAATTCGAAAATTAAGTTGGTAGAGAAAGATAAGTAAAAATGGAAGGTGAAAGGTTTGCAGAATAACGGAAAGTATGGGATTAGGAAAAGATGAGAGAAACGCAATTTTTTGCAGATAAAAAGGAAGAACAGGTGCGCAAGCAGATATTATCACAGGTTAGAGAATATTGTGAGAGATTTCATCAGAAGAAGCCTTATACAACGGGAGATAGAATCCCCTATGCAGGACGGATTTATGATGCAGAGGAGATGACGAATCTGGTAGATGCATCTCTGGAATTTTGGCTGACTTCTGGGAGATATACGGAGCAGTTTGAGAAGAAACTGGCAGAGTATTTACAGGTAAAATACTGTTCAGCGGTGAATTCCGGATCCTCGGCGAACCTGCTGGCGTTTATGACGCTGACATCGCCATTGCTGGGGGAGCGCAGGATTTTACCCGGGGACGAAGTGATCACAGTGGCTGCAGGATTTCCAACGACGGTTACGCCGATGTTACAGTATGGTGTAGTACCAGTATTCGTGGATGTGACGATTCCACAGTACAATATTGATGCAGACAGACTGGAGGAGGCTTTTTCTAAGAAGACCAAAGCAGTTATGATCGCTCATACGTTGGGAAATCCGTTTGATCTGAAGAAGGTAAAAGATTTCTGTGACAGGCATCAGCTGTGGCTGGTAGAAGATAATTGTGATGCGCTTGGCAGCAAGTATTGCATGAACGGAGAATGGAAATTTACAGGAACCATTGGTGATATTGGAACTTCCAGCTTTTATCCGCCGCATCATATTACCATGGGAGAAGGCGGTGCTGTTTATACCAATAATGCTTTATTGCATAAGATCATTCGTTCTCTTCGTGACTGGGGACGGGACTGTGTATGCTCCTCCGGACGGGATAATATGTGTGGACACCGGTTTGATGGGCAGTATGGAGAACTGCCCATGGGCTACGATCATAAATATGTCTACTCCCATTTTGGTTATAATCTCAAAGTGACGGATATGCAGGCAGCTATAGGATGTGCACAACTACAGAAGCTGCCGGGATTTGTAGAGGCAAGACGTAGAAATTTTGCATATTTATCAGAACGATTACAGTGTGAGAGAGAGTATTTTATATTGCCGAAGCCCTGTGAAAATTCGGACCCCAGTTGGTTTGGATTCATGATCACCTGTAGAGAAGGTGTGGATAAAAATAAGGTAGTACGGTATCTGGAAGAGAATGGCATCCAGACCCGTATGCTGTTTGCCGGAAACCTGACCAAACAGCCCTGTTTTGATGAAATGCGTAAAACCGGTGCCGGATATCGCATAGTCGGTGAACTTACGAATACGGATCATATTATGGAGAATACGTTTTGGATTGGTGTATATCCGGGTATGACAACAGAGATGTTGGATTATATGGTTGAAAAAATAACGGAGACAGTTTCCATGACATGGTGATTAACGCAAGTGGAAGAGAAGTATGAGAATAGACAGAGATTTTTATAAAAACAGGAAAGTTCTTATCACGGGTCATACCGGGTTTAAGGGTACCTGGATGTGCCAGGTATTGTTGGAACTTGGAGCAGAGGTAACCGGGTATGCGTTGCAGCCACCCACAGATCCCAGCCTGTTTTCCCTTACCGGAATGGCGGAGCGAATGCAATCAATCGAGGGAGACGTTAGGGATCTGGAGCATCTTCTTCGGATATTTGAGGAGGTGCAGCCGGAAATAGTGATTCATATGGCGGCACAGCCAATCGTACGGGAGAGCTATGCGAAGCCGGTATATACCTATGATGTGAATGTCATGGGGACGGTGAATGTTCTGGAGTGTGTCCGCAGGACAGCTTCTGTACGATCTTTTGTGAATGTAACGACGGATAAAGTGTATAAGAATCGTGAATGGGAGTGGGGATATCGGGAGAATGAGGAATTGAACGGTTTTGATCCCTATTCTAACAGTAAATCCTGTTCCGAACTGGTCACATACAGTTATCGGAATTCTTTTTTTTCAGATGGCCGTGTGGCAATCTCTACAGCCAGAGCAGGAAATGTGATAGGCGGAGGTGATTTCGCAGCAGATAGAATCATACCGGATTGTATGCGGGCGGTAATGCAAGGACAGGAGATCGTACTTCGTAATCCAGCATCTACCAGACCTTATCAGCATGTGTTGGAGCCGGTGCTGGCATATTTGCTGATTGCGGAGAAGCAATACCGGGATGGAAGGTATGCAGGATGTTATAATGTGGGACCGGAAGAAACCTCCTGTCTGACAACGGGAGAACTGGTTGCGATGTTCTGCCGGCAGTGGAAAGAGAGGATGGGTATCGAACCGGTCTATACGATTGCAACCCAGGGAGGTCCTCATGAAGCGAATTTCCTGAAGCTGGATTGCTCCAGGATCAAGAGCAGATTAGGGTGGAGACCGGTCTGGAATGCAGAGAAGATGATGGAAGCTACAGTAGAGTGGATTGCGGCATATAACAGACAGGAGAATGTTCATGAAGTAATGAAGAAACAGATCTATGAATATTTATCCTATGTTCAGACAGGGACACCAAAGGGAAGAATGGATCTATGATGCAGAAAATACTGATTCTTACATCTCCGAATAATCAATATGCCAAAGTCTTACAGAAAAGCCTCTCCCCTCGTTATGACATCCAAAGGCTGGAGATCGCTCATCAAAGAGATTTCCCTCATGAACTGTTGGGAACAGAGCACTTTGATCTGATTATTACATTTGATCTGGTCGGTTTCGAGCAGACAACCCTGATGGACGGAATATTATATAATCTGGTCAGCAGTAAGTTTTTGAATTTTATGCTGCGGAAAAATCTTGCAAATGAAAAGTTTCTATCCAGACAGTTAAGTATCTCTATGTTCTTTTATTGCAGAGGTGTTTTTTGCAAGTACAAATTACCTTTAGGTATTTTTATTATACAAGAAACAGTGTGGAATAGAAAATAGAAAAAATGATTGCATAACATAGGAATTCATGCTAAAGTTTATTCAGAAACATTTTGTTAAAATCAATTTGAACAAAATATTTTTTAACAAAGACGGAGGTGATTCCTATATTTATCGGCAGAGAAAGAGAACTGGCATCGTTAAAGGAATTCTATGAAAAAGATGGAATTGGTATGACGGTGATATATGGCCGCAGGCGCATTGGAAAATCTACTCTTATTACAGAATTTGCTAAGGACAAGAAGACTATTTTTTATACAGCAACAAAAGTCGGAAAAAATAGAAATCTGGAACTGTTTTCAAAGCAGGTGGTTGATCTGCTTATGCCGGGAGTGGAGAATATCGGCTTTCATACTACGGAGGCTGTTTTTGATTTTATTGATAAAAATATCGGAGACGAGAAACTTGTGCTTGTTATAGATGAACTGCCATACTGGGCGGAGAGAGATGAAGCGCTTTTATCTATTTTGCAGAAATACATGGATACGGTTTGGAATGATAAAAATCTTAAAGTGATTTTATGTGGTTCTGCGCTCAGCTTTATGGAACAGAAGGTACTTAGTGAAAAGAGTCCCTTGTTTGGAAGACGGGATTCCCAGATCAAACTGGAAGCATTTAACTATCTGGATGCGGCAAAATTTGTCCCGGAGTATTCTAACGAGGATAAGGCAATATGTTATGGAATTACCGGTGGCGTTGCAAAGTATCTTTCGATGATCGATCCCCGGAAGAGTATTGATGAAAACATCATAAGACTGTTCTTTAGAACGGACGGATATCTATATGATGAAACGAGGAATCTCTTGACCCAGGAATTTTCGGATATAGCGGTTGTAAATAACATTGTTGAGCAGATTGCATCTGGTGAGAATACCCTGAATACAATTGCAGGAAAAATTGGGGAAAAAGAACAGACGGTACTATATTCATTAGATAAACTGATAAATGTTGGACTGGTTGAAAAGAAGAAATGCATCACGGAGGAGAAGAATAAAAAGAAGACCCAGTACGTTTTAAAGGACTATATGTTCAAATTCTGGTATGAGTTTATCCCGAAAGCAACCAGCGTAATTGAGATGGGGCAGGGAGAGGTTTATTACGAAAGAGCGGTGAAGCCGGTACTACATTCTTTCATGGGTTCCGTGTTTGAAGAAATGTGCAGATATTATACGTTAATGAAGGGAATAACAGGCGAGTATGGCTGCTTTATTACTTCTGTAGGCACTTGGTGGGGCGTAGAGAACATTGCTGATAAGAATGGAAATATAAGAGCACAATCTGCGGATATAGATGTTGTTGCCTTGTCTGATATAGACAAGAGGGCTGTTATAGGAGAATGTAAATTCAAAAACGAAAAGATTGATAAGGGTATTTATGAAACTTTAATCAGAAGGGGAAGCCTTATTACCGCTAAATATAAGATTTCAAAATATATTTTCTTTTCCTTATCAGGATATACGGATTGGTTTGAAACATTGTCAGATGAGAACGTATTACTGCTCACACTGGATTCGCTTTATGAATAATTTTCCCTTGCATCTCCTCTGCAAATAGTATAAAATAAACCCAGTGTTGCAAACAAAATATTACAATAAAACGCACAATGGGGTGCATGCCGGGAGGCATGCGCCCTTTTTTACGTTAGTACTGAATTTTATGCACGGCACATGAGTCCCTTATGCCGCAGGATTGATATCCGCTTTCGGCACATTCGGAGAGGCTGCCGGTGCATTCGTTGCATCCGGCGCATCCGTCGCTTCCGGTGTGGCACTGGGCTTTGCTTTTTCCAGTGAAGCCTTAACAGCCTCCAGCAGCACCAGGGAAGTATATCTGGTCTCCGCAGAATACGTCACCTGACTCAGATCCTGCGTCTCGCAGATCTGCTCACTCAGGGAATCCATGGTGGGCTCCAGCAGTGGATACATGGTGGTCAGGGTCTCATCGGGATCTGCCAGGCTTAAAGATGTGATGGCGTGGTCGTTTACGATGACCTCTACATTCACGGTCTCGCTGCCGAGGATCAGCTCCGTGGTGTAGATCCCCGGGATATATGTATTATCAGTACCGACAGGCCCGGAAGCATTATCCAGAACAGCATCGGTATCGGCAACGGCCCCGGTGGAGACATCCTCCGTCTGTGCGGATTGCGGGATACGTCCGAGATCCGCCACATTGTCCGGCATAACGGTCTCGGCAGTACTGTCAGGGGAATCCGGTGCCCCGGAGGTATCCGCAGCTTTTCCGGGCAGCAATAACATTAACAGTAATATGACGAACAGCACTCCCAGCGCAGCGAAGATTCCGGTATACAGCAGCTCTTTTCTGCGAAGGACAACGATCTTTGTATTTGCACTCATTCTTAAGTCTCCTTGGAATGATGGGATGATCTTTATAAATAGTATGCGGAGGCCGGTACTCATAGTACAGCAAATAAGGAGAACTTCACATTGACAAGACAAAACAGGCATTGCTATAGTTAAGACAAGTATTTTTCACGGATGCGTCCGCCCCGTGGAAAAGGAGCAGACAGGCGGCGCAGAAACGAGGGTAACGATGAATAATTATACCAAGGAAGACATCATCCGTCTTGTGGAAGAAGAGGATGTGGAATTTATCCGTCTGCAGTTCACGGATCTGTTCGGCAATCTGAAAAATATTGCGGTGACAGCCAGCCAGCTGGACCGCGTATTGAGCAATAAATGTATGTTTGACGGTTCGGCTATTGACGGTTTTGCACGGATTGAAGAATCCGACATGTATCTGTATCCGGATCTGTCGACACTGGAGATTTTCCCCTGGAGACCCCAGCAGGGCAAAGTGGCCCGTATGATCTGCGATGTATATCGTCCCAACGGACAGCCTTTCGAGGGAGATCCCCGTTATGTGTTAAAGCGTGCGGTGCAGCAGGCAGAGGACATGGGCTATACCTTTGAGGTAGGCCCCGAGTGTGAATTTTTCTTATTTAATACGGACGAAAATACCATGCCTACCACCAACACCCATGAGCAGGCAGGGTATTTCGACATCGGTCCCCTGGATTTCGGCGAAAATGCCCGTCGTGACATTGTCATGAATCTGGAGGATATGGGATTTGTCATCGAGGCTTCCCATCACGAGATGGCTCCGGCCCAGCATGAGATTGATTTCAGATACGATGAGGCATTAAATACCGCAGACAACATCATGACCTTCAAGATGGCCGTACGCACCATTGCGAGACGTCATGGATTGCACGCTACTTTTATGCCGAAGCCCAAGTTCGGTGTCAACGGTTCCGGCATGCACATCAATATGTCCTTGCAGAAGGATGGAAAAAACATTTTCCAGGATGCTTCCGATCCCAATGGTCTGAGCGAAGAGGCTTACTATTTCATCGGCGGTATCATGAGACATATCAAAGGAATGGCAGCCATTACGAATCCGCTGGTGAATTCCTACAAGCGTCTGGTACCCGGTTTCGAGGCACCGGTCTACATTGCATGGAGCACGACGAACCGCAGCCCCTTAATCCGTATTCCGGCTGCTGCAGACGGAGAGGGCACCCGTATCGAGCTGCGTAGTCCCGATTCTGCTGCTAACCCTTATCTGACACTGGCAGTCTGCCTGAGTGCAGGATTAGAGGGCATCCGGGAGAAAATAGAGCCGCCTCAGAGCATCAATGCCAATATTTTTGCCCTGTCAGAAAAAGAACGTGAGGAATTGCATATCGATCAGCTGCCCGGCACACTTCTGGAGGCAGTGGAGGAACTGGAGAAGGATACTTTCATTCAGAAAGTGCTTGGAGATCATATTGCCGGAAAATACATCGATGCCAAGCGGAAAGAGTGGCATGAGTACCGTTCTCAGGTATCCGAATGGGAGATTCAGGAGTATCTGTATAAGTATTAAAAGAGTCCTTTCTTTTGTAGGATGATAAAAAAACACAGAAGAAAGGAGGTGGGCCGATGACGAACATTATTGTCGTACTGCCGAAGCTGGAGGAAGCCAAAGGCGTCAAGAATATTCTGGTGCGCAGTGGCTTTCAGGTCACGGGTATCTGTACCACAGGCACTCAGGCTATCAGTCAGGCGGACGGTCTGAACGACGGTATTGTGATCTGCAGCTACAAGCTGGCGGACATGATATACACAGAACTACATGAAGATCTGCCGGAAGGTTTCGAGATGCTGCTGATGGCATCCCAGAATCTGATCAGTGAATGCTATGGCAATGGCATCGTATGTCTTTCCATGCCGTTAAAGGTACAGGACCTGATCAATACCGTGAACCTGATGGTGGAAGGTGTGGAACGCCGCAGAAGAAAACGCCGTATGCAGCCGAAAGTGCGGAATGCAGCGGATGAAAAAGCAATCAAGGATGCCAAGGAATTACTGATGGCACGAAATCATATGACGGAAGAAGAAGCCCACCGCTACCTTCAGAAGACCAGTATGGACAGTGGTACCAATCTGGTGGAGACGGCACAGATGGTATTGTCCATGATGACGGAGTAAGCAGGACGGCCCGGAAATGCTTACAGGGATCCGGGCGTTACAGACAGGATATGTGAAAGAGAACAACAGGAGGAACAGCAATCCATGAAATTTACAAAAATGCAGGGCTGCGGCAACGATTATGTATATGTCAACGGCTTTACGGAGAAGCTTTCACCGGAAGAGAAGCCGGAGATCGTAAGAAGCTTAAGTGACAGACATTTCGGAATCGGCGGCGACGGTGTGATCTTTATCAATCCGGCGGAAGAAGCGGATTTTGAGATGGAAATGTACAATGCGGACGGCAGCCGTTCGGAGATGTGCGGCAACGGCATCCGCTGCGTGGCAAAATATGTCTACGACAAGGGACTGACGGACAAGAAGGACATTACCATCGTCAGCGCCGGAAAAATAAAATATCTGAAACTCACCGTGGAGGGAAAGACCGCCACGGACAGAGGACAGGTGACGCTGGTACAGGTGAACATGGGAAATCCCATCCTTGCTCCGGCAGAGGTGCCGGTAACAGTGGAAGCCACACAGGAGACGGCAGACGGACCGGCGGTAGTGAATGCTCCCATCATGGTAGACGACACGGAATACCACATGACATGTGTATCCATGGGCAATCCCCATGCCATCGTATTTATGGAAGGGGTAAAGGATCTTGACATTGAGAAGATCGGCCCGAAGTTTGAGCATCATACCTGTTTTCCTAACCGGACCAATACCGAATTCGTAGAGATTCTGGATCGGAAAAATGTGTTTATGCGCGTCTGGGAGAGAGGCACCGGGGAGACCCTTGCCTGTGGTACCGGATGTTGCGCCACGGCGGTGGCTTGTGTACTAAATGGTTTGACGGACGAGGAAATAACTGTTAAACTATTAGGCGGTGAACTGCACATCAAATGGGACCGCAAGGAGAATCTGGTCTACATGACCGGTCCTGCGAAGATCGTATTTGAAGGTGAAGTGGACCCGTACTCCATCTGATAGAATAAACGCCTCCATAGTAACACAGATTGACTGCTTGCAGGCAAAGATGTGTTGCTATGAGAGGAGTAAACGAACATAAGTAAGTAGGGCGATCAGCCCGGATTACGAATGTTCGTTGCAATTTTGAGAGCACGTAGTGCGGAAAAATTGCTTATTTACGACAACAAGGTGACAGCAATACTGCACCAGGGATAATAGAGAGGAGAACGTACTATGTTTAAAGTAAACGACAACTATTTAAAACTTCCCGGAAGCTATTTATTTTCCACCATCGGCAAAAAGGTAAGTGCGTATTCCGCAGCACACCCGGACAAGAAGATCATCCGTCTGGGCATCGGTGACGTGACACAGCCTTTGGCACCCGCTATCATTGATGCGCTGCACGGTGCAGTGGATGAGATGGGAAAAGCGGAGACTTTTCATGGTTACGCTCCCGACCTTGGTTATGAATTCCTGCGCAATGCCATTGCAGAGAATGATTATAAGGCAAGAGGCTGTGACATTGCACCGGACGAGATCTTTGTATCGGACGGAGCAAAATGTGACTGCGGCAATATTCAGGAGATATTCAGTCTGGACAACAAGATTGCAGTATGTGACCCCGTTTACCCCGTATACGTAGATTCTAATGTTATGGCGGGCAGAACCGGCACTTACGATCCGAAGTCCGAGACCTGGAGTGATGTGATCTATATGCCCTGTCTGGCAGAGAACGGTTTTGCACCGGAGCTGCCGAAGGAGACCCCGGATCTGATCTATCTGTGCTTCCCCAATAATCCTACCGGTGCCACCATTACCAAGGCGCAGTTGCAGGAGTGGGTGGACTATGCCAATAAGGTAGGCGCTGTCATTCTCTATGATGCGGCATACGAAGCATATATTTCCGAACCGGATGTGCCTCACAGTATCTATGAATGTGAAGGAGCCAGAACCTGTGCCATCGAGTTCCGTTCCTTCTCCAAGAATGCCGGCTTTACCGGAGTGCGTCTGGGCTTTACCGTGATCCCCAAGGATTTAAAGAGAGGGGATGTGAGCCTCCATGCACTGTGGGCAAGAAGACACGGCACCAAATACAATGGAGCACCCTATATCGTACAGCGCGCCGGTGAGGCAGTATACTCTGCAGCAGGCAAGGCACAGCTGAAGGAGCAGGTTGCTTATTACATGAACAACGCACAGTATATCCTGAAGGGCTTGCAGGAAGCGGGCTTCACGGTATCCGGCGGTGTGAACGCTCCCTATATCTGGCTGAAAGCGCCTAACGGCATGACCAGCTGGGAGTTCTTCGATTACCTTCTGGAGAATGTCAACGTGGTGGGTACGCCCGGATCCGGTTTCGGACCCAGCGGAGAGCATTATTTCCGTCTGACGGCTTTCGGAAGCTATGAGAATACCGTGGAGGCAGTGGATCGTCTGAAGAAGATTCAGTTATAGGCAGCCGTTCTTTGCCATAAGAGGAATGGAGCAGATATATGCAGGAAAAGCAGAAAAAAGCAATCCGGTGGATCAGCCTGGTGCTGATCGCATTGACAGCACTGATCGTGTGGCGCGTCAACTATGAGATCGAATTTATGATGGATGATGAGTGGTATTCGACGGTATTGTATGCGGATACACCGATCCGGAATCTCAGTGACATTATCCGTGCGCAGATCTGGCATTATTTCAACTGGGGCGGCAGAAGTATGGCTCATGGCCTGTTACAGCTGATCCTGCTGGCCGGAGAACACTGGGCGGATATCCTGAATACAGGAATGACACTGCTGTTGGGATGGCTGGCCTGTGAGGTGTCCGGCAGACGCGGATTTTCGTACTGGTTTGCAGCGTTGGGGATGATCCTGGGGCTGAATGCCAACTGGAAAATGAGTATGTTCTGGGAAGCCGGAGCAGCGAATTATCTGTATATGGCGGGTTTTCTGCTGGCATTTTTGTTCTGTTACCTGAAATATGAGGAAAAAAATCTTCCCGGCATCGTCATCTGGATCCTTCCACTGGGACTGATCGCAGGCTGGAGCAATGAGAATATGGGGCCTGCGGTATGGCTCCTGAGTCTTCTGGTGATCCTGTTAAGACACAGAGAGCACAAAAAAGCTCCGGTGTGGATGTATCTGGGAAACATCAGCTGCCTGGCGGGAACCATTCTGATGATCGCTGCACCGGGCAATTTTGTCCGCAGCGGGGAGACGGGGGAAGAAGCCTACAGCCTGCTGTGGAGAATGTATCTGCGCTGCTACGCAGAAGCGAAGGGAGTTATGGAGTATCTGTTCCCTGCCCTGCTGCTTACGGTATTTGCACTGATCGTCTGCAAAGGCATTCTGAAAGAAAACCTGGGCAGAAATACAGTGCTGTTATTGCTGGGGGCACTGTTGTCCTGGGGTGCCATGATCCTGTCCCCACACTATCCGGATCGGGCGGCTTTCGGAACGATGGTTTTGTTGATTTGTGCGATTTTATCCATGGCAGGGAAAATCGCAGACAGGCAGAAAGAAAATGTCTGGATGTTCTATGGCTGTGCCGTGCTGATATGGCTGCGGGGGATGTATTTTCTGGTGGAATATCTGGGATTATGCTGGGGCTGGATCAAATAAGTGAATAAATGTCCATTATAAAAGACCTCACAGTCGGCAGATGCGCCGGCAGTGAGGTCTTTTATGAGTGTACACATTATTTTCTGGCATACCGGCTCCGGTACTGGCGCGGTGTCATGCCGGTCTTTTTACGGAAGATCTGCGAGAAATAAGACTGCGAAGAAAAGCCGACGCTGGTGGCTACCTGAGCTACCGACAGATTGGAGGACACCAGAAGCCCCTTGCAGGCTTCCAGCCTCCGGTCTGTCAGGTAATTGATCGGAGACTGTCCGACACATTCGGTAAAGGAGTGTGCCAGATAGAATTTGTTGATATGTGTGATCTCCGCCAGGGAATCCAGTGTAATGTTCTGGGAATAGTTGGAATCGATATAACGCTTCGCCAGAGCACATTCCTTGGACAACTGGAAGGAGGAGTCAGAGATGACGGACAGATTCTGCTTCCGGGAAATATATACCAGAAGCACTTGGAGCAGTCCGTGGCACACCTGTTCAAAGCCGGGAAGTTTGTCGCGGAATTCCTGCATCATCAGCTGGGCAAAGTTGATGAACTGTTTTTTGTCAGAGCCGTAGCTATAGAAGCTGTATCCCTTCGGATTGTCCTGCCCTGCACCGGAAAAAGAAAATGCAAGTCCGTCCACACCGAATACGATATATTCCATGGGATCGTTGGGAAGTGTTTTTTCCGTGTGCTCTACATAGGGATTGATGATGACCAGATCATCCGTCTTCACAGGCACCTTTTCGTTCTCTATATAGAAGGCTCCCTCACCCCGCAGGACATAGAACAGTTCTGAAAAGTGGTGGGTATGCGGAAGGGACTGCCAGTCACCTTCGTATTTGGAGATGGAGATATAACGAAGCTGAAAATGTTCCGGGGAACTGTTTGCCGATCCGATATTGATAAATTCATTACTCATAAATAGATACCTTCTTTATCTTATTTTATTGTGCACTTTTTCGAATTCACAGTATTTTTTATAATGAATATATAAAAAGAACAATATTTTACAAAAACATTCGTAAAAAAGACGAAAAAATAAAAATCTGTATGATTGGGATAAGCATATTATACACAATCATTTCAAAAAATCCACTATTTTAGTAACAAAATAGCAATAAACATAATAAAACAAGCAACAAAGAAATTGATATCAGGTACGGAAGCCGATATACTTTAATCATCAGCTGCAAGATAGTACAAAAGCGATGGGGAGGAAAACATGCGATGACAGGAAGACTGACGCTGCCGACCGATGCAGACATCATTGACGAAACAATACGGTTAAAAAATCTTTTGGGCGCAGATGCTTTGAGAGACTGTGACGGAACCGAAATGCCGGAAGCACTTTTGTCAGAGCCGGTGAAGAAATATGCAACTTATTATACCACGCGAAAGGATAATGCGTGGGCAATGAAGCATCCGGAGGAGATCCAGCAGGAATACCTGATCAGCAACCGCATCACCGCCAGAGGGGAAACACTCCGCATCCGACTGATGGAAGGCTTCCATACGGAGCAGCTTAAGGTCAACACGCTGGACGATCCGAAGCGTTGGTGGGAAGTGATCGACAGAACGACCGGTGAAGTGGTGCCGACGGATGCATGGGAATTTGATGAGGCATCCGGTGAAGTGGAGATCCGTACGATCCCCTATCATGAGTATACGGTAAGCTTCCTGGCATTTTTGATCTGGGATCCGGTACACATGTACAATTTCATCACGAATGACTGGAAGGATACACCGCATCAGCTCACTTACGATGTGAGACAGCCCAAGACCAAACAGTATGTCAAAGACAAGCTGAGAAAATGGTGTGAAGACAATCCTCATATCGATGTGGTCCGCTTCACTACCTTTTTCCATCAGTTTACACTGACCTTCGATGACAAGAAGCGGGAAAAATTTGTAGAGTGGTTTGGATACAGCGCAAGTGTGAGCCCCTATATCCTGGAACAGTTTGAAAAATGGGCAGGTTACAAATTCCGCCCGGAGTACATTGTGGATCAGGGATATCACAACAGCATGTTCCGCGTTCCCAGCAAACAGTTCCTGGATTTCATAGAGTTCCAGCAGATCGAGGTATGTGCGCTGGCGAAGGAGCTGGTAGACATTGTACATTCTTATGGCAAGGAAGCTATGATGTTCCTCGGAGATCATTGGATCGGAACAGAGCCCTACGGTAAATATTTCGCAGGCATCGGACTGGATGCAGTGGTAGGCTCTGTCGGAAGCGGTGTGACACTCCGCATGATCTCTGATATCAAGGGAGTGGATTATACCGAAGGACGGCTGTTACCTTACTTTTTCCCGGATGTGTTCTGCGAGGGTGGTGACCCGATCGGAGAGGCAAGGGATAACTGGCGTAAAGCAAGGCGTGCATTACTCAGGTCTCCCCTGGACAGGATTGGATATGGCGGCTATCTGAAGCTGGCAAGTAATTGGCCCGGTTTCATTGATGAAATACAAAATGTAGTAACACAGTTTCGGGAGATCCATGAAAATATGCAGGGGACAGCTTCCTATGTGGCACCTTTCAAGGTGGCGATCCTGAACTGCTGGGGCAGTCAGAGAAGGTGGATGTCCAATCAGGTACATCATGCGATCTGGCACAGGGAAACTTATTCCGCAGAGGGAGTACTGGAATGCTTAAGCGGAATGCCTTTTGAGGTCGAGTTCATTTCCTTTGATGATGTCAGGAACGGCATCCCTGAGGAAATCAAGGTCATCATTAATGTCGGGGATGCGTACACAGCATTCAGCGGCGCGGAGAACTGGATCGACGAAAAGGTCCTGACCAATATCAGACGCTTTGTGGATCAGGGAGGTGGCTTCATCGGTGTGGGTGAGCCTACCGCTTATCAGTATCAGGGAAGATATTTCCAATTGTCCGATGTGCTCGGTGTAGACCGCGAGATGTGCTTCTCTCTCAGTACGGACAAATATAATGAGAAAAATGACGATCACTTTATCTTAGAGGATATTGAAGGAGCCTTGGATTTCGGCGAGGGCACCAGCCGCGTCTATGCGCAGGGCGGACATTATCAGATCCTTGCGATGGATGGGGAATACAGCCAGCTGGTAGTCAATGAATATGGCAGAGGACACAGCGTATATTTTGCAGGTCTTCCGTATTCTCCCCAGAACTGCAGACTTCTGCTTCGGGCAATTTATTATGCAGCCGGCATGGAGCAGGAGATGAAACGTTACTATGTAACGAATGTGGATACCGAAGTAACGGTATTCCAGAAGACCGGCAAGATCGCAGTGATCAACAACTCTGCACAGGCACAGCACACAGAGCTGTATATCAAAGGAAAATGTGCGTATGTGCTGGATCTGAAGCCCGGCGAAATGCGTTGGGTGGACGATATGGAAGACAGGTAACTTATGGAAAGCAAAAAGCGTTTCATATTTTATAAGGTAGTACTTTACAAGTATAAGGAGGTTATTTAAGATGAAAAAGAAAGTATTAAGCGTGCTCTTAGTAGCGGCAATGGCTATGTCCATGCTGACCGGCTGTGGCAGCAAGCCTGCCGGCAATGATGCGCAGAGCGCAGCACCCAGCGAGACATCCAAGGAAACAGAGGCAGCAGCAGAAACGACTGTTTCCGCAGAAGACGAGACACTGACTGTATGGTGTTGGGACCCTAACTTCAATGTCTATGCAATGAAGCAGGCAGAGAAGGCATACCAGGTGGATCATCCTAACTTCAAGTTAGACATTCAGGAGAAGGTATATAGCGATATCGAGACTGCTCTGATCACAGCAGCTGAAGCCGGTGATTACAGCACTTTACCTGATATCTTCCTGATGCAGGATTATTCCTTCCACAAAAATGCAACCAATTATCCCGGAATCTTCACAGCACTGGATGACTGCGGAATTGATTTCTCCCAGTTTTCCATGGGTAAGCTGGCTGACTCCACTGTAGATGGAACACATTATGGTATTCCTTTTGATAATGGTGCTACCATCATGGCGATCCGTTCCGATATGGTAGAAGCAGCAGGCCTTAAGGTAGAAGATTTCAAGGATACCACATGGTCTGAGTTCATGGAGCTGGCTAAGAAGGTAATGGCTGCGAACGATGTTCCTATGCTGACCTGCTCCGGTGGTTCTGAGATCGTGATCGAGATGTTACAGTCTGCAGGCGCTTCTCCTATGGTAGATGGCGAAGTATCCCTGGTAGACAACAAAGCACTGAAGAAAGCGATCGAGACCTACAAGCAGCTGATCGATGAAGGAATCATGGCAGATTATACCGACTGGGATCAGTATATCGCTTCCATGAACAAGGGTACTGCTGCAGGCGTTATCCAGGGCTGCTGGATCATGTCCTCCATTCAGGCAGCAGAGGATCAGGCAGGTAAATGGGCAATCGTGAATATGCCTAAGTTAGATGATGTAGAAGGCGCAACCAACTACGCTAACTGCGGTGGTGCAAGCTGGGCAGTATCTTCTAACTGCAAAAATACCGATCTGGCATTTGATTTCCTGAACGCTACCTTTGGTGCTGATGTAGATTTATACGATGATCTGCTGGTAAATGCAGGAGCGATCGCAAGTTACCTGCCCGCAGCACAGTCTGAGACCTATAATGATGGCAATGAGTTCTACGGTGGTCAGGCAGTGTACAAGGATATCGTAGAGTTCGCCGGACGTGTTCCCGGAATTGACTACGGTGCATACTACTCTGATATCAGAAGTGCACTGACAGATGCGATCACCAACGTTGTACAGAAGAACGCTGATATCGATACAGAGATCAAAAACGCTCAGGATACCGTAGAGTTTAATATCGCCGAATAATCACCAGAGTATGGAAACTGGATAGTACCGGGGGTGCAGCAGTGCGTTCCCGGTACTGTTGTAGGAGAGAAACATGGAAAAGAAGAAAGCAAAATTAAGTTTGGAAAAAAAGCATAATTTGACCGGATGGGCATTCCTGCTTCCGGCATCGATTTTAATATTTGTATTTTGTTTCTATCCGATGTCACAGGCAATCCTTCTTTCTTTCCGGAAGACAGGAGGAGTCTTTAATGGTGCAGCGAATTATGCCAGGATCTTCAAGGATAAAACCTTCCAGCAATGCTTGTTCAATACCTTCTTTTATTTTGTGATTCAGGTACCGATCATGCTTGTGCTCGCACTGATGCTGGCGCAGCTGCTGAATAATCCTAAGATAAAAGGGAAAGGTATTTTCCGCACTTTGATCTTTCTTCCGTGTGCAACGTCACTGGTATCTTATTCCATGATATTTAAGTCATTGTTTGCTCCGGATGGAGTGGTCAACAGAGTGCTGATGGCCATCGGACTGTCTTCCGTGGACTGGTTCCAGAGCACATGGCCGGCGCGATGGGTCATCGTGATCGCACTGATCTGGAGATGGACCGGATATAATATGGTATTCTATCTGGCAGGATTACAGAATATCGATTATTCTGTATATGAGGCAAGCTACATCGACGGAGCGACACCGTTCCAGCAGTTTATGAAGATCACGATACCGTTGTTAAAGCCGACCATTCTGATGACGGCGATCATGTCTACTTCGGGAACACTGCAGCTGTTCGATGAGTCTATGAACCTGACAGCAGGCGGTCCCGGAAAATCTACAATGACATTGGCGCATTACATCTACAATATCTCCTTTGTGGAGACACCGAAATTTAATTATGCGGCAGCGTTGTCTGTATGCATACTTGTGATGGTAGCGGTTCTGTCTGCAATTCAGATGAAGGTGGGTGACAAACGTGACTAAATTCAAACAAATAATTTCCTACACAATCTTAGTGATAGCAAGTTTTCTGTCGGCATTTCCACTGTATTATATGCTGTGCGGTGCGACCAACCAGAGTATTGATGTGGTAAGAGGGCGTCTGATCCCGGGTACCTATCTGATCGAGAATTTCAAGACCCTGGTTGACATGCAGAATCTCGGCCTTGCAATGTTTAATTCCTTCCGGAATGCGATCGTGATCACGGTTGTGACACTGCTGATCTGTTCCATTGCCGGTTATGGTTTTGAGATCTATCATGATAAGGGCAAGGATATTCTGATGAGTATTCTGCTGCTGGCAATGATGCTTCCGTTCGTAGCGATCATGATCCCCCTGTTCAAGATGTTTACCTCCTGGAAGCTGGTAAATACCTGGATCGCACTGGCACTGCCATCCATCTCGACACCGTTTATGATCATGCTTTTCAGACAGGCGGCACGTTCTTTCCCTCATGATATTATCGAGGCTGCCAGACTGGAAGGTCTGAGCGAAATACAGATTTTCTTCCGGATGTTCATTCCGGTGATGAAATCTACCTATGGAGCGGCGATGACGGTTACATTTATGAATGCGTGGAACAATTATCTGTGGCCGACGATCATTTTACAGGACAGCAAGGCGATCACCATGCCGATGTTAGTAGCCAATCTGAAGAGTGGATACAGTGTGGATTATGGTATGCTGATGCTGGGAGTATTGATCTGTACACTTCCTACAGCGATCATCTTCCTGTGTTTACAGAAGAGCTTTGCAAATGGAATTACGGGAGCAGTGAAATAATGCAACAGAAAATGCCAAAACAGGAAACTATGACACAGGCGCATATCAGGAAGGCTCAGGGAGCCTTCCTTTTGGCGCATAGAATGGGCCTGATCGAGGATCCCACCATGGAGGGTCTGGAGACCCGACGACAGAAGCACAATGAAGAGCTGCGGAGAATGGAACAGGAAGGACAGCGGTTCTACGGACCGCATTATTTTTCCGCACCGGCGTATCTGCAATATGAGCTGACCCGCCTGAAGCTGGATTTTGTGCAGCCGTGTGAGAAGGTCCGGGAAGGTGGCTTCTGCCCGGATTTCACGGAGCAGGAGAAACGGGATTTTTACGAACAGAACAGAGATCTGTTCGGACGCTATCATGGGGACTATTTTACCTATGAGGAGGTGTCACAGATCATTGAGAAACGGTTACGGGAGGATGCATATGACAAGCTTATCCGCGACATATTATGTGAGTCAGAGAACAGGCAGTGATGAAAATGACGGGCGGACGTGCAGTACGGCGTTTGCCAGTCTGTCCGCCATTAATCGAAGAAGCCTGCAGCCGGGAGACCGTGTCCTGCTGGAGCGGGGCAGTGTATTTAACGGACAATATCTGCATGTGACAGACAGCGGTACGAAAGAGGCACCGATCGTGATCGGAGCGTACGGTACAGCAGATGCACCGCCGCGGATCGATGCCTGCGGACAGGGCATCTGGTATCAGGATTATGGGACCCCGCTGGATGCACCTACGCATGTGTATCACGGCTATGTATCTTCCGCAGTGCTTTTGTACGATGCGGAGTATATTGTGGTCGAGGATCTGGAGATCACGAATGAAGGCAGCATGATCCCGGGAGAGCGTTATAGTCTGGGTGAGAAAATGAACCGTACCGGTGTGGCCGTGGTGGCTAAGGACAAAGGGGTGCGGGGCGGCATCACACTTAGGAATCTGTGGATTCATGATGTCCATGGGAATGTCTACGATAAACACATGAACAACGGTGGGATCTATATGACAGCGCTCCGTCCGGAATGTGAGGAGCGGACGGGTGTGGCACGGTATCGGGATATCGTTATTGAAGGATGCTTCGTGCACCGGGTCAGCCGCTGGGGAATTGCAGCAGGCTATACCTATGCTCATGATAAGTTTCGGGGAGCAGAGCTTACGGAAGCCGTTTTTCTGAACTATGGACATGAAAATATGCAGATACGGCATAATTATGTAAAAGAGGCCGGTGGGGATGGGATCACGCCGATGTATGCCCTGCGTCCTTTGGTGGAGCATAATATGGCAGACTCTGTGGCCTGCGAGATCAATGACCGGATCTATTGCGAGCCGGGTGACCGGATGGGAAAAGTGGCAGCCGGGATCTGGCCCTGGAAATGCAAGGATGCCCTGTTTCGTTATAATGAAGTCACGGACACCAGACTCAATCAGGACGGCATGGCATATGATGCGGATTCCGGGGACGGAACGGTGTATGAATCCAATTACAGCAGGCAGAATGAAGGCGGCTGTGTGATGTTCTGTCTGCAGGAGGCGATCCATAATACCTTCCGCGATAATATCAGCTATGATGATCTCGGTGGTACGATCAGCCCGTCAGAGAATCCGGATGCCCTGCTTCAGGATAATGTATACTATGTGCGCAGGGGGGTTCCCTTTGTACGTAAAAATATGGACGGAGGCAGCTTTACACAGGTGAATGACCGGGTTGTTGAGTTGTAAAATATGGTGCTGAGCCCAGGATGAAAACCTGTGGCTTGGCATTTTTTAATGCCTGATATTCTGGCGGCTCTGAAGCCGGCAGCCTGTTTTTAGCGTTTTTATTGCCTGGGGATAAAGGATTGACTGAGATAAAAAAATACGGTAGAATCTGTATCAAAAATGATATATGAAAATGAGGAAAGGAGCCGGTGCATGGGCGAAAGTATATTACAACTTCGGCAGATCCGGAAATCATTTGACAATACAGAAGTATTAAAAGGCATTGATCTGGAGGTGGCACAGGGAGAATTTATTACCCTGTTGGGAGCTTCTGGCTGCGGCAAGACCACGACGCTGCGTATTATTGCGGGGTTGGAACTGCCGGATGCCGGGCAGGTGATCCTGGAAGGACAGGACATTACGAACCGTGAGCCGAACAAACGGGATGTCAATACGGTGTTCCAGAATTATGCCCTGTTTCCGCATATGAATGTGTCGGACAACGTAGGATATGGATTGAAGATCCGCAAAGTTCCGAAGGCAGAGATCGAGAGAAAAGTAGAACAGGCACTTCGTCTGGTCCAGCTGGAAGAGTACGGAAAACGGATGCCGGATCAGCTTTCCGGCGGACAGAAGCAGCGCATTGCCATTGCCAGAGCGGTGATCAATGAGCCGAAAGTATTGCTGTTAGATGAACCTCTGGGAGCACTGGATCTGAAGCTGCGCAGACAGATGCAGCTGGAATTGAAACGGCTGCAGAAGCAGCTGGGGATCACTTTTATCTATATCACCCATGATCAGGAAGAGGCTATCAACATGTCCGACCGCATCGGCGTCATGCATGAAGGCGTGCTGGAACAGCTGGGGACACCCAATGAGGTGTATTATCAGCCGAAGACCAGCTATGTGGCGGATTTCGTGGGAAATGCCAATATCCTCCGTCTGGGAGGAGAGACGTTTGCCATCCGCTCGGAAAACATTCTGATGAACGGAGAGACTGTCTGCACCCGGGAAGCTGTGGTGGTGGAAAAAAGCTTTGCCGGAGGGCAGTTACGCATTTTGTTCCGTCTGCCGGACGGACAGACTCTGACCGCCAGCCGCTATGGAATCGACAATGACTTACAGCCGGGACAGCAGGTGAAGATCGGCTGGGATGCGAAAGACGCAGTAAAGGTAATAGATAATGACAAAGACGAAAATCACAAGTAACAGCCGCAGGAGAAGCGGGAATGTCGGACTGATGATCCCTATGTATGTGTTCACGATTCTGTTTGTGGCACTGCCGATCCTGTATCTGTTTCTGTTAAGCTTTTTACAGAGAGCACAGGTCTGGGGTGTGGACTTTACGTTCACGCTGGACAATTACAAAAGAATATTGGAACCGCTGTATCTGGATACTTTCTGGCAGTCTCTGAAGCTGGCATTTACCGCCACCTTTTTCGTGGCGCTGATCGGATATCCATACGGTTATTTCATGGCGAAAATGAACGCTGTCTGGAAGCGCAGGATGCTGTTGCTCATTATGATCCCTTTCTGGACCAGTGCGCTGATCCGCCTGTACGGCTGGATTATTGTCTTTCGCAGCAATGGTGTACTGGATAAGATCCTGATGGGGCTGCACCTGACGAAGCAGCCGTTAAAGCTGCTTTACACTTATCCGGCAGTGGTAGTGGGAATGGTTTATTCGCTACTGCCTTTTATGATCCTGGCGGTGTATTCCAGTGCGGAGAAGCTGGATGCCTCTCTGGTGGAAGCCTCCAGAGATCTGGGAGCCTCGGCGTGGAAAGCCTTCTGGACCGTCAGCTTCCGGCTGACGCTGCCGGGACTTTTGTCCGGCGTGGTGCTGTCCTTTATTCCGTCCATGGGACTGTTTTTCATAGCGGATATCCTGGGCGGCAATAAGATCGTGCTGGTGGGCAGTGTGATTCAGGAACAGATCACCAAGGGGCGGAACCAGCCTTTTGCGGCGGCGCTGTCTGCGGTGTTGATGATACTGACTTCCGTGATGATCCGCCTGTACCGCAAGATCACCGGAACCTCACAGCTGGAAGGGATGATGTAGCGTATGAAAAAGAAAAAATGGCCCTTTGTATATGTGGCGGTGATCACAGTGCTGACCTATATTCCGATCCTGCTGACGGTGGTGTATTCCTTCAATGCTTCCAAACTGACCTCTGTGTGGGAGGGATTTTCCCTGAAATGGTACCGGGAGTTGTTCCGGGACAGAGATCTGGGGGAAGCACTGATTAACAGCCTGATCCTTGCGGTACTTAGCTGTGCCTTTGCGGTGTTGATCGGCACTTCGGGAGCACTGGGGATGAGCCGCAGAAAACGGAAATTGGACGATGCCGTGGCCTATGTGTCCACACTCCCCATCATGATCCCGGAGATCATTCTGGGCATGGTATTTTTGTCCGTATTTTCCCTGATGGGACTGCCCTTTGGTATGGTCACGTTGGTGATCGCCCATACCACGTTCTGTGTGCCCTATGTGTTCACTATGGTACGGGCGAGACTGGTGGGAATGGACCGGTCTCTGGAAGAGGCGGCGCTGGATCTGGGAGCTACGAAGTGGCAGGTATTTAGGGATGTGATCCTGCCACAGATTCTTCCGGCGATCCTGTCGGGAGTGCTGCTTGCATTTGCCATGTCCTTCGACGATGTGGTGATCAGTATTTTTGTCACTGGACCGAAGGTCAATACCCTGCCGGTGAAGATCTACACGAAATTAAAGACCGGTGTGACACCGGAGATCAATGCACTTGCCACGGTCATGCTGTTTGTGATATTGTTGTGTCTGGCGGGGGCGTATGTGCTGGGACGTAAGTCGCAGACAGCTGTAGAGAAAGCTGCCGGGGGAAAATGAGGAAAGAACGATTCCGCAAATACAATTGCGGATAAGTAACAACATAAAAATGTATAGCAGATGATGCAGGAGAACTGTATCAAAGGAGGAGATTATGAAGAAAAAGCTGGCAATGCTGTTGGCAGTGACCATGCTGGCAACGTTGTTTACCGGCTGTGGAGCAGGCGGTAAAGAAGATAAGGGAGAACTGAATCTCTATACCTGGGACGGTATGTTCCCCCAGGAGATTTTAGATGGTTTTGAAAAAGAGACCGGTATCCGTATCAATTATTCTAATTTTGACTATGATGAGGATATGTTGGCGAAGCTGGAAGAAACCAAGGGCGGTGATTACGATCTGGTCATTGCGGATGACTATATCATTGAGCTGGCCATTCAGGAGGGCCTGGCTCAGAAGCTGGATACTTCCAGGATCAGTACTTATGATAACCTGAATCCAGTATTTATGTCTCAGTTCTATGACCCGAAGAACGAATATACCGTGCCCTACGGAGCGGGCATTCCTCTGATCGTATACGATCCGGGACTGACGGATGTGAAGATCACAGGCTATGAGGATCTGTGGAATCCGGCACTGGAAAATAACGTGGCACTGACGGCAAACTATCGTGTTATCGACGGCATCACCTTAAAGACCATGGGAGAATCCTTCAACACCGAGGATCTGGATGTGATCCGGGCAGCAGGAGAGAAGCTTCTGAGTCTGGCTCCCAATATCCGTGTGATCAATGACAATAATACGCAGGATTATCTGATCAGCGGCGAGGTGGCAGCAGCGTTCCTGTATACTTCCCAGGTATCTGCGGCACTGCAGGCGAGACCGGATCTGGAAGTGGTATATCCCAAGGAGGGACTGGGCTTCGGCATCATGGCCGGATTTATACCTTCCCAGGCACCCAATGCAGATGCGGCTTATGCATTTTTGGACTATATCAACGATCCTGAGAATGCGGCGAAATGCTATGAGTATATCGGCTACTACTGCACCAACAAAGCTGCGGAAGAGTATATTTCCGACGACATGAAGAAAATGATCGTATTGCCGGAAGATGCAGCGGAGGGCGAGATCGTGCAGAATATCTCCCAGGAGGCAGAGGATCTGCATGCGGAGATCTGGAATCAGTTCAAGAGTGCGTGTGATTAAAGTTGCAGCAACTAATCTTCCGTTCAGCCCGCGCCATTCGCAAAGTCGCGTTGACACGCTTTCCGTCACTTCGTGACTACCTTTGCTCATAAACCGGCGCTCATCTAATGAACATATTCGTTCGAAAAATCATGCAAGCATGATTTTTGCGCTCGGATATGTCCATGGCTGAACTGTTACAATAAAAAACGCTTGACAGATTTGATTTGTGCGAATATTATAAACCTAAGTTGAAAAACTATTTTGTAAATGCTATGAAAGAGACTCTTGCCAAGGGAAACGACAGGAATACAGCGTCACCGACTGAGAGCGCTGTTTGCGGAAGCTGGCGAAGGGAACACTCCGGAGCAGGTGATCTGAACTGCAGAATATCACATGTAGCTAGGATGACACGTTGCACGCGTTAAGTGACAAGAGTGGATAGGCAAAGGCGCCTGTCAATTCGGGTGGTACCACGGATTAGATGATTCGTCCCGGGATATGTTTTAACATGTCCCGGGGCTTTTTGTATTCAAAAATAAGCTGTACAGGGAGCGCACATTCGGGACACTATATAACAGGAGGTGCGATATGTACAGAGATTTAACAATGAAAGAGATCAGTGAACAGCAGATCGGACAGACTTTGCAGGTGGCAGGCTGGGTGGAGAACATCCGTGACCACGGCGGCGTATCCTTTATTGATCTGCGGGATATGTACGGTGTATTACAGGTGGTCATCCGTAAGCCGGAGCTTTTAAAGGGCATCACCAAGGAAATGTGCCTGTCCATAACCGGTCTCATGGAGCACAGAGACGAAGAAACCTACAACCCGAAGATTCCTTCCGGCACCATCGAACTGGAAGCACACAAGATCGATGTGTTGGGAAGAGTATATAAACAGCTTCCTTTCGAGATCCAGACGTCTAAAGAGATCCGGGAAGATGTGAGATTAAAATATCGTTATCTTGACCTTAGAAATGCAAAAGTAAAGGACAACATTGTATTTCGTTCCAAGGTGATCAGTTATCTGCGTCAGAAGATGACGGACATGGGATTTTTGGAGATCCAGACCCCGATCCTGTGTGCTTCTTCTCCCGAGGGCGCCAGAGACTATATTGTTCCCAGTAGAAAATTTAAAGGAAAATTCTATGCGCTGCCCCAGGCACCGCAGCAATATAAGCAGCTGCTCATGGCTTCCGGTTTTGATAAATATTTCCAGATTGCCCCCTGCTTCCGCGACGAGGATGCCAGAGCAGACAGATCTCCCGGAGAGTTCTATCAGCTGGATTTCGAGATGAGCTTCGTGACTCAGGAGGATGTCTTCAAGGTAGGCGAGGAAGTATTGCATGATACCTTTGTAAAGTTTGCTCCCGAAGGCAGCAGGATCACCGAGACACCGTTCCCCATCATCAGTTACAAACAGGCCATGCTGGAGTTCGGCTGTGACAAGCCGGATCTGCGCAATCCTTTGAGAATTATGGATGTGACGGAGTTTTTCCAGAGCTGTACGTTTAAACCTTTTATCGGCAGAACCGTCCGTGCCATCAAGGTACATGCGGAGATGTCCAAAGGCTTCCATGAGAAGCTGCTAAGCTTTGCAACTTCTCTTGGTATGGGTGGACTTGGTTATCTCGAAGTGGCAGAGGATATGAGCTACAAGGGACCCATCGATAAATTTATTCCCGAAGAGATGAAGGGAGAACTGGCAGAAATGGCAGGACTTTCTGCCGGAGATACCATCTTCTTTATTGCGGACAAAGAGGATAAGGCGAACTACTATGCCGGTCATATCCGTACTGAGCTGGGCGAGAAGCTGGATCTGATCGAGAAGAATGCTTACCGTTTCTGCTATGTGAACGATTTCCCGATGTTTGAGCTGGATCCCGAGACGAAGCAGATCGGATTCACCCACAATCCGTTCTCTATGCCCCAGGGCGGTCTGGAAGCACTGAACACCATGGATCCGCTGGAGATCCTGGCTTATCAGTACGACATCGTATGCAACGGTGTGGAACTCTCCTCCGGCGCAGTACGTAACCATGACATCGAGATCATGAAAAAAGCTTTCGCCATCGCAGGTTATGACGAAGAGACATTAAAGACCAAGTTCGGAGCACTGTATCAGGCATTCCAGTTCGGAGCTCCCCCTCATGCGGGAATGGCTCCCGGCGTGGATCGTATGATCATGCTGCTTCGGAACGAGGATAACATCCGTGAGGTGATCGCTTTCCCTATGAACGGCAATGCACAGGATCTGATGTGCGGGGCTCCCGGCGAAGTGACGGAACAGCAGCTGCGTGAGGTACACATTAAAGTGAGAGATTAGTGCGGAAAGAACAGGAAAGGAATGGAAATTAGTATGGCGAACGTGATCAGTGACGAGACCATAGAATATGTAGGCATTCTGGCAAAACTTGAGCTTTCTGATGAAGAGAAGGAAGCGGCGAAAAAGGATATGGGCAGAATGCTGGACTATATCGACAAATTAAGCGAACTGGATACAACGGGAGTGGAACCTATGTCTCATGTATTCCCGGTTCAGAATGTCTTCCGTGAGGATGTGGTGACCAATGGGGATGAGAGTGAACAGACCCTGGCCAATGCACCCGGCGAGAAGGACAACATGTTTGTGGTACCAAGGACTTTTGACTAATGTCAAAAGCCTTGGACTTTCGATTAGAAATCGGGTAGAATACCGCTTTATCATCTGGTTACAGCATTTAGGCGGTAATGGTTTTCCGTCAGACATTAAAAAAGGAGAATGGATATGGATATTTTATCCCTGACAGCAGTAGAGCTGGCTAAGGCGATCCGGGAAGGTAAGACTACGTCGGTGGAAGCCACGCAGGCCGTTCTGGATAAGATCGCAGCCGGTGAAGATACTTACCACTGCTATGTGACCGTGGAACGGGAAAAGGCTTTGAAACAGGCAGAGGAAGTTCAGAAAAAGATTGAAGCAGGCGAACTGACCGGGCCTCTGGCCGGGGTTCCCTTTGCTATCAAAGACAATATGTGCACCGAGGGAACCCTGACTACCTGCTCTTCTAAAATCTTAGAGAATTTTGTGCCGACCTTCAGTGCGGAAGCAGTGCTGAATCTGGAAAAGGCAGGCGCAGTGATCCTGGGCAAGACCAATATGGATGAGTTTGCCATGGGCAGCACCACGGAGACTTCTTATTACGGAGTGACAAAGAATCCCAGAAACCCGGAGCATGTGCCCGGTGGTTCCTCCGGCGGCTCTGCAGCGGCAGTGGCAGCGCAGGAATGCTTTGCAGCACTGGGTTCCGATACCGGCGGTTCCATTCGACAGCCCGCATCTTATTGCGGTGTCGTCGGCATGAAGCCCACCTATGGAACTGTATCCCGTTACGGACTGATTGCTTATGGTTCCTCTCTGGACCAGATCGGACCGCTGACGAAGGACGTGACAGACTGTGCCACCGTACTGGAGGCCATCACCTCCCATGACCCTAAGGACTCCACTTCCATGAACCGGGAGAACACAGATTTCACCTCCGCACTGGTAGCGGATGTGAAGGGAATGAAGATTGGTATTCCCAGAGACTATTTCGGGGAAGGACTGGATCCTGAGGTCAGAGATGCGGTACTGGCAGCAGCGGAAGTATTGAAAGCACAGGGCGCAGAGGTGGAGGAGTTCGACTTAAGTCTGGTGGACTATGCGATTCCCACTTACTATACGATCGCGGCTGCAGAGGCCAGCTCCAACCTGGAACGTTTCGATGGTGTAAAATACGGTTACCGTGCGCAGGATGCGGAGGATCTGCACACCATGTACAAGAGAAGCCGTTCTCAGGGCTTTGGTCCCGAGGTAAAGCGTCGTATCATGCTGGGCTCCTTTGTATTAAGCTCCGGTTATTATGATGCTTATTACCTGAAGGCACTCCGTGTGAAAGCATTGATCAAGAAGGCTTTTGACGAAGCTTTTGCAAAATACGATGTGATCTTAGGACCGGTGGCACCCACTACCGCACCGAAGCTGGGCAGCAGTCTGGCGGATCCCATCAAGATGTATTTGGGAGACATCTACACCATCTCCATCAACCTGGCGGGACTGCCCGGTATCAGCGTTCCCTGCGGTACGGATTCCCAAGGCCTGCCTATCGGCATGCAGCTGATCGGTGACTGCTTCAAAGAGAAGACACTGATCCGTGCAGCCTATACCTATGAGCAGAGGAGGTAAGCGACATGGCAAAACAATATGAAACAGTAATTGGTCTGGAAGTGCATGTAGAGCTTGCCACGAAGACGAAAATATTCTGCGGCTGTTCCACGGCGTTCGGCGGCAGACCTAACACCCACACCTGCCCGGTATGTACCGGTATGCCGGGATCTCTTCCCGTGCTGAATAAGCAGGTGGTAGAATATGCGGTGGCAGTAGGCCTTGCGACGAATTGTACCATTACACAGTATTGCAAATTTGACAGAAAAAATTATTTCTATCCCGATAACCCTCAAAACTATCAGATCTCTCAGTTGTATCTGCCCATCTGCAGGAATGGCTCGGTTGAAATCGAGGTAGCGGGAGAGGACGGCAACACTTACACGAAGCCGGTGCGTATCCACGAGATCCACATGGAGGAGGATGCCGGTAAACTGGTGCATGACGACTGGGAAGATTGCACACTGGTGGACTACAACCGCTCCGGTGTGCCTCTGATCGAGATCGTATCCGAGCCGGATATGCGCAGCGCGGAGGAGGTCATTGCCTATTTGGAAAAATTACGTCTGCTGATCCAGTATCTGGGAGCGTCCGACTGTAAGCTTCAGGAAGGCTCCATGCGTGCCGATGTCAATCTGTCCGTGAGAGAAGTGGGAGCGGAAAAGTTCGGAACCCGTACCGAGATGAAGAACCTGAATTCCTTCAAGGCCATCGCCAGAGCCATTCAGGGGGAGCGGGAGCGACAGATCGATCTGCTGGAGGCCGGCAAAGAGGTCATTCAGGAGACCAGACGCTGGGATGATAATAAGGAATATTCCTATGCGATGCGTTCCAAGGAGGATGCGCAGGATTATCGTTATTTTCCGGATCCCGACCTGGTACCGGTCTATATCAGCGATGAGTGGCTGGATAGCATCCGTAGCAGACAGCCGGAATTCCGCACCGAGAAGATGAAGCGTTACAAGGAAGAATACGATATTCCGGAATATGATATCGATATCATCACCGGCTCCAAGCATCTGGCAGATATCTTTGAAGCTTCCGTGGCACTGGGAAGCCAGCCCAAGAAGGTGTCCAACTGGCTGATGGTGGAGACTATGCGCCTGTTAAAAGAAAAAGAGATGGAGCCAGAGGATATCCGTTTCTCACCGGAGCATCTGAGCAGGCTGATCACGCTGGTAGACGGCAAAGTCATCAACTCTTCTGTAGCAAAAGAAGTATTCCAGGTGATGTTTGAGGAAGATGTAGATCCCGAACAGTATGTGGAAGAGAAGGGACTAAAGACCGTCAATGACGAAGGCGCATTGCGTAAAGTCGTGGAGGAAGTCATTGCCGCTAATCCCCAGTCCGTAGAGGATTACCACAACGGCAAAGAGAAAGCCATCGGCTTCCTGGTAGGCCAGACCATGAAGGCCATGAAAGGCAAGGCAGATCCCGCCAGTGTCAACCAGATGCTGAAGGAACTGCTGTAACTGGAAAGTTAGTTAAATACATTGGCAAAATCCACGAACTCCCGGAGCATGCGATA
>ERZ1027064.208-NODE-208-length-29945-cov-6.643794_pt1 | contig 29945 bp, 20 predicted proteins | sample MGYA00519422_ERZ1027064 | MGnify/ENA primary metagenome ERZ1027064 (study PRJEB26926, sample SAMN06164492) | human gut metagenome | biome: ENVO:00009003; feature: ENVO:2100002; material: ENVO:00002003 | host: Homo sapiens | place: USA | collected 2012 ... | reverse complement strand
GCGTCATGAGGGTCATACCCGAAACGGGGTTGCTGCCGACGATGGCGATGGCGTTGGCTGCGACCGTCGTGAAAAGGAACGAGATGACGAAGACGATCAGCAGCGCCACGGCCGTCTGCCCCCAGTTGCCCAGAATGCCGAACTGGAAAAAGAAGAAGGTGGTGGCGAGCGCCGCGATCAACGTAGTGAGAATCGTGCGCATGGTCAGGTCGCGCTGGGTGCGCGGTACGTTCGTTTCGGCTTTTTTCTTGCCCGAAAACTCGCTGACGGCGAGCCCCATCGCCTGTTTGATGATGCCGCTCTGACGGATGATGCCGATAAGCCCGGCCATGGCGATTCCGCCGATACCCAGCGGACGACCGAAGGTCTGGTACAGCTCTTCGGGGGACATGCCTGCGCCCGTGGCGGTCGAACCGACCACCGGAACGACGAGCAGCCAGATCAGGAACGAACCGGCGGCGATGATGGCCGAATATTTCAGTCCGATGATGTAACCCAGGCCGAGCACCGCAGCACTCGTATTGACTTTGAGCAGGGTTTTGAACTTATCGGCGCAGAGGGTGCCCCAAGCCGTCATGCGGGTCGAGATCTCTTCCGTCCAGAGGCCGAAGGTGCTCGCTGCGAAGTCGTACAGACCGCCCACCAGTCCGGCTACGGCCAGCAGCTTGGCCTGATTGCCGCCTTTTTCGCCCGATACGAGCACTTCGGTCGTGGCCGTCGCCTCCGGGAAGGGGTACTTGCCGTGCATCTCCTTGACGAAATATTTCCGGAAGGGGATGAGCAGCACGATGCCCAGGATACCGCCCAGTACCGACGAGAGAAATACTTTGTAGAATGCGGTTTCCAAACCGAGGATGTAGAGCGCCGGCAGGGTGAAGATCGCTCCGGCGACGATGATGCCCGACGAGGCGCCGATCGACTGTATGATGACGTTCTGTCCCAGCATGTTTTTTTTGCCCAGCATGTTGCCGATGCCTACGGCGATAATGGCGATCGGTATGGCTGCTTCGAACACCTGGCCGATGCGCAGGCCCAGATAGGCTGCGGCGGCGGAGAAGAGAACGGCCATCAGCAGGCCCATCGTAACCGAATAGGGAGTGACCTCCTTCGGCTTGGCGTCGGCCGGCATCATCGGGACGTACTCTTCGCCCGGTTTGAGTTCACGGTACGCGTTGTCGGGCAGAGATTGAGAGGGTTTGGTTTGTTCCATTGCGTATGTAGGTTTTCGTTAAAATTCCGAGGCAACTTACAAAAGTAGGTTTTTCTTTCAGAAAATCAAACGCAATGGCTCCTAAAAATGCGGCAATTCGTATTGCCGGGGTATTTTTCGGTTCCGGTCGTCGAAAAGATGATTATCGCCCGGCGGCATGCGATGGCGCGGAATCCCTGGGTCGGAGCCGGCGTTTCGCTGCGCCGGCAGAAGGTCATATCCGGCGGATGAAATCCGCCATGACCGACACTAACTTTTCGGAAACAGGCGCGGCAGCATCCATATAAATAGTCGTTTTTTGCCGTTGAGGATCGGTCTCTTCGCTCTGTTTCAGCAGGTGGGTCATCCCTTCGATGATGACTTTGTCGGCGTCGGGCCGGGCTTGGGCCAGAGCTTCGGCATTGTCGGCGGATATCTGGATGTCGTTGTCGCCATTGACGATCAGGACCGGCTGTTTTACCTGCCGGATCACTTCGCGCGGATCGTATTGCATCCACGAGATCAGGTAAGGCTGTACGGAAGGTCGGAAGATACCTTGTAAAATTGCGGGAATATCTTCGGTCGTTTTCCCTTGTTTGAGCCGGGAGAGGATGGACTGTACGTTGAGGATGAGTCCGGGATTGTAGGAGATCAGTTCGCGGGTGAGCTGGAATTGCAGGATTTCGTCGATCGGGTAGCCGGCTCCCGCCAGCGAGATGACGGCCGCGACGTCGGGCGATTCGGTCGCTGCGACCAATGCGACGAGCGAACCTTCGCTGTGCCCGGCAAGGATGATTTTTCGGAAGCCGCGCTCCTTGAGGTAATCCGTCAGGGCTTCGGCGTCGGCGATGTAGTCGGCCAGGCGCAGCCGGTCTTCCTGTTTGTAAAGTTCCGGATCCCGGTAACGGCTGCCTCCGATGCCCTGTTTGTCGTAGCGGAGCGAGGCGATTCCCTCTTTTTCGAGCGCACGGGCGAGCATGTAGTAGGTGTTGGTCATCAGGCCCGAGCCGCTGTTGCCGTTGCGATCGGTCGATCCCGAACCGGCGATGATCAGCACCGCTGCGTCGCTTCCTTCGTCGGGTACGGTCAGCGTTCCGGAGAGTTTGCCCCAGGAACGGGAAACAGAGATTTCCTCCTCTTTGGACTGGGAGGGAAGCGCCGCAAGCAACAGCAGTCCGGCGATGAGGTATCTGAATGTTTTCATGGTCGCTGTGTTTGTCAATCGAATCGTTACAGGAGATCGGCGAGCCTCTCCAACCCGATGCTGTGCGATCCTTTGACCAGGATCAGGGCCTGCGATACGGGATGTTTCCGGAGCTCTGCGGCCAGTACCTCCTGCGACGGGTAGAGAGTCGTGTCGGCGGGCCGGGATTCCAGACTGCGGTAAGCCTTCGCGAAATGCGGTCCGACCAGCAAGATACGGGCATCGGGAATTTCGGCGGCGAGGGAGATGATATGGCGGTGTTCCGCATCCGACCAGTCGCCCAGTTCCAGCATATCGCCGAGGATCAGTATCTTCCGGGTGCAGCCTTCGAGCGGTTCCTGCCGGAAATTGACGAGCGATGCTTGCATGCTCGAGGGGTTGGCGTTGTAACAGTCGAGAATCAGGGTATTCTGCCCGGTGCGTATTTTTTGCGAGCGGTGGTTGTCGGGCCGATAGGAGCCTACGGCATAGCGGATGCGTTCGTCGTCCACGCCGAAATAACGTCCGACGGCGACCGCTGCGGCGACGTTGAAGCGGTTGTAGTCCCCTTCGAGGTGGTGCTCCATGCCGTCGGCCAGCGTGGTCGGGTAACACTCCGCAGCCAGCGTTTCGCGTTCGGCCGCCATGGACATCAGGACCGGGTCGTTGGCAGGAACGAAAACGCGCCCTCCGGTCCGGGCGAGCCAGTCGTACAGCTCGCCTTTCCCGCGCCGGACACCCTCCGGGCCGCCGAAGCCTTCCAGGTGGGCTCGTCCGATGTTGGTGACGATGCCGTAGTTGGGTTCCGCGATCGAGCAGAGCAGGGCGATCTCCCCGCACGCGCTCGCACCCATCTCCACGATGCCGAACTCCACGTCGCGGGTCATTGCCAACAGGGTCAGCGGTACGCCGATGTGGTTGTTCAGGTTGCCCCGGGTGGCATAGACTTCGTATTTCTCGGCTAGTACGCGGCTGACCAGCTCCTTCGTGGTGGTTTTGCCGTTGCTGCCCGTGATGGAGAGGATCGGTAGCCCCAACTCCCGGCGGTGTTCCCGGGCGAGGGCTTGCAAGGTTTGCAGCGCGTCGTCCACGACGATCAGACGGTCTGCCTTGTCGGGGCGGGTGTTCGGGAGCGAGGGATCGTCCACGACGGCGTATGCCGCCCCCTTTTCGAGGGCGTCGGCTGCGAAGCGGTTGCCGTCGAACGACGCCCCCCGGAGTGCGAAGAATACGGAGTCGGGCTCGATACGGCGGGAGTCCGTCGAAATGCGCGGATGGCGCAGATACAGTTCATACAGGGATGACATCGGGGAAATCGAATATTTGGTCATGTTTTCCTTGTCCAAAAGAAGAGCGGAACGCTTGTCGATGGGAAACTCGGCGAGGGGCATTTACCTTTTCGGAAATCCCGGCGGCTCCGGAATCCCGCGTCGGAGCGGAAATGTTGTGGCCCTTAAATATGTTTGTCGCCTTCGTTGTATTTCACTTCGTCGATGAACTTCTTGATGTTCTGTTCCTCGCTGCGCGGACAGATCAGCAGCACGTCCTCCGTATCCACCACGATGTACTCCTTCAGGCCGTTGATGACGGCTACTTTGCCTTCCGGGAGGGAGACGATGCAACTGCGGGTATTTTCGTCCGTATAGCATCCCTTCTCGGGTTTGGCGTTGGCGTAACGGTCCTTGCGGGCGTGCTGGTAGAGCGAGCCCCAGGTCCCCACGTCGCTCCAGCCGAACTCTCCGCGGCGTACATAGACGTTGTTCGCCTTCTCCATCACGCCGTAGTCGATCGAGATGGAGCGGCATTCGGAGAATACCCGGGCGATGGCTTCCGCTTCTTCTGAAGTGCCCAATACCGGCTGGATGTCCGAGAAGAGGGCGTGGTGCTCGGGCAGGTAGGTGCGCACCGCTTCGATGATGTCGCCGACTTTCCAGACGAAGATGCCGGAGTTCCAGAGAAATTCGCCGCATTGCAGGAACGTCTGCGCCAGCTCCAAGTTGGGTTTTTCGGTGAAACACTTGACCTTGCTGATGGTCCGGTCGTCCGATACCTGGATATAGCCGTAGCCCGTTTCCGGACGGGTGGGCTTGATGCCGACGGTCATCAGAGCCGCCCGGTCGTCGATGAAGTCGAGGCATTCGCCGATGATGGCGCGGAAATCCTCCTCGTTGAGGATCAGGTGATCCGCCGGGGTGACGATCATCTTCGCTCCCGGATCGCGCTTCTGCAGTCCGTAGGCTGCATAACAGATGCAGGGAGCCGTGTTGCGTCCGACGGGTTCGCAGAGTACCTGTTCCGGCCCGAGTTCCGGGATTTGTTCCAGCACGAGGTCTTTGTAGCGGGCGTTGGTCACGACCAGGAAATTTTCAGCCGGAGCCAGTTTTTCGAAACGCTCGTACGTCATGCGTATAAACGACTTGCCGGTGCCGAGGATGTCGAGGAATTGCTTGGGCTTGGATTGGCGGCTTTTGGGCCAGAAGCGGCTGCCGATGCCGCCGGCCATGATGACGCAATAGGTATGTTTGTCCATGATGAGTTGTTGCTGCGGTTTGTTTTTGAATGATTTCGGAATTTACAGCCGGCATCGCCGGATCGATCCATTAGACAAAGATAGCTAAAATTATTCTCGGATGAAAATTAAATATTGTTCGGTATGTTTTTGAAATGCGGATATTTGTCGGCCAGGGAAATTTTACGGATGATACGGATGAATCGTACAACGAACTATCCGGCACTTGGGAAAAAGTGCCGGATAGTGGACGTGGAGTCGAGAGATGCGGTTTACCGCAGTACGACGGTGACCGACATCGGACCGTGCGCCCCGAAGACCAGGGCCTGTTCGATATCTGCGGTTTTCGACGGTCCGGACATGAAGCATCCGTATTCGAAGTCGTCCAATTCCGGTCGGGCGAGAGCCTCGTGCATCGTATCGACCAGCGCATCGCGCGGGATGAGGATCATCAGGGCCGTGGCACCGAAATAGAGGGCTTTGTGGCGGATGTCCTGCCGGATCCATACCGCGCCGTTTTCCGCCACGCCGAAACAACCGTCGATTACGCCCAGGTCGATGTCGATCAGCTTCCGGGCGTCGTCCACCGTGTCGGGGTCGATCGTGGCGTGTGCTTCGGGCAGGACGGAGGCGATGGTTTTGGCGTCGGGATAGTATCGGCGGATCAACTCTGTAAGGGGGGTCCCGTCTGCCGCGACGACCTGCCCGCCGGCGGCTTTCACGGCTTCGGCGAAAGCGGCCGTGCGATCTTCGAACCGCAGCGGGGTGAAGTCGAAGTTGGGGTAATCGACCGGAGGCATGGCGGCTCCGGCGATGCGGTTCAGTATTATTTCTTTGCTGTTCATCGTTCGGTCGGTTTTTCGGATTTGACTTTGCCCGCTTTCCACCGGGCGTTGAAGGTGCTTCGGGCGAAGCGGGGCATGTCGCGCCCGTAAGCGTACCAGGGGTTCAGCTTGTTGTTGAGCACGAAACGGGGCAGGTATTCCGCGATGCGGGCCGCTCCGACAGCTGCGTAAAAACGGCCCGGGCCGCCCATGGCGAAGTCCATGCCTTTGACCATGAACTTTTTGTGCCAGTCGATCAGATTCTTTTCGCCCATCTCCTGCCGCCAGGCGTAGATCTGTTCTCCGAGGTCGATCTTGGCCGGGCATACGTCCGAACAGGAGTAACAGAGCGAGCAGCCCGAAACATTGCCGCCGTACCGTTCGGGCGAACGCAGCATGCCCAGGTTGATCCCCAGCGGCCCCGGGATGAAGTACGAGTAGGAGTAGCCGCCCGAGCGCCGGTAAACGGGGCAGGTGTTCATGCAGGCGCCGCAGCGCAGGCATTTGAGCATGTTGCGGTGCGCGGCGTTGGCCAGGGACTCCGTCCGGCCGTTATCGACGATGATGACGTGGATCTGTTTGCCCGGTGCGGGACGCCGGTAGAGCGAGGTGTAGGCCGTTACGGGCTGCCCGGTGGCCGAGCGGGCCAGCAGGCGGGTGAAGACGGCGAGCGCCTGGTAGTCGGGGATCACCTTTTCGAGTCCCATGATGGCGATGTGCAGGTCGGGGAACGAAGTGCCGAGGTCCGCGTTGCCCTCGTTGGTGCAGACGGCGAACGCCCCGGCTTCCGCCACAGCGAAATTGACGCCAGTCATGGCGATGTCGGCGCCGAGGAATTTGGAGCGCAGGTGAATCCGGGCCTGGTGCGTGAGGTAGGTCGGGTCGCTGTTGCCGGGTTCGGTATGCCATACTTTTTCGAAGAGGGCGCCGACCTCTTCACGGCGGACGGCGATCGCGGGCAGCACGATGTGGCTGGGCGGCTCGTGCAGCAACTGCATGATGCGCTCCCCCAGGTCGCTTTCGACGGCATCGACGCCGCGCTGGAGCAGATAGGGCGTCAGTCCGCACTCCTCCGACAGCATCGACTTGCTCTTGATGAGGTTCTTGCCGCCGTGAGCCGATATGAGCTCCCAGACCGTGCGGTTCATTTCGTCGGCATCCGCAGCCCAGTGGACGACGATGCCGTTGGCGGTGGCGTTGCGTTCGAACTCTTCGAGGTAATGGGCCAGGTGGCTCAGCGTGTGGCGTTTGATTTGCGACGAAGCTTCCCGTAACGCCTCCCATTCGGGAACTTCGTGCATCATTCTGTCGCGCTTGGCGCGTACGGCGAACAGGGCTTTGTCGTGCCAGGCGGTGCGCGGTGCGTCGGCGATGAATTTCGCTGCGGCTTTGGAGTGGCTGCTCATAGTGTCGAGGTGAGGATTTGTACGATGTGCAGGGTGCGGATCGGGAGTTTGTCGTGGTCGATGATGCCCTGCATGTGCATCAGGCACGAACTGTCGGCGCCGGTGATGTATTCGGCGCCCGTGGAGAGGTGGTCGCGTACTTTGTCGCGTCCCATGCAGGTCGAAACGGCGTTCTCCTCGACGGAAAACATACCGCCGAAGCCGCAGCACTCGTCGATGCGCGAGGGTTCGGCGATTTCGATGCCTTCGACCATCGTGAGCAGGTCGCGCAGTTTCGAATGATAGGGAAGGTTCAGCTCGCTCGGCGAACCGAGCCCGAGCTTGCGTAATCCGTGGCAGGAGTTGTGGATGCTCACCTTGTGCGGAAAACGGGCCGGGAGCGAGGTCGGTTTTACGACGTCGTGTACGAATTCGCAGATCTCCCAGATGCGGGAATCGATGCAGGCATGTTCGCGGTAGTCGTTCAGCAGGCGGGGGTATCCCTCCTTGACGAAGACCACGCAACTGGCCGAAGGCCCCACCACGTAGTCGTATTTGGCGAACAGCGCTTCCATCCGCTCGGCCAGGGCCTTGGCGTCGCGCTCGTAGCCTGCGTTGGCCATCGGCTGGCCGCAACAGGTCTGATCGAGGGGATAATCCACCTCTACACCCAACTGTGTGAGCAGCTTGTAAGAGGCTTCGCCCACCTCGGGATAGAGCGCGTTGATGTAACAGGGAATGAAAAGTCCAACTTTCATCGGTCGTGTGTGTTTAGAAGCTGTTTGCCGAAAAAGCAACAAACAGGATTCCAAAGTTAACTTTTTTCTGAAAAATATGGATGTTGAGGGTGAAAATAGCTTCCGGCAATTTTTTCGATGTGCATTTTACGACGGTCGTGTGCGTGTAACCGATAGATTTTTCCTATATTTGCCTACTAATAGGTGGACTAATTCTTTTACAAATGCGGATACGACTTTTCACGATACCGAATTTATTGACCCTCATGAATCTGCTCTGCGGGTCGTTTGCCGTCGTGGCAGCACTGATGTACAATGATTTGACACTTGCTTTCTGGCTGATAGTCGCAGGAATCGTGTTCGATTTTTTCGATGGTTTCGTGGCCCGTCTGTTGCATTCGTCTTCGGCGATCGGGGTGCAGCTCGATTCGTTGGCGGATGTCATTACCTCGGGACTGGCTCCTGCCGCAGTGCTCTGGCAGGTTTGCCTGCAAACCGAACCTTGCTGTCTGCCGGCGGCCTGGGAGCTGGGGTATGGCGTGTTCGTCCTGACGGCGTTTTCCGCGCTGCGTCTGGCCAAGTTCAACATCGACGAAACGCAGACGGTCGAATTCTGCGGACTTCCGACGCCTGCCGGATCGCTTCTCTGCGCTTCGCTCGGCATGTTGTGGCAGCAAGGGGCGGTCGCTCTTTCTTCGGACGGGGTGTTGCTGATCGCCGTACTGACCTCCCTGCTCCTCGTTTCTCCGATCCGCATGTTCGCTCTCAAGTTCCACGGCTTCGGCTGGCGTGGAAACGAGGTGAGGTACCTCTTTCTGCTGGCGAGTATCGTGTTGATAATTATACTTCGTACATACGCTATCCCGGTAATTATCGTTCTATATATCGTCGTGTCGGCGGTTCGCTGGCTCTGCATGCGCTCGGGAAATCCCGATAAAGCACCGAAAGCCTGATTTTTTACTATCTTTGCCGCGATTTGCGCGTACGTATTCCGATGTTTCCGAAGGTGTTGAAAAAAATTCTGTGGATTTTGCTGTGGGGAGGGCTGCTGGCCTTTCCGACGTTGGAGGCATCCGCTCAATTCGACGCCAGCGCGATCCTGCGAAACCAGAACAATCAGAATCCGAACGACCCGAATAATCCGAACAATATGCTCGGCAGCAACCCGTTCCAGACGCAGAACGGCGAGGAACAACCCGCCATGCCGACCGATTCGACCAAGAAAAAACGGCTTCGAAAGCCCCTCGAATCCTATTTTTTCAACGATTCGATCCGTGCGCTGCCCAACTTTTCGTGGACGATCTCGCGGGACTACAACCAGGTGCATATCAATCCGCTCGATACCACGCTCGCCACTTTCCGCATCGACTACCCGTTTTATAAGGAAGGCGTCGGCCATGCCGCCGTGGGTGCGTTGGGACAGGCTTCGTTGCCGTACAACTACTTCGAACGGCCTCAATACCGCGACTTCTCTTTTGCCGAAGGTTTCGATGTCTATACCTATCGCATGGAAAACGTCCCCTTCTACAACCTCAAACGGCCGTATTTCCACTTCATGTACCTTGAGTCGGGACAGAAGAAGTTCCGGGAGGAGAATTTCAGCCTGACGTTGGGGCATAATATTTCGCCGACTACGGGCTTCAACGTCAATTATCGGTCGCGCGGCACCAAGGGCCTTTACGAGTGGTCCCGTACCAAGAACCACAACCTTTCGGTCGCCGTTTCGCACACGGGAAAGCGTTATTCGGTGCATGCCGGATTCATCAACAACCACATCGAAACGCGAGAGAACGGCGGCGTGGTGGGCGAATGGGCGATCCGGGATACGACTTTCGAAATGCCGTCGGGCGTGCCGATGAGACTGACGAGCTCGCAGGCTACCAACATATACCGCAACAATGCGTTTTTCGTCGAACAGTCGTACGGTATTCCGTTGCTGCCGGTTACCGAAAGCGACTTTTCGATCGCCAATCTGCCGGCCGTATTCATCGGTCATTCGTTCGAGTACAACTCCTGGAGCAAGGTTTATAAGGATGTTCGGGGAACCTATACCGACGACCGTTACGAGCGAGATGCAGATGGTAATTTTGTGCCGCAGGATGGACTCGAATATTACAAGAACTGGTTCATCAATCCCACGCAGACGCGCGACTCGATCTATGAGCGGGTGATTTCCAACCGGGTGTTCATTCAGGCGCAGCCCTGGGATCGCAACGGTGTGGTCGGTACGGTGAACGGAGGTGTAGGACTCGACCTGCACACCTATTCGCAGTTCAGGCTGGATTCCTACCTGAACGGTAAGTACGAGAAGGTGGGGAAAAGCAGTTACTTCGTATATGGATCGGTCGAAGGAAAGATCAAGAAATATGTCGATTGGGGAGCTGACGCCAAGTTCTACCCGTCGGGATATCGCGGCGGTGACGTTTCGTTCGGCGCCAATCTGGCGCTGACGGGATATATCCGCAAACGTCCCCTGATTCTCGAAGGGCGTTTCCGTATGGAAACGCGTTCGCCGGATTATTGGCAGGAGAATCTATTCTCTAACCACTACGTGTGGTTGACTCCTTTGCGCAAGGAGAATGAAACTCGTTTCGAGGTCGCTTTCCGTGTCCCCGATTATGCGTTTGAGGTCGGTGTGTGGCAAGGCATTGTCACCGATAAGATTTATTACGGCGCCGACAGCCAGATAACGCAGGACAACGGAACCGTCAGCGTGACGAGCGTGTACGCCCGCAAAGATTTCCGGATCGCCGGACTTCATTTGGACCATAAGGTTTTGTTGCAGTGGAGTACGAATCATAGAGTCATACCCGTTCCGCTCGTCAGCGCCTTCCTCTCGTATTACTACGAATTTTGGGCGGTGCGCAACGTGCTCCGGGTGCAGTTCGGAGTCGATGGCCATTTCAATACGCGCTACTATGCGCCCGGCTACAACCCTGCGCTCTCGGAGTTCTTCAATCAACGGGAAATCGAGGTGGGGAATTATCCCTACATGGATCTTTTCCTGATGGGCAAGTGGAAGAGAATGCGGATATTCCTGAAATATCAGCATATCAACCGGGGCCTGTTCGGAAACGGCGAATATTTCGCGATTGCGAAGTACCCGCTCAATCCGGGCATGTTCAAGATGGGTATCTCGTGGGGTTTCTATGATTAGCGTGCTGTACGGCACAGGAAGCTGCCTGCAAAAGCAAGTTTTATGTTAAAGAAAACCTGTTTAATTTTTGTATTTTTAACATTACAGACCACTTTTTACGGATTCAACGCCAATTTTTCGACGTCGTCCGAGGCGGAGATCACCTTGGAGGAGAAAATGGAAACCCGGTATGTGATCTCTCCCTACGATCACGTAATTCGGAATATCAGCGAACGGGAGGGAAACGACTGGCGCCTGATGAGTGCCATCGCTTATCATGAGTCGCGTTTTACGGCCGATATCGTTTCCCGCCGGGGAGCGAGGGGATTGATGCAGATCATGCCTGCGGTGGCCCGGCAGTTCGATGTGGTTTCGGAGGAGGCTCTGCTCGATCCGGAAACCAATGTATTGTTGGCTAATAAAGTGTGGAATCGGATCGATTCGACGCTCGACCTGCCGGCCGGAATTTCCGAGAAAGATCGAATGAGCCTGATTTTGGCCTGCTACAACGGCGGAATCGGTCATGTCAATGATGCCCGGCGGCTGGCCCGTGTGAACGGCGAAGACCCCAATTCCTGGGAGGTGGTGCTCCGCTACCTGGAACTCAAGTCCGATCCCGCCTATTACCAGCACGAGGTCGTGAAGTGCGGCAAATTTACCGGCTACCGTCAGACGCGGGCTTTCGTGCAGGACGTAATGAATCGTTATAATAAGTATTGCCGGATCGCGCAGCTCTGATCCGGAGGGCGCCGAGAGGGTAAGTCCGATAGCAGAACAAAAAAGCAGGGAATCACTCCCTGCTTTTTTGTTGGAAAGCGCTGCGGATTCAGCGTTTGGTTTTCGTCGTTCGTATCCGATCGGAGGGATAGTCTGACGGCGAATATACCTATTCACCGGTTTTGTCCAGCCGGTCGTAAATCAGTTCGAGGTCATCGACGACGAGCACGCTCGAGGTGCTTCCGATGAAATAGTCGCCCCAACGGGAAGCCGAGCAGACGACGACGATATGGGTCGGTTTGCGGTCTGTCGCCACGTACTTCAGCGGTATGGTAAATTCCTGCCATTCGGAGTAGCTGGCGGTGAGCGGCAGTTGTCCGTAGCCGATTACGGCCGGACTCGTCGGATCGAAGAACGAACTGGGGTTGCGGGTGTCGATCGCAATCGGGTTTTCGGCCGATCCGAACTGTTCTCCCTGCGAGATGCCGTACTCTTCCGGGGTCCAGGTGCCGACGGCGATGTAGATCATGCCGTTGTCGGGATCGCCGACCTTGAGGTTCATCCCCGGCGGCTGGGTGCTGCCCACGTTGGTCAGCATTCCCTGGTTGTATTTGAACCAGCCGTGCAGAGCCGTCGGACGGGCTTCGAAAGGTTGTCCGAAGCAGACGATACCGTGCGTGAGATTTCGGATTCCGTAGAATATGCCTGTAAAGAGATTGCCGGCGGCCAATTTGTAAACGCCGACCAGACCTGCGAGCTTCGACGAAAGCTGTGCGGCATAGATGCCCGATGTGCCGGGACGCACGTCCGTCGTCTTGTCGGTCGGAGTAGCGTTGCCGATGCTGGCGCCTTTGTTGCCTGAATTCCAGAAGTGAATGCCGTCGGCCAGGTAGGGATAGACGACTTTGTCGATCGTTTCCCACTCTTCGAAACCTCCGTTCGGGAGTTGTGGTGCCGCTTCGGTCGTGACGCTTGCTACTTCCGTTTCGTCGCTGCCGGAGTAGGCGACTACTTCGTATTGGGTTTCCGGGGTAAGTCCCGTGATACAGGTGTCGAATGCACCGCCCGAGATGTTGATTTGCTCCTTATCGACTTCGGTCCACGCCTCGTCGCCGGTCTTGCGATAACGGAATCCCAGTTCGTCCGCGCTGTTGCCTTCGGCATAGGCCCAGATGACCCCGCTCCAGGCATCGACCTGCGTGAAGCGTACCTTGGTATCGGTAGCTTCGACGTAAAGCGACCATTTCTCTTCGAAGTCGTGGTAAGCGACGTAAACGTAGCGAACCGATTCGAACGAAGTCAGCTCGTCGATCGGAGGAGTCATCGTGGTAATGTCCGCCGGGCCGAGTTTCAGCCGTGTGACCTTGAGGTCGCTCAAATCGGTTCCTTCCGGGACGTATGCTTTCGCTGTAAGTTGATCGACGTCGATTTCTGCGGCACCGATTTGCGATTCGACTTCGAAATAACGCTCGATCTTCTGGTCCGCCACGATTGTCCATTCGTAATCCTGATAAAACGAAAGGGTGATGTATAGCGGAGTCCGCAGGTCGAATGTTCCCGAAAGGGGTTTCGACGACCGGGCATTTTCGGTGACCGATATTTTGTCGATCTTTACGTTGGAGATGTCGGTTTGTTCGTCCAAATGAAGTGTGACGATTCGTTCCTGGGTATTGATATCTTCGGGTGCGCAGGTGAAACCTTCGCCTTCGACACCGAGGATTTGCAGCGTGACGACCGGATATGGAATCGAATTTTCGATGCAGGAGGTCAGCAGCAGGAGTATGCCGATAAGTATATGTCGGAGATGTTTCATCATGCTTTGTTGGCTTTCTTGTTCCATAGATGAACGGTAACGCCGATGCGGATATTGAGCAGGTTGAGCCGGAACCGCATTTTCGAAGCGGTTCGTTGCCCGATCTCGTTGCCGTCGGCATCTTTCTGTTTGATCTTGGTGTATTCGATACCGCCTAGTCCGAAGGAAATGGTGCTGCACACGTTCGGGAAGATATAAACCGCCAGACCCGGGTTGAACCCGAGCGACAGTTTCAGGTCGTCGCTGAACGTGCTTCTGAGGGTGCCTTCGGTTTCGTAGGTAAACTCCGAATTACCGGTCTTCATCGAAAGATCTACTTCACCGAAAAGCCCGAAGTGTCCTTTGCTGTCCAATCCCGCATAGGAGCGGAAATAGAGGCCGACCGACAGTGCACTGCTTTGCAGGTGGAGGTTTTTGAAGGCCAGATTGACGTCGTTTTGCTCTCCCAGATTGAAATTGCCCGTGTCCAGCGTTCCGTTGATGTTGGTGTATCCGAAACGGACGCCGGCCGACATGTTGTCCTTGAAGAAGTAGCCTACGGAGGGGTTGATGGTGAAGATACTGCCGTTCAGATTCAGGTTGTCCAGGATCAGCAGGTAGTCCGTGTCGTCGCTTGAGAGGGTGCCGTAAGATACGGTGAGGCCCAGGGCGATTTCACCTGCGTAGGCGAATTTGATTTTGTTGATTTCACGGTCGATTCTCCGTTTCATCGGCAGGAATCGTTGTTTCCGACGTACCGGGGAAGCCGAGGTCGGCATCGATGCCGACGAGTCGCTCAGATCGGCGTAGAACGTCGGGGCCGGAAGTTCCTCGATGACAGGGACGGTCGTCGGAACCGGAGTGGCGGAGAGGCTGTCCTGCAAGCGGGAAGACGGAATTGCCTCCAGGGATGTCGGTTCCTGGGCTCGGAGCATGGAAACCGTTGCGACGGCTATCAGTATGGTAAAAATCAGTCGTTTCATCGTATTTCCGCGTTATAGATAGAGAGATATACCCAGCCCGATCGACAGGATATTGACCTTGAAATTCATCAGACTCGAAGTTCGCTTTCCGACGGTTACCTGGTTGTGTACCTGGCGTGTCCGGGTGTAGGAAAGACCCATTACGCCGACATTGACTTCGAAAGCTACGTTGTTGGTGGCGAAGGCTACCAGGCCGGGCGATATGCCGATCGAGGCGGAGAAATTGGTTTCGTAAGTGCCCCGGATCGGGGAGTCCGCAGCGAACCGGGACTGGCCGCCGCCCAATGTCAGGCTGGTTTCGTTGAACAGGGCGAAGCGCTTGTTTTGTCCCAGAGGGATGTACTGACGCCAGATGAAAGCTCCGGAGTAGTTGTGTTGCAGTGCGTTGTAGAAATCGACACCGAGGTCGATGTCGCTGCCCAGTTTGATGCTGCCGCTATCTATGCGGAGCAACGAGCGGGAATAGATGAATTTGACGCCGATAGCCATGTTGTCCCGGATCGCGTAGGCGATCAGGGGGGTGACTTTGAAGGTGTAGCCGTCTGAGTTGATATCTTCGATTACCAGAAACGTGTAATCTTTGTTCGTGTGGGTGGAGTAGGAGGCGGAGGCTCCGAAAATCCATTGTCCCCGGGGGACGAACTGGTTGGACATGGAAGTCAGGCCCCGTTCTGCGCGAGGATCGGCCTTACGCTCCGGGGCGGATTCCATCGGAGCAGGCGATTGTGCATCGGTCCGAAGCGGATGTTCGGGCCGAGGGCTTTCGGAGCCCGTGTTCACGGTTTCCGAAGAATCGGGTTGCGGTATTGCCGAATCAATCGCAGGTCCCGGAGCGGCCTGCGATTGATTGCTTGCAAAACATAGACACAGTGACAGTGTCAGTGTCAGGATGGCGACGGTTCCTCGCATGAAAATTAATATACAAATTCGATGTCGTCGATATACATTCTGCTCTCCTTGTTCCCTTCCATGTAGTCACCGCGGTAGCTCGCCGAGGCTGTTACCATCAGGTAATTGGGCTTTTCATCACTGCGGTATTTGATGGGAATTACGATCTTTTTCCAATCGCTTTGGGAGGTATCGTTGAGCCAGTCCCCGTGGCCGTAGATGGGGCCTTCGGGCAGGCTTTCCTGGGAAGGATCGAAGAAGGTGCTCTGGTCGTTCGTGTCGATCTTGTGGTAGGAGCTCCATTTGCCCATGCAGACGAAGAAGCGGGCCTTGTCGCCGGACCCGACCGTCCCTTTGTACCAGAATGTGATCGCTTTGGGACGGGCGTTGAAGGTGAACGGACGACCCATATACACGTCGCCTTTGGTGATGTTGTGAACACCGCCGAAGGCTCCGATGAAGAGGTTGCCGGCAGCGATTACGCCGAAAGCGCTCTGGGTCTTGAGCAGGGCGGACTTGCTCCCGGTCGATCCCGGACGGGGATCGTCTGCGGGTTCGGTCACCACGATACCAGCGGCATTGGCACCGGGGTTACCCGTACCCCAGAATCCGGTATAGCCTGTACCCATGCCGTTCGAGCCGATTTCGTCCGCCGAGCAGGGGTACCAGGTTTTGCTGTTCGTCCAGGTTTCGAATCCCGCATTGGGAAGCTGAATGCCCGTTGCGGCCGAGAAATTGTGTACCTCGCCCGTTTCCGCATCGTTGATGAGCAACTGGTATTCGTAATCGCGGTCTGCGGCGAAGTCGATGGCTTGTGCCGTATAGGTATAGTCGGCACCCGCAACGGCGGTTACGGTCTTCCACTCACCGAAGGCAGGCGACTCCGCCAGGCGTTCGCGTTCGCGGTAACGTACTTTGACGTTGGTGAGCGCCGGATCGGTGACGATTACCTGAAAATCGGCCGTATTGAGCCAGAGGTCGTACACCGCCAGGTCGGTGAGTCCGGGTGTTGCGATGCGGGCTTTGCCCGTACCTTCGGCTTGTGCGACGTCGGTCATCGTAAACTCTACTTCGTGAATGCCGCCGGCGAACGTGGAGAAGAAGGTTCCGCCGAGGGAGAGTTTGCCGCTGTTGTCGTCGGTCTTGGTGTAGCTGATGCCTTTGGCTGCGGCTTCCGGAAGCAGCGCGCCGTCGCTCAACACCTGGATCGTTTCGTCGTTGGCCTTGATGGAGATGCCCGAAAGCGCCTGTACCGAGGATACTGCGAACGAAATGTCGTCCGTGTTGAATCCGATTACCGAGTTGATGTCGAATCCGTCGCCTTTGATCGTCGGCTGCGGGCTGAAGATGAAGGGATCTTCGTGGATCTCTCCGTCCTCATCGACTTGTACGGTGATGCCCAGGTAGCCGTTCGGAGTCTTCGAATACTTGAATGTCAGCGTATAAAGATTGCCGCTTTCGGGTGTCGGAATGACTCCGGTTTTAGAAACGCTGCCCAACTCCGTGCTCGAGCTGTAAAAGCCCCAACTCAGGTTGTGAACATCTTCGGGCAGCAGGTAATAACCCGTTGCGTTCTCGGTGTATTTGAGCGTCGGTACCGAGCCGTTTTCAGCTTCCGTTTTGGAGAAGGTGTCGATGGCGCTGACGTAAGCCTTGAATCCCGGATCCATTTTGTCCAGAATCGTCTGATCGAAGACGACTTTGACGCCGATGTTGGTGGTTGGGCAGACTACCTCTTTGAGGACGGTCTGTTGGGGTTCGATATCGACGTCCAATTCGCCGTAATAACTCTTGTTGGTGAAGGTCGCCTGGCTCTGGTCCCCTGCTTCCACTTTGATACGGTAGGACCCTGCCACCAGGTAGAAATCACCCGGAGCTTCCGTAGCCGGCTGGTATTTGCGGATCAGCTTCTCTTCTCCGTTTTCGATCTTATAGACGCGCATGATACTCCGATCCAGAGCGTTGTATGCGTCGGCACGCGAGCCGCCGATATTGACGCTCAGGCGCAGGGTTCCCATCTCTTCCGAGGCGTTGCCGTCGATGTCGCTCTGCGAGCAGGCTGCGGTCAGGAAGGCCACGCCTGCAAGCAGCGAAATATATTTAAGAATCTTTTTCATCACTGTTTCGGTTTACTGTTGGGGAACATAGAGCATGATGGACTTGATGTTCTGTCCCGAAGCATCCGTTGCGGTCAATTTGAAGTCCGTGTTGCCCGGAGCTACGGCATAGAGCATCGTCATAAACTGAGAAATGTCGAATTGCAGGGTTTTCTGTCCGACGATTTCGTCTTTGGTCTTGAACCCTAACGAGTGGAGTCCTTCGTCCATTTTGTCGGAAGCCGGATTGACCAGATCCATATGCGCTTCCAAGCCGATACCGAGGCTTTCGAGGACTTCGGCGGTGAGGGCATCGCTGATGATATCGACCGTCAGGCCGGTTATTCCGCTCTCGGAGGCGAGGTTGATGAAGACGTTCATACCCTCCTCCGTGAGCGTGTGGCGGGAGTCGATATCGACGATATCCGTACCTTCCGGATTGGTGCTCCAGAAGATGTTCGGTCCCTCTGCGGTGCCGCTGTCGTGGGTGACCTTGATGGTCATTGTCGTGTAGGAGCGACGGCCTTCAGAGTCGATGGCGATGAACTTCGCGGTATGGGTGCCCGTGTGGTCGTACAATCCTTTCATACCGTTGTAATTGACCTTGACGAGCAGATCGGAGCCGCTTTGCTTGACTACGCAGTAGTCGCCGGCCGGATTTTCGCCCGGCCAGAGGGCTACCGTGTTGTCGCTGTAGCCGGCCGTTGCGAGAGCTTCCAGGAACTGGGCGTTGTCCGAATCGAAGACAACCTCCAGCGAGGCGACGGTCGAACCCTGGTAAGGAGTTACGACGGCCGTAATCATCGGGGAGCAGCTCTGAACGTCGAAGTCGAACATGCTGGTCGTGATGGGGTAGGGCTGGGCGATATCCCCGTTTTCGAGGGTTACTGCCGGAGAGTTCTCGTCCGAAATTTCTTCGTCGGGAATCTCCTCTTCGCCGTAAGAATAGAACGAAGACATGACGTCCACGTCGATTTTCTCGTCGTAAACCCATGTTTCGACCGTAACTTGGAATTGGACGTTGCCGTCGCTGGCATGCAGGATCTTGATGTTGATCTTGCGCCATTGTCCGGCTTTGACGTTCTGTATCTCCTGGCTCCAATTGACCGGCACATAGGAGGCCGGTTCTCCCTCGCCGGCTTTGTTGTATTGGCCGGAAAGGACGATCTTCAGGGTGTTGTCCGTATCGACTGCACGGAAGAAACCTGGTTTGAGCGTTTCGCCCGTAGCTTCGGCGCGGCCGTAAACCAGTGAATTGTCCTGGATCGAAAGGGTGACGGTGAGTTTGTCTGTTTCGTCGTCCGGCTTGAACAGGCTGTCCAAATCGGCGGAAAGTCCGACCGTCGTCTTGATATTGCCCAATTTGCAGACCAGGTTATTGACCGTTGTCGTGAGCTTTTTGATTACGTTGACCGAAACTTCGCCGTAATAGACGGGCGTTTCCCACGCTACGTCGGGAATGCTGGCGTAATTGGGCGATTCCGCCGTGACGGTATAGCTGTCCTGCGGTAATTCGATATTGCCCGTGGTCTTTATTTCGGCATAGGTGTAGCTGCCGACCTGTTCTTTTTTCGAATTGTAAATCTTTACGATATAATCGTCCGGTGCGTCCACCGTGCTGCGCGTCGAAGAGGTGCCGGGAGCGTTGTCCGTCGGCAAAATTTCCATGTCGTCCGCTACGGTCAGGTCCCAGTTCTCAAAGCTCAGGATACCCGTTTCCGAACCGGGTCCTTCCGGTTGTCCGCCCGTCGGGAGATCGTCTTTTCCGCATCCCGCCGCCATGAAAAGACAGCAGAACGGCAAGAGCAAATATTTGGTAAAAGTCTTCATAGGATCTGTTTTTAGCTTATTTTATACGGGGTTATGCTTCGGGGTTGAGTTCGATTTCCTGCGGGGGTACTTCGGTCAGCGTATCGTCCAGTCGGATGCTGATGCTGCCCTGTCCCGCCTGCGAAGCGTCGATCCGGATTTTGTGCCAGGTGCGGGCCGTCGTGACACCGATCTGCTGCTGCGGGAATTCCACTTTCACGCCGTTCTGCGCCTTCACCGCCGTACCTTTGAGCAGAAGTTTGCTTCCCGGCTTGACGAAGATCGGAGTATCGGGCGACGAGGAGTGGGTGAAACTGAAATTGTTGCCCGCTTCGGTCTGGACGGTGAATTGCGCTTCGGAATAGTATTTCTTGAACCACTCGCCGCATTCGAGGCTGATTACCGAGTTCGTGAGCGAGGCGGTAATGGTCTTTTGAATCGTCTTGCGGGCGAGTATCGTAAAGTCGAGCGCTCCCTGGTAGCAGAAAGCCGTGCTGCCCTCCTGCTGCGGATCGCCGTAACTGATCGTCGCCGTATAGTTGCCGCTGGGCATGAAGGGGGCCGTATATTCGCTGAGCGTGGTGTATTCGGCGAGGTATTCCGCTGTCGCTGTGCCTTCTTTGCCTTTTACGACCAGCTTGAAGCTGTTGCCGGACGGCTTGCAGTTGTCCGGCAGGGACGTTTGCGCCCGGGTCGTCTGCGAATCGACCTCGGAGCAGGTCGTGGTCCGGAATTCGACCGAGCCCTCCCCGTCTGTCGTTTCGGGGATTTCCTCTTTCGAGCAGCCCCCCCCCAACAGTGCAAGGGTCGTTAGAATCAACAGGTATTTTTTCATAGGGTTATTGATTTGGAGGTTTATTTTACGATGGTTACGCGGATGTTGTCGAGGTACATATACCAAGTTCTCGATACCCATCCGTTGCCGGTGAAGTCGTATGTTCTTTGAGTCAGCCACGACAGGCGCGTTGCATTCGTTGCTGCGGGAACTTCGCAGGTGCATACTCCCTGAATATTTCCGAACGATACGCCGCTCAGTGTATTGAGGTTGTCGATCTGTTCTTTCAGCGTGTTTTCGAGGCCGTCGTTACCTTTTTGAGGGGCCGTATCCGTGAGGGTTCCGAAACTGCAATAGAGATAGTCGTTGTCCTTGTTGGCATTGAAGGTTACTTTTAGCTTTACGGTTTTTCCGGGTTTGATACAGGCGAGCGGCGGAGTGTCGAGCCGTCCCGGATACTGGGCTACGGTTTCGTGTCGGACGGAAATACGCATCGCCTTTTGCGAAACCTGAAGACGGGTTCCCGTCCAACCCTCGTCAAAGCCGTACTGCGACAAAGAGATTCCGTCCGGATTGGATGTCGTAGCTTCTGTTTTGTATTCGAAATCGGTTTTATCGTCGAAATCTTCCGAAAGGAGGTACGGGATTTTGAGTGCGATCGGCAGATGTTCGCCGGGAGTGAACGAAGCGACGCTTACATTTTGCGGCACGAGGGCATTTTCGGTTTCGAAACTGACCTGCAACGGCTGTTGAGCCAGCAGATCGCCGTAAAGGTCGCCGTAGAAAGCCACCGTGTATTTGTTGGATTCGTCGATGGGGAAGGTCTGCTCGGTTGTCCCGTCGCGGAAAGTCATTCCTTCGGGAGCTTTGACGATCAGGTTGTAAGGCTCTTCACCCAGATTCGAGGAGTCGCCCGTGACCGAAAAATCGACATAGCTTACCGGCAACTCGGTCGGGATCGTCAAGGTAATGGGGGTGATGTGCCCTGCCGCCATTTCGCGGTCGATCGGGACGGAGAGCGTGTGGGAACGGTATCCGTTTGCTGTATAGGCCGTAAAAGAGATGTCGCCGCTTACCGTCGTGGGGTTGATGAAGGCCCAGGCATAGTTTTCGGCTTCGTCCGTCAGCGGGGTATTCAGATCGAGCGTGATGCTCTTCGAGCCTTCGGTCAGGGACATTGGGGCCGACGGATCGGCAGCGTCGAACGAAATGGTTCCGACGACTTCTGTCGGAAAATCGATGACCAGTCGTGTGATCGGTTCGCCCCAGATGTTGCGACCGGCAGGGACTTCGATTCGCAGTGCGTGGCATTTGTGACGGAAGCGCAGCGCGTGCGACGGCGGAGTTTCGAGCATTTGGTCGGACTGTTCGAACAGGGGAAGCGCGTCGGCGGTCAATGGATCGGCGGCCAGAATATCCCATTTTCCCTCGTAACGGCCCGTCTGTTCTGCCGGGATCCGGTAAGATACCTGCGTGCCGCTGACGCTTTCGGGCACCGGGCTGACGGCCGTGTAGGTATAGGTTCCTGCCGGCATATCGGCGACCGTCGAATTGAAAACGGCGGTCGAATAGCTGGGGGTGAAGTAGGCCAGCGAGAAATTCTGGGCGTTGAGCGTATAGTTGCTGCCGTCGGCGGTCGCCCAAAGGGCGATCTTGTCGTTTTTGTCCCAGCGGGTCGAAGCCCAGTCGTTGTCGTCGATCCAGGTTCGGGTGCCGTCGGGCAGGCTGTAAACCTGCGGCTCTTTCGTGTTGTCGCACAAAATGGCGACTTCGACTCCGCCGGACGGAGACGTCTGCTGCTCGATTTCCTCGTTGCGGGAGCAGGCGCCGATCAGAAACAGCGCCAGTACAGAGAGAAGAATCCGATGTCTTTTCGCCATCATACAGTTCATCGATTATATATACGGTTTTTACAAAAATAGGCGGGTTTTTTCTATAATGGAAATAAATTCAACGAAACGGGGAAAGTTCATCACGAATCCCCGGTTTTACGGGCGTTTTGTTTGAGATAACAGCGTGGAATTAACGTCAAATACCTCCTTGGAATAAGGAGGTATTTGACGGAATATCGCTGGAATGGAGTTAATATACCCATTCGAAGTCATCGACATAGAGGCAGGCTTTCGAGTAGCCCGTCATGTAGTCGCCGTAGGCATTCGCGGCGCATGAGATCACGATCGTGTAGTTCCCTGTGGGAGCCGGGGCTTTTTCTTCGTACCAATGGATTTTGAGTGCGTCTTCGGAAGAAACCAAGGCATCGCCGGGGGTGCTTTGATCGATCCACATCGAGCCGTAGCCGACGACTTTACCTGCTTCCGATACGACGTCCGCTCCGTTGGCCGGATCCCAGGCTCCCGTGGTCGAGCCGGTTCCCGAAACGACCGTGTGGGGCTGGGACCAGTCCACGATCGCCACGAAGATACGGCATTTGTCGGGATCGCCCTTGGCCACACCGGGGGCCGGATTTTGCGATCGCACGATGTCGATGTCGCCGGTCGTGGCGTGATATTTTACGCGCAAAGCCTTGGGACGTGCCGTGTAGGTGTATTTGCTGCCGAATTTCACCGTACCGGTCATGCTGGCATAGTTGAAACTCCCGGTAAAGAGATTGCCTGCAGCCAGGACGAACATATTTTTGCTCTGCAGTTTCGCTGCGGGTGCCGCTGTGCCGAATTTATCCGTGGTAGAAGAACACAAATCTGTCGTGATGCCGTTATTGCCGCAGTCCCAGAAAGAATCTCCGGTTTTATTGGGGTAGGGAACGTCTTTGCTTCCGGACAGACCTGCCCGGGAAACAGTACTCCATTCCGACATGTCCGCGTTGGGAATTACATCGCCTTTGGCCGTCGTGAAGCGGCCGGTTTCCTTTTCTGTACCGTCCAGCTTCAAGCGGTAATCGTAGGTCGTACCTGCGAAAACGCCGGTGGCATAGTCCGGTTCGTAAACGGTTTTACCCATTTCGTTGGTCGATGAACTCCAGGTCGGCTCGATCGCGGCCGTGAAAGTGCCGTCGCCGTTGTCAGAAACGGTCGCCTGCTGCCAGGCGTCGTCGGTGCTGCGCTTGTATTCGAGCGTTGCGCTCGCGGCCGTTGCGGAGGGGACGATTTTCAGCGTTGCGGTATTTTGCCACAGGTCGGCGGTTTCGAGCGTTACCTGGCCGTAATGGAAGGTCAGGTCCTGTACGGTCGTCTGGCCGGCCAGGTCGGTAACGGACACCTTGAATACGTGGTTGCCGATTGCGTCGGGGAGCATCGCAATCATCGGGACGAGCTTGGTGATGTCGAATACGGTCGATTTCGTATATTGGATCTCCGTGCCGCATTTCAGACCCAAGTCTTTGTATTGGATGCTTCCTGCGATCGAAGTTTCGTGTACCAGATCGAGGTTTTGTATCCCCAGCGAGTTCAGGGCGTCGGAAACGATTTCGACTTTCAGTTCGGCGATACCGCCCGGTACCGTGATGTCGATGGCTGCGGGGTAGGTGAGCGACTGGTCCGGCCCTACCGTGATTTCATGCGTGGCGTCGATGTCCTGGTCGGGCCAGTCGAGCGATGGGGCAGGAATGGCGGAAGGGGTCAGCGTGCCGACCTCTTTCTTGTAGAGGACACCCGCCTCGAACGGCTTGTCGGTACGGTCGATCTTTACGGAGGCCATCTGTTTGGTGGCGGTGATGATGTCCAGATTCAGGTTGTAATTGCCCGGCAGGACATTGAAGAAGGCGTCCAGTTGAGCTGCGGCCGATGCAGACCCGCCGTCGAAGTTTATCAGAATCGACTTCGACCGTTCTTCCGTGTCGAGTGCGGGTGCGGCGGCCTCTCCTTGTGCCAGGTCGAAATTCAGGGATTTGGCCGACAGGAAATCGTCGCTTTCCGCCGTCAGCAGCACGCAGCGAATCGGGTCGGAGGTCGAATTGGTTAGGTCGAAATCCAGGATCGACGTCAGCCGCTGCATATTGAAGCGGATCCTTTCGCCGCTGTCATCGACGCCTTCCGCTGAATTGGCCGTAGTTTGTGCGGGTGCTATCAGAATGTCGAACAGGCTGTTGTAGGTTCCGCCCTTCTGGATGCGGGTATTGCCGAAAGGAATGGTGGCCGACGTGCCGTTCAGGGATTGCTCTCCGTGGGGATAATAGGCCAGGTAGGTCCAGGCGCCGGTTCCTGGAGTGAGTTCACCTTTGAAAATGCCTTCGCTCGAAAAGACGAAGGGTTTGTTGATTTGCGCGACGCCGTTCAGCGTTGCGTGTATGCCGAGTTTGTCGATATCGATCTCCCAGGCGCCGTTGAAACGGTCGTCGCCGATTTCGATCGTCGCACGGGTTGCCGGCAGTTCGGCGGCGAAAGAGACAGGGACGGTTTTTCCGTCGTTCCCTCCCGGAGCGGCTTCATCCGTCGCAGGATCGGCGGAGCATCCGCAGAGGAGAACCAGTCCGGCCGTTGCGAGGGCAAGGGTATTGATTATGCGGTTCATAAGTTCGATGGTTTTAATTAGTAACTGTCGTTCGTTGCGTCGTTGTACGACATAGGTTCTACGGTGCCGCCGGGGAAAGAGTCGCCGAATCCGCGCTCTATGCGGATGTCCAAAACCCCGATGCTGGGGGCTACATACTTGCGAAGCGTCTTGGTTGTTTCCATAATGCTTATCTGATTTTAAGTTCGAAGTCAAAATTATAGTTTGCGGAACATGAAAAAAAATAAATTCAACGAGCGACGGAAAAGTTGTCACCAATACACCTTTTTTATCAATGGCTTCCGATTCCGTTGTGGAAAATAGAACGGCGGCCTTCCCGGAAGAAGGCCGCCGTTCGCATCGAAACGGTTGAAAAACGCTATTTTTTCAGGTATTTGTCGAGCCAGCCGAAAAATTCGCGGTTCCAAACCACCGAGTTCTGGGGCTTCATCACCTGGTGGTCTTCGTCTTCGAATTCGACCAGACGGGCGTCGATACCGTGCAGACGTGCTGCTGTGAAGGCTTCGAGCGATTGCGTATAGGGGATGCGGAAGTCGAGTTCGCCGGTGATGATCATAATCGGCGTATCCCACTTATCGACGAACTTGTGGGGCGAGTTGGCATAGGTGCGCATGGCTGTCGCGTTCTGCTTGTCCCAGTAGGGGCCTCCGTAGTCGTTGTTCAGGAAGAAAAGCTCCTCGGTCGATCCGTACATGGCTTCGAAGTCGAAGATACCGCAGTGGGAGATGAAAGCCTTGAAGCGTCCGTCGTGGTGTCCGGCCAGGAAATAGACCGAATAACCGCCGTACGAAGCGCCGACGCAGCCCAGACGGTCCTTGTCCACCCAGGGCTCCTTGGCGACGTCGTCGATGGCCGAGAGGTAGTCGCGGATGTTCTGGCCCGAGTAGTCGCCCGAGATCTGGTCGAGCCACTCCTGTCCGAACGAAGGCACGCCCCGGCGGTTGGGGGCAACGACGATGTAGCCGTTGGCGGCCATGAGCTGGAAGTTCCAGCGGTAGCTCCAGAATTGCGATACGACGCTTTGCGGCCCGCCTTCGCAGTAGAGCAGCGTCGGATATTTCTTCGCAGGATCGAAATCGGGCGGCAGGATTACCCACGTCAGCATCTGTTTGCCGTCGGTGGTTTCCACCCAGCGTTTCTCGACTTTGCCCAGGCGGATTTTGTCGAGGATCGGCTGGTTGATGAACGTGAGCTGCGTGAGGGCTCCGTCTTTCAGGTCGATTTCATAGAGCTCCGAGGGCGAAGAGATCGTGCAGATATCGGCTACGGCCTTGCCGTTTGCGATCGATACGGCGTTGATGTCGTGATCGCCCCGGGTCAGTACGGAAACGTTGCCGTTCATGTCCACGCGGCAGAGCTGGTGCGTAGCCTCCATCGGCGCGAGGAACCAAAGCGCTTCGCTGCCGTCCCAGATGACGTTGGTAGCGTTGTAGTCGAAATTCTTCGTGAGTTCCTTCACCAGGCCCGTTTCGGAATTCCAGACCATCAGACGCTCCTTGTCGGCTTCATTGCCCGCACGACGCTGCGAACGGAATGCGATTTTGGTGCCGTCGGGCGAGAATACGGGGTATTTGTCGTAGCCGACGAAAGGCAGTTCGGTTTTGGCTGCCGCATCGTGACCGGAGATGGGGGTGAGTCCCTTGCAGATGTTGGTCGTGGCGCCTGTTTCCGTGTCATAGACGAAAATGTCCGAGTCGGTCGAAACGGCGTATTTCGCACCTGTCAGCGGTTTGCAGGTGTATGCGAGTCGGGTGCCGTCCGGAGCCCACGCGATTTCGGACATATCGAAATAGGGTGCCAGCGGAGTGTCCCACTCCGCACCTTCGCCGATGATGTCCACGCCCTTCCCGATGCCGCCGGAGGTCAGCTCCGCGATGAAGATGTGGCGGTATTCGCCTTCATCCCAGCGGTCCCAGTGGCGGCACATCAGGTCGTCGTAAACGCGGGCTTTCGATTCGGCCATGTCCGGGTGGATGTCGGACGACTTGCGGTCGGCGACCTGTACGCCCTGTACATAAAAGACTTTGTCACCCGCAGGATTTACGCCGAACCCTTCGATGTCCTTGTCGAGTTTCGAAAGCTGGCGGGGATTTTGTCCGTCGGCAGCCATTTCCCAGATTTGCGAACTTCCGCTGCGGTCGGACAGGAAGTAGATCTTGCTGCCGTCGGCATTCCATTTCGGATCGGAGTTGTTCGACGAGAAGTCGGTCAGCTGGGCGACTTCGCCGCTGGCGGCGTCACGAACGTAGATCGCCGTAACGCCCCGGTTCTCCTGCATATTGTACCAGGTGACGGTGTAGAGCAGCCGACTGGCGTCGGGCGAGAGCGAGGCCAGTCCTACGCGGCCCATTTTCCACATCACTTCGGGCGAGAGAACGCCGGCGGCGATCTCTTCCTGGGTGAGCGAGTTGTCGATAGCGAGGGGCTGGGAGCGCTTTTCACTGCATCCGCCGAGTCCCACGAGCGTAATTGCCATAAAGAGGAATAAATTTTTCATTTGAGATCGGGTTTACTTCATATGATTTATACTTAAATTTGCGCTTGTCAATAGCGATTTTTATGCGTATCTATCTATATTTTGCAGATAAAACTCTGATTTTTACCGATGAAACGTCGCCGGCACGTTTTTTTGCCGTCGATCTTCCGCAGGGCGGGCGTATTTCCCGGACGAAGATACTTAATTTTCTGGAAACTCACAATGAGGTTGCGGTTTGTACGCCCGATCCCGAGCAGGCGTTTTCCCTCTTCCGGCAGGAATTCGCTGCTGTCGAGGCTGCGGGCGGCGTGGTAGTGAACGATCGCGGCGAATATTTGATGATTCACCGCAACGGGCGCTGGGATTTGCCCAAAGGACATGTGGAGCCGGGCGAAAGTACGGCGGAATGTGCCGTGCGCGAAGTCGCCGAGGAAACGGGAGCTGTGGGTGCGGAGGTGGTTCGCTTCCTTTGCCGGACGTTGCATGCCTATTATATGCACGGGCGGTGGGAGCTCAAGGCTACGCACTGGTTCGAAATGCGCGTTTCTTCGAGCCGAGCCCTTAAACCTCAGCGGGAAGAGGGAATCGATGTGGCTGCGTGGTGTCCGGCCGCCGAACTGAAAGACCGGCTCGAAGGGATGTTTCCTACGGTGCGCCGGGTGTTCGAATGTTTGGAAAAATAGAGGCCGCTTTTCGTGCCGGATAGATAGAGGACGTTTTTCCGCCGGCCCGATGTCGCGGCCTGTCCGGGACAGGCGGTTCCAGCCTGATAATTTGCCTTGTCGTATCGGTTTCAGGCTGCGGTATTGTTCGGAACGAGGGTATCAACGAAAAACCCGGTGCAGATCGCACCGGGTTTTTCGTTGGGTATTCGGTATTATATCGGTATTACATCGCGCTGCCGTTCATGGCTTTGGCCATGGCTTCGGCGATTTGGTCGAGCGCTTTTTGGAGCTTGCCTCCGATCATCATACGCATCATCATATTCAGTTCCGCGTGCAGCACCAGCCGCATGCGGGTATCGTAGGGACCTGCCGGCTGCAACTGGATCCAGAAGGTGAAGTCGATGGGAACGCCGCCTTCGCCGCTCTGTATCTTGACGTATTTGGGAGCTTCCTTGGCCACGATTTGCAGATTGACGGTGAAGCCCTTGACTTTGAATGAACAACTGTTTTCGTCGGCCCGCCACTCTTCGACCTTGTCCTGCACTGCAGGAGTGAGGTTGTCGAAGCGGCTGATGACCGTATAAATCTGTTCCGCCGAGCGGAGTATCTGTTGGTGTTTCGATTCGTATTTTTCCATTGTCGTGTGTTTGTCGTCAAAAGCGGCGATTGCTTTTTTTGCAAATTTTTCGCTTTTCCCGGGCGACCGTTTTTCGAAGCCCTTATTTTTCGGGGCCAAAGATAGTGAAAACTGGGAGAAACCGGGAACTTGTTCCCGGTTTTCCGAGGCGCATCCTATCTAAGACTATGTCAAAGATAGTGAAAGCCGAACGCTAATCCAAACTTAACTTTCTGTTTTCCTATTCCTTGCATGGTAGAGTTCACAAGTGTCCTCTGCGTATGCTTCGAATGTCGGTCGTTTGAGCCTGCCCCCCTCTATTTGCTGCAAGGATGATAAAGTGTAGCGAGCCGAATCTGACCGGCGGGTTCCCGACTCCTTCCCGTTTCACGTTGCGGGGTGGGGAAACTTACTACGCCCGATATTCGTTTCGGCAGTCGGTCGTTCGAGCCGGGCTGGATCAAACACTCTCTGTTGCAACCGTGTGCCGGATGATCTCGCCTGCTGGAGCCGGAGGGCGGGAAGTCTGTGTTGAGAAGTACTATACAGGGATATTGGGCCGAATCGGGAGTCAGTCGATTTCGATCGTGCGCTCTTCGTCGTCGCCGACGGCGATCCGCACGGTCATCATCTCTTCGGGCAGCAGCTCTTCGATCTTCTCGGGCCATTCGACCAGACAGAGATCCCCGGAGTAGAAATATTCTTCGTAGCCGAAGTCGTAAGCCTCTTCGAGCCGGTTGATCCGGTAGAAATCGAAGTGATAGATATTCTTCCCTTCGCGGGTTGTATATTGATTGACGATGGCGAAAGTGGGACTTGTCACTGTGTCGTCGGCTCCGAGCCGGGCGACGATTTCCCGGATCAGGGTGGTTTTGCCCGCCCCCATTTCGCCGCGGAAAACGACGACCGAGCGTCCTTCGAGCGCGTTTATGATGGCGGCCGCTGCGTGCGGCAATTCGTCCAGAGAGTCGATGTGGATGGTCTGCATGATTTATTGTTTGGGTTTTAGTACGATGTAGGGAACGAGCATCTCTTCCATTGAGATTCCCCCGTGCTGGTAAGTATTGCGGTAGTACCGTATGTAACGGTTGGCGTCGTTGTTATAGACCAGGAAATCGGTGTTGTAGGCGAAGATGTAACTCGACGACAGGTTGATCGACGGCAACTGGATGTCTTCCGGGCGGGTGATTTCATATACCTCGCGGGAGTTGTAGGCCAGGTTGCGGCCGGTTTTGTAGCGCAGGTTGGCCGAGGTTTCGCGGTCGCCGGTCACCTTCACCGGGTTGTCGATGCGGATCGTGCCGTGGTCCGAGGTGATGATTACCGTGTGTCCGCGTTCCGAGAGCAGGCGCAGCAGTGTCAGCAGGTCGGAGTGTTCGAACCACGAACGGGTGAGCGAGCGGAACGAGGCTTCGTCCTCGGTGAGTTCGCGGATGATGTCCGTTTCGGTGCGGGCGTGCGAGAGGATGTCCAGGAAGTTATAGACGATCACCGAGAAGTCGGCGTCGTAAATCCGCTGGATGTTGTCGATCAGCTTGCGGCCCGCCTCGGGGCGCACCAGTTTGTCGAAGGTGTATTTGTAGTTCTTGCCGCTGGAGGTCATCAGCCGTTGCAGAAACTGTTCTTCGTATTGGTTCTTGCCTCCCTCCTCGTTGTCGTTGAGCCACTTGTTGGGCATCAGCTTGTCGATGGCCAGCG
>ERZ1027064.206-NODE-206-length-30085-cov-20.491642_pt1 | contig 30085 bp, 28 predicted proteins | sample MGYA00519422_ERZ1027064 | MGnify/ENA primary metagenome ERZ1027064 (study PRJEB26926, sample SAMN06164492) | human gut metagenome | biome: ENVO:00009003; feature: ENVO:2100002; material: ENVO:00002003 | host: Homo sapiens | place: USA | collected 2012 ... | reverse complement strand
CGAGATGTAGAGAGGTCTCGTGGGCTCGGAGATGTGTATAAGAGACAGGTAATAACCAATCATATCCAGTTTCTATAGTCACATTTCCTGTCGCAACACCACTAACTGCATTATTTTTACATTCAATAGATTTTGTTATTTGAAAAGAAGGAAGAACGGCTTGACCCGCCGTAAATTCAACTTTTACAGTATGTAAATTGCCATCTAAAGCTATAGTTGATTGATTATCATTGCTAGAGTTTGTAATCCCATCGATATACCATTTCCACGCTGAATCGTAATTCGTACCTATTGATAATGTCATATTTTCTGCATCTGTATCTATTTCCATTGATGAATATTGTTTAAAATTATAATTTATATCATAAGAATTAGCACCTCTAGATATAACCCATTTGGAGTTTGGAAAATATCTGAATGTAGTTAATGTTTGTAATTGTGATATAAATAAATTAGCCCAAGATAAAGACGTTGAAGATAAACCATATCCATAAGTATTACTATCTCCCGTAATTTGTATTTTAGGTTTGCATTTTAAGGGACTACATACTAAATCTTTAAATGTTTTATTTTTGAATTTATTCGCTCTAATTGTTATTATTGCGGGTGTTCCGCCATTATAGTCAGATTCTAATCTGAAATAATAAGCATCATTTGGAACGGTATAATTAGTAGTAGTATTTGTGATAGTAGTAATACTAATAAAAACTTTATTTTTATCATAAAATGCTACTTTAGTGTGTACTGGTTTTGATAAATCTAAAACTTCATTTGGGTAACATTTTAAAAATTCTGTTACATAAGCAATTCCTTTTGTATTAAGAGTTCCATCATTGTTTATTGTGGCTTGGGGATAATTTGAAATATATTCTTTATTTAGTTTAACAATCTCACTATTAGCGAGATTATTTTTTAATGTATCATTTAATAAATGTTTGTGTATTATGCCAAAATTTAATTTAGATTCATCTATGGAACGATTTTCTATAGATAATGCACTCAATGTACCATCATCTATTTTAGATTGAATTATACTTGTTAATTGTTCATCGGTTACTGTTGCAGTAGGAATTTCTACAGTTGCTACTTGATCACCATTGTTTAACAACTTCAATGTTTGCCCACTCATACTCATTGTTATTTTAGATAAGTCAACATCACTTCCACCTATTTCGATTCCATCACCTATAAGTGTTCCATCTTGTTTCTTAATATATACTTTTCCATCCGTATGTTTTGTAAGAGATAAGTTCGCAATATCTTTAAATTGCGAACTAACATAGCTTATACCTTCTTCCATTCTGTTTAACTCTGCTGTTGTAATTTTTTCTTTTGGCACCCATGTTTTTTTAGCAAAAGTTCCATCTGCATTAGTAGAAGCTACAGGTTCTGCATAAGTAACAATAACTTCATCAACTGCTGCTTCATCTACAACATTAGTTGATCCATCAACTTTTTCAAATATAGGTCGCATAATATGAATGCAATTATTAACTGGAGGTAATGTAATAACAGATGTTTTACTTTCATCGAATAATCTTATTTGAATAGTATAATCTCCTAATTCTGTATCTTCATCTGTAAGTTCTTCAGTAATATATATTATAGCTTTACCATCTGAAGTTTCTTGCACATCAAAATCAATTTCTATATCATCCTTTTTAAATTTAACTTGTGCATAACTTGCTTTACTCGCGTTAATAACATTATCTAAAGCAGAATCTTTAGTGTATACGTAGTCACTATTAACAATGTCAAATAAGCATTTAATATTCATATCATTTTTATATAAATATATCTCCTTATCAATAGATGCTGTATTACCACTGATAGTTATTTTACATTCTTTTTTTATTTTACATTCTTTTTTTATTTTACACTCTTTTTTTATTTTACACTCTTTAATCGCCATCTTTTGCACCTTCTTCCATTTTTTGCTTTAACTCATCAAATTTTATTTTTAATATTGCATATTTTGCAAGATAGAGATTCCTTTCTTCTGTCATATCTGCTAACTGTTTTTTGTATTGTTCTAGTAATATAGAAAATTCGTTCACCAGATCACCTTCCTATTTTTTATAAATAATTATAGATATAAAAATAAGGTAAATTATATCTGCTATAACTTGCCTTTAATTAACTACTATATTCTATATTTATTCTGTATACGTAATCTTTATTTTACAAGTACCTGAGCATACTGAGTAATGTGTTTTATCTTGTGATGCTGGTACAAGTCCTACGCCTTTGGCGTTCATGAAATTTGCTATATCTGTACTACTTGTTAATGTAATTACTCCCGATGAGCCTACACTTATTGATACTGACTTACTAAAATCACTTCTAAATGAAGGTGTTCCACTTGGTCTCGAAGTGTAATTATGTGTTCTAACTCCATGCGTAACATCTCCATAACTACCTCCACTTTGTCGTGTGAATGTTATTGTTATTTTGCTTATGTTTTTTCTAGCATAATCACTCAACTTATTACCAAAGAACCAACAACCAACACAGTCACCATAACCATAGTCACCTTGTCTAACTGTTCCGTCTCTTTTCCAACTATTGTATACAGTTTTTCTATAGGTATCACCATAATTAGCAGTAATTGTAACAGTTTTAGTAGTGGTACTACCTGTTGATGAAATGTTGTCTCCACTTACTGAAGCAGTACTGAATTTAGCGCCTGTTGCATATATTCTACCATTAGTAGTAGTATGTGTATTTTTACCACCACTGCCTCCACAGTTAGTTGCAGTCCCAAATCCTATCACTGAATTTGAACTACTTATAAATGCATAATCAGAAGTTAATCCTTTTGTATTAGTAACATACACATTTGAACAGGTAAAGGCTCTTACTGCATTATAACAATTAACAAAAGTAACATTATTTATTCGGGCTTTCGCAAAACTTACTATTTCTATCCCGTTATTATTACCAGATCCATTTTTAGGTGCATATACAGTGATATCATTTAATCTTAATGATGTATTATTTGCGTATATTGCATAATTCCCTGAATCTCCTGCAATGCCATAATTAGGCATTATTATCCCATTCGAATCTTCTTTAAACTCAACTTCAAGTGTTGGGCTATAAATATTTAAATTTCCGAATAAAGTTTTATTATTTAGGTCTATATTTATTACACCACTATGAAATTTGGTTAAATCTACATTTTCATTTAAGTTAGATAACATTCGAATATATACAGTATATCCGTTTAAGTTTTTTGGACATGCATCTGCAAACTCATGGAAACTTTGATAGTTTGAACCTTCCTCAAATTCTTCAGAGTTTGGCCAATTTTGATATATAGTAATGTTCACATCATCATCTAATACTTGTTGATATCTTGAATTATTGATTGTATTAATTGTTAGTATATCTGTAGATATTTCTTTGTCCACAGACAATGAATCAATTTCAGCCCTGCCGTCTTCTAGTATCCTAAAACTTCCATTTGCGGTGATGATCCCTTCAAGTGAAATATTCTTTGCTTTCAATTTTATGTCAGAATTGGCTATGGCTGTGATTGTTGCATCTGTCAATGTTAAACTTGATTGTGTAGAACCTTTTTTTACTAACCATTCAAATTTCTCACTTGTTTGAGTAGCTATGGATACTGCTGTTTCCGCCTTATGATTAGCCTCCCACTCGCTACAATATTGAGGTGGTGTAAATCCTACTGTACCATCGGTATACCAAATCTTAATAGCACTCCATAAATATTTACCTTCTTGATATGCTGGTATGTCTGTTAGCCAACCATATTCTTCAACTGTAGGTGCATTAGATTTAGAAGTAGATACAAAATATATTGTTGCTACATGGTCTATACCAACACCTTCATTACCTTGGTCACCTTTAATTTTAGCCCAAGTATAACTACTTACATCATGTGAGTCACTTGGATTAAAATCTGTATAAGTTCCTATATAAGTACCTACAGTTTCACCATTATATGATGTAAAAGTTCTTCCTCCGTCATCAGAATATTTTATGTGTAGATAACTTGTTTTTCCATCTGTCCCAACTCCAGGTATTCCTCGTTCGCCTTTTTCACCTTGTAAGCCTTGAAATCTATACCATATATACCTATTAGGGTCAGTACTATCTGATGGGTCAAAATCTACGTAAGTTCCGATATAAACATTAGGTGTTTCTGACATTTGAGCAGATGTGGTAGGTTTTTCTACACTAGAATATTTTATGTGAAAATAAGATGTTCTCCCATCTCCATCTTTACCAGGAACTCCTTGTTCTCCCCTTTCTCCTTGTAACCCTTGAAGTCCTCGTTCTCCCTTATCTCCCTTAGCCCCAGTAATACATGCAGGGTTGCCATAAGTTTTGTCTCCCTTGTTTGTTACATACACAGTTCTTAACCATATATATTTACCATTCTGTGGATTAGGTGCAGTTTTATCCCAAGTACCTCCTGATGTAGTGGTATTACTAGTAGATAAATAGAACTCGTTGTATGTTTCTTTTATAGATCCATCTACTATAGTGGTGGTGCTTGTTACAGTGGACTTAATACCATCAACAGTTTGTTTTATTTGAGATGCTTTTGTAATAGCAGCATCTGCTTTTGAATTAGCATCATTAGCTACCCCTTCTATAGTACCGACATTTGTTTCAATTCCATTAACAGTTTGAGATAGAGTAGAATATAATACTTTTAGTTTTACTTTTGTTCCGTCAAGTTGTTCAACTTCAGTATCTGCAACAACACCATCAATTCTTTTTCTTTGTTCATCAACTGATAATTTTACCTGATTCAATTCGGTTAATTTCGCTGCGTCCAGTATAATATTCCCTTCACCATCAGTATGAAGGGCAGAATTTCTGCCCCCATTAGTTAATACATCTATAATACTGTTGACATCAATGTCTAATTTCGTTTTTTTAATTTCATTTATCTGTGATTGTAAATCATTTTTTATAAAATTATCTTCAGCTTTTGTGACTTGGTTATAATCTTCGTCACAATCACCTAAACTTGTTTCTATGTCTGTCATTTCGCCACCTGTAACTTCTCCTTTATCCAGTATACCTTGAATAAGTTTTATTACGGTATCATGGGATTTTTGGTAGGAGTTGTTAAGTTCTAATAATCTATTTAAATCCATAGTCTAACCATCCTTTCGTATTCTACAAACTAAAATCACTTTACCAGGTTGATTATTTTTTAGTTTTCGTTTATATACTGCATTGGTTACTGTAGTAACTTCAATAGTAGTGGCATCACCATCGGCATCGAATCCACTACATATACCAGCGTGTGATACACTCATAAATCTATTTAAATCTTTTCCATCTCTATCCCAGAAAATCAAATCGCCCTTTTCAATATTTGTCCAGTTAGTAGTATCTATGCCTTCTGCTACCCAACCCTTTGATACACAATATTTTGCGATGTCCGCAGCAGTTCGACCTGGGTTAAATGACCACGCTACTGTTGAACTTTTCTTATCTCTTGAAGTCCATTTTTTAGCATATGGTGATTCATTGTAAGGTATGCCCTTACAGCATAGGGCCACAAAAGTTGAACAGTCTATGTGAAATTTGCCATCACTATCTTTCCATTTGGTTCTATTTTTATATGGATTTGTGAATGATAACGGAGTCTTTGTATTATATACAAATTTTGTTCTATTATCCCAGTACGTTTCACCTACTTTAATTATATCATCACGTCCTATAAAATCTCCACAATCAGTATATTTGCCATCGCCTCTTACAGCTGTAACTACACCATAATATTTTTTAGTTTGATATAAAGTTCTGTCGGGATTTGCCATAACTGTAATTTGATATTCTGTATCAGCTTTTGGGATTAAAGCTCCATTCTTACAATCATCACCTTCTAAGTAAGTTACGGTGCTTTGCTTAAAGTTTGTAGGTTCTGAGTCTGTATTTGTTTTAAATTTAAACTTAGCCCAGAATTTAATATCAACATTAGATAAGCATTTTACATATATACTACCAACTGTGCCAAAATCTTTATTATCATAAGGTTGTAAAACATAATCAACTTTTACTGTTGATGATGGATTTTGCTCTGGTTGTGAAGGTTTATACCCTAATACTTTATTTTTTATAGCTGTCTTTACGTTATTAAAATAAATTTGGGTATTTTCTTTAGTATCACAAGTATAACCATCAGCAGTACCTGGTATATCTCCAATATCTAAGAATATAGCATAATCAGTTTTATTACAATAATTTTCTAATACTAGATTATATTCGTCTACCAATTTATTTATTTCTGTATAGTTAGTAAGTAGAGAAGTTGCATGCCATTCTTTAGCTATGAATACGGGTGTTTTAGGGTATCTAATTTTTAATGCTTCCACTAGATTAATAACGTCCTGTGCATCTGTGGCAGTAGCGTTAGGAATACCAAAGTGTATAAATACATAATCACAAGTAATAGGATAACTAATATCGTCTGTTAATTCCCCTATAGTTACATTACTGATTAAATTATAATCGCTTAGGTAGTCTGTGGCAGTAGCTCCAGGCAGAGCTTTAATTGTGATGCAATTTAAATCTTTATTTTGTATAGCTGTGTCATCTATGATAATCTCACCAGGTGCCCCTGTACTTTCATCATTAGATACGAGTTTATCCTTTTCCACAAGCTCATATGGGCGTAAACAGAATCCATATTTATAAATATCCGAATAGACTTCCATATACATTATAGCCTTTGGCCAATAATCCCATTTTCTAGCATGAGCGACCATATGTTTTCCATTCTCTTTGCCACAATATATCAATGTGTGATGTGTAAAGTTCTTTGCCATTGCTTTAGCTCTAGTTAATGTAGTAGGGCATTCTTTATTACACATCATTATGATATCGCCAGGCAACATGTCTTCTATAGTAGTTTTTGTGATTTTAAACATTTTGTAACCTGACTTCGCAGTAGCGCCAGCAACTAACGTACCATAAGCACAACTCTTAGCATATACGGATTTCATACCAGCCTTTAAATATGCACAAGACACTAAAGATGAACAGTCATAACAAATTGGGTTTTTTATGCCATATATTGTACCTCTGTATCTGTTCGGTTTATCAAAGTCGACTGTCCTACTTCCTTGGTCATAAGTAGCTATTTTTTGGTCAACATGTTGAGAAACAATCTTCTTTGCTATAGTTACAATAGTATCTCGTACTGTTGAACCTTTAGCAGGTGTCGTAGGGTTAACAGCTGGTGTATTAACTCCTAAGCCATATTTTTTGCCATTATAATCTACTGAATATGGAAGTTGCCCATTATTAATGTTATACCAACGTAAGTATAATTCAATATTATTAACTGTACCAGCTGGTTTACCTAAACTATTTCTATAAGTCACCCAGGCTTTTCTATAATCTGCAAAATCTCCTGTTCCACTCTCTAATACTTCATATATTTTGGATTTTTGGGCTGCAGGTAAACTGTGCATATTTAACGAGTTTGTAAAAGTAAATCCATATTTAGTGCATACATATTTATTTACTATCCAAGATACTGCACCAATCCCCATATTAAAGGATATTAGAGTAGCAAATATATTATTATGGCACCAATCTAAACTCGTTCTCATTTCATAACAACCGAACATTATTTGGTTATTTATATTTTTATCAACTGTAACACCATTTATTGTAGTATTACCAGCATTACCTGGTTTCATTGTACTATATGAAGGTGTAAATTTTGTAGTTGAGCCATCTATGAATTTTATAGTTTGTTTAATGTTGAAATATGCGTCACGTTCGCATTGCATTAAACCGTACCCACCACCACTATAAGAAGTGGCTTGATAAGGATCACCACTACTTTCGCCACAGATACACATGTAAACCATCTCTGGGTCTAACCCGAATCTTGGAGCCCAGTATTTAACCATAGTAGGTATTTTATACTTATTGTTTGAACTTCTTATAGATTGAATAGTTGCATGTTGAGCAAGTTTACCAAGATTAAATTTACTATAATATTGTAAGGCTTCTTGGTATGCTTTAGTATCTGGTTTTAAGTCATCTCCAGGTTGATTAGGTATAGTTGCTACACAATGCTGTTTAATATCATATATACGCTTGTCACCTATCCATAATCCACCATCGATGTTATTTATCTTTATTTGGCTGTAGTCCTCTGTGTCGTCGCCTACATCGTCTGGTAGCTGTGGTATATCCTCTTTTTTAGCATTTATTAAATCCTCTATTACTTTGTCCGATTCTTCTTTACGATAATTTAGTTTGGACATTAGCTCTCTCAAAGCAGCTTTATCAGCTTCTGAAAGTTTTCCTGTGTGAAGTCCTAAAATTGTACTTACTGCATCTTTTACTATATCATCTGGTGAATAAAATTTCTTTTGTGCCTTTACTTCTTTATAATTACTTAATGTAGCCTTACAATTATTAGGGTCTGTAAATGATATAACTAACGTACCTATTCTAGCCTCTAATTCAACTGGCGGATTAAATTTGGGATTTACTACATGCACAGTATCGCCAATGTCATAGTTATAATATTCTTCCTGTGTAATATATAGAGGTACAGCGAATTTAAGTTTTCTTTGTTTGACTTCTTTTAATTTATAATATGTTTCCCACAATAAATCTATAGGAGTTGTAGCATCGCTATTATATGCACCTAAAATATATTTGCCACCATTATTATATTGTGCGTGTAATTCTGGGTCTACCAAATAATCTTGCCCTAAAGGTTTATTCATGGGGTCTCCTCGGTATATATTCCATTCTATATTAGCAAAGGTTATCCCATTTGCTCCTTGCGCAATTAATCCACTATAAAAATCTGTAGTGTCTGTTTCTCTTGTCATACCGAATTCGTTCCAGTCGTATTCAATTCGATTATAAGTTTTATTACCAACTTCACCAGTATAATAAAAGTCAATATAAAATTCGTATTGGCCCACAGCTGCATTTATACATTCAACACGTATTTCAATTTCAACATCACCATAAGCTGACACTAAGTTCTGTAATACTGTATATGCTGCAGTTATTGATGTAATACTTAAACTGCCTGGTAAGTTTTCAGCTTGTGGGGATATTCTCCCCACTTTGAAATTTGTATCTTGTAATACGGCTGTAGCTGTATTTGATAATGTACCTTCTAATGTTGTCGGTCTTATTTGAGTTTGGTATAATTCTAGACTGCATGTAACTGCATATACATTTCTTGTAATCTTATCAATACCTTCTGTATCTTTTATTGTTTGAATTTGAAATAATTTTGTTTTATCGTGCCATTGAAGTACTAAATAATTGCGTTCTTGTAGTTTGTCTGCATATTCACTGTCTACTCTAGCATCGAATACTGCATCAAATTCTAATGTATAAGCTCCTGTATCTAAGTACTGTGTAAATTTATCGTTTAATATAACTGGTTCACCATAGTTTGTATCAAGACTGCCCACCAGCTTCTTGGAGTTATTTAATATATTGATTTGCATACTTATCCATCACCTACCCATGCCTCATTTATGGCAGCCCCTACGACGACATTTGCATCGTTTGAGAATATTTTAATAGGATTAATTCCTTTATCTATATTAAAATATCGACTGCTTATATCAACTAAGTCATTACGTTTAACTTCATTTAGATAAACATTTCTGTTTTCAAAGTCAATGTCTATAACATCACCTTTTTTAAATTCTACCTTGTTTACATTGGTATCATAATTCGATGTCTCACCTTGGATTCTTAAAGAATTCAATGCCATATCTGCACTTTTTTCAAGTTTATCATGAGTACCCATATATAGTATAATGTAGGACAATTTTTCTGTAGCTACACTATTTAGTTGTAATGTCCCTGTTTTCTGATTAACGATATTACCACTGAAAATTTTATTTATCGTATATGACCATGTATAATTGTCTTTTGAATCCTTTTTACGTTCTAATGTAACATTTCCATAGAAGTCGTTCCAATTTCCTACTGCACCAGATAAATATTGGGTATTTTTAATACTACCACTACTATTTTCTGTATATGATTTAGGCGGTGGTACCTGTGTACTATCTTTATATAATACATGATTTGTACCTACTGTAATACTAGGTTGGGTATATTCATAATATTCATTATCATCTATTAATGATATTTTGAAAAGTCTTTCATTATTAGGGCCCATACCATATAATTCGAATACACCTGTTTTGTCATCAGATGTTTCTGGGACATCTTCATATTCTATTTTTATTACTGGGCTATCATCACTCCATTGTTCTATGTTGCCTTTACATACATAACCATTATATCCTTGATACGGTGTATATAATTTGTACCAGGTTCTTGCCATTTTATCTGAATCATATGAATATATTTCTTTTGCTGTATCAATTCTTACAACATCACCTTTTTTTAGATATATTAAATTAGTAGAATCTTTAGTGGGGGCAGAACGAATACAAGTTGTAGAGCTTATAACAACATTTCTTACATTATGAGATATTTGAGAAGTTTCCGTATAGGCTTTTAAATACTTCAAACTACTAAATACAAATCCACTGCCATTCAAATTGCTATATTTATATTGTAACCAATTTCCTTGTATAGTGCCTCCTCGTATCTCAAATCCCTTTTTTATTGTACCTAAAAGTTTACCACTAGTACTTGGAGTATCTCTCACATTTAATTTTGTACTGGTTACTTTATAATAGGTGCTTTTCTCTCCTGCTGTCCAGGATTGTTTATCCGCAGGTTGTACTGTAGGATCCCCATTTACTCCTGTGGATGTGAATGTTAATTCTGCACGTAATTTAAATTCATCTACCGCAGATGGTAAATTTCTTCTGACCTCAACACCTTTCCATTTTGCATCGGTAGAGTTTGAACCTAAAGCTCCTATGCATAAGCCTGAAGTTTGTTTAGTAACCCCAATTGTACCACCGCCCGCTCTATTGTCATCTATAGGTAAATTAGATGTCGTCCAGTTACCTGTCGTAGTACAAGCATCATTTAAAATATCATTACTTTCATTTACTGTGTTATATTCTAAATTAGGATATTTACCTATAAGAAGTCGCTCGTCTGTTAATGTATTGTAAAGTTGCACAAATGTAGCATTACTGGAAAATCCTACAGTAAAGAATGGTCTTATAGGCATACCTCCTTGATTTTCTATTGCCATATTTTTTGTATCGTCTGAATTTAGATACATTTTACTATCTGTGGAATAAAAATAAGGTACATAGCAAGTGATAGGGACTTTACAAAGTACATCAGTGGCCGACTTTTGGTCCATTGAAATTTTATCACTTACCATACCATACCCATATCTATCTTTTTTAAATGCAACTTTTACAGGTTTCTTACTATTTAGTAAGTCTCGTAAATCTGCTAAATTTAATCGCAAATCCGCATCCGTTTCACCTGATACTAATATAGATACGTCAATATCAATGGAAGCATATTTGCTTCCATTGAACACTTTACCATCTCTTGATAATACATCTAAAGTTTGTATATCTTTACTGGGCATTAGTGGTTTATCTATGTTAGTAACAAGGAAAATGTCAGAAATTATATTTTCATTAAACATGAAATAATATTCCATTTTATACACCTTCCAATCTAGCTAGTCTTGCTTTAACTAATTCATTTGTTGTACGAACTGGCTCTGCCACTTTTCTTCCTACAACTTCTTTATCCATTAATATTGTGGAATCTATATTACTTGCACCTGACACAAAACAATCTTTTAATTTATTATAGTCTATTTCAGTCTTTTGTTGAGCTATAGTTCTTCGCAACTCATCAATTGCAGCAACTGTACTATCATTTTGTACTATGTTTTGAGTACTTACATCACCTGTATTAACTGATAGTGCTTGTGATATATTTCCAAGTTTTGCAGTTTCTATTATTTGATTTGAGAAATCTCTAACTGCTTTTAATGTATCTTTACTTCCTAATTTAATACCAACATCAATACCTTGAGGCAAATATTTACCTACTTCATCTCGCATAACTCTTGATGGGGAATGTATTTTGAATGATGCCTTAAATCCTGAAACTACACTACTTGCAAAACTACTTATTTGACTGCGTAACCATCCACCTGCGCCTTTTATACCATTCCAAAGTCCCTGTACAATTTGTCTACCTATTCCAGCTACTTGAGAAGGTATACTTCTAAGTCCACTTAATATTCTATTCTTAAAGTTATTAGCGGCTTGCATACCTTTACTAGCAAATTGAGATGCAAAATTAATTGCTCTTGAAATACAACTTGATAAGTAATTCCATATTCTTCCAGGTAACTGAGACATAGCACTTGATGCTCTACTTACAAATTGCGATGCTGCTCGTTGTGCTTTTGCTGGTAATTGACTAGCCCATTGACTTGCTCGGTTATATGTTTGAGTTAACCAATTACCAATTCTTGAAGGTAATTGAGTAAAGTAATTACTAGCACTTTCAACAAATCTTGATGCCGCTTCTTGAGCTTTACCAGGTAATTGACTAGCCCATTCTGTAACTCTATTATACGTATCTGTTAACCATTGACCGATTATACTTGGTAATTGTGAGAACCATTGACCTATTTGTGTAAAATATGTAGGTACTGTTTGAGTAATGAAATTCCAAGCATTCACTACACCACTTGCTATCACACCAGCTACAACTCCGATTGCAGTACCAATCATACTTGGGAGATTATTGAAAAAAGTACCTATTGCATTAAGGGCATTAGATAATAGAGACATTACAGAAGAACCTAATTGACTGAACCAACTTGTAATTGAATTCCATGCAGAAGATAATGCACTTACAATGCCATCTCCTATGCTTCTGAATATATCAACTACAAAAGTTCCTAAATCTTGTAATACAGTAAGTATATTTTCTCCTAAATGTGAAAATAGCGTCTGTACGCCTTGTAGTGCACCTTCAAAATCACCTGAGAATAAATCCTTCAATATAGAACCTATATCTCTCCAATAGTCGAGTATAAGGTCAAAACTATCTTTAAATACTGAATATAAATCAATCATTGCATCTCCAAATGCACCTGATATTGAATATCCCCAATCTATGATAGGGTCAAATAATGACTGCAATCCAGCCATAAATACATCTTGTAATGCTTGTAATGCATTCTGTGCGATTAATCCCAATCCATTAAATATTTTACCAATTGCATTTTGTAATTTTTCTCCCATGCTTGCTAAATCTTCAGGAATTTTATCAAAGTTGCCTGTAAAGACATCTACAAGAATATCTTTAATTCCTCCCAATACAGCTTGGATTATATTCACAAAACCAGATATAACATTTCCAAGACCTTGAAAAACTCCTGCTAGTGCTGGAGAAAAACTTTTTATAGCCATCAAAGCATCTTTCCATAACTTAATCCAAAATGCTCTAAAACCTTCACAATGATTCCATAAATAAGTAAATCCTGCAACCAATGCCACAATAGCAGCTATTACAAGTACTATTGGATTTGCTAATAAAAATGCCCATAATGATTGTAAAGCGGGAATTACTGTATTTGTTATAACCCCAACAACTCGAGTACAAGCTGCTCGAACTCCATTGAGTGCAGTAGAGAATATTCTCGCAAATCCTCCAGCTTGTCTGAAGACTCTAAATCTGTTAATAACTTCAATACATTTTTCTGCTTTTGTCATTACTGTACCTATTACTATTAGTAATGGGCCAAGTACAGCAAGTATTCCTGCTATACTCATTATAACAATCATGATAGGTTGTGGAATTTTTGAAAAACCTTGAGCTAATTTCGTAATACCTTGAACTATTAATCTTAATACAGGGTCAAGTTTTTCCATCATAGTTAAGTAACATTCTTCAATAGCAGAGTGCATTGATTTTAAGTCACCTTCTAAGTTGTCATTCATAGTATCCGCCATTTCTTTAGCTGCCCCATCACTACCTCTTAATGCTTTTTCAAAATCCTTAATATTTCCACTACCTGTATTTAATAATATGTTTAATGCTTTTATTGAGTCGGCAGTAAATGTTCCCATTAAGGCGGCATTCTTTTGTGCATCTCCCATTCCATTAGTAGCTTTTTCTACATCACCTAATATATCAGTCATATCTCGGAAATTACCATTTGAATCTTGTACAGCTACAGCGGTATTTCCTATTTGTATTTTTCCGTTTTTCATCTTTTGAGTTATATCTCTCATTACTGCTGTTAATGCAGTACCTGCTTCAGAACCTTTTAAACCTTGGTCTGATAATTTACCGATTAATGCAGTTGTTTGTTCTATATCTAAGCCGAATGCATGAGCATTAGCTGCACAGTTTTTAAATGCTTCACCTAATCCAGCTGTAGTTGTATTAGAATGTGCTTGAGCATATGCAAGTACATCTGCCATTCTACCTGCTTGGTCAGCACCTTCTCCAAAAGCTGAAAGGTAATCGGTTACCATGTCAGATGCGTCTGCTAATTCCATACCCGATGCAGCTGCTAGATTAAGTACCCCTGGTAGCCCATCCATTGATTGTTGAGCATCCCATCCTGCAAGTGCCATGTCGATTGTGATTATCGTCAAGTTCTTTATCTTGACCTCTGGAGGTTTCCCTCATTTTCATCGGTATGTCATTTCATACCCAGTCTAGAGTACACTTTTACCACTTGTATTCGTTTTTCATAATACAAGGCTTACTGATAGAGGACACTCTTGGAAAAATTATATTCTTTTTACTGTCTCAAATAAAAAGTTTCATCTTCCACTCGTTACAATACTTATAGATGTTACTCTTATAAGTTATCTCGGTATTAGGACACTACACCCTTCACCGATTTTGCCCTCTCATTCACTATGATCTACTTGTAAGCTTTCACCATAGTCGCCACAATTTTATTACTAAGTGTATTAGCGTAATAAAATTCTTTTTAGCCTAAGGCATCTGCACATTCGGAAGCGCTGAACTGAGTAGTGGCTCCCATTTCTCTAGCTAAATTAGTAAGGTTTTGTAAATCTTGACCTGTTGCACCAGATAATGCTTGAACATTAGACATAGAAGTTTGGAATGCATTATTTACTTCATATGCCGATTTTGCTATTCCTGCTACTGGTACAGTAACTGCTGCAGTTAATCCTGCTCCTATTCCCTGTAATCTTTTTCCTGCATTCGTAATTCGTTCAAAACCAGAACTTGCTTCATTCAGTTGAGTTTGTGCTTGTTGTATACCATTCTGAAATTCTTGTACATCTAATCTAAGGTGGGCGACTATAGTACCTAAATCTGTTCCTGCCATAATATCCACCTCCATATATAATAAAAAAGCTATAAGATCTTAATAGTCTCATAGCTTCATTCTTTACCTAATAATAACTCAAGTCCTGGATTATTATATTTAGTTTCTTTTTTCTTTCTATCTTCTTCAAATATCGGCTCCTTAGTATGCCCATCTTTATCTGGTTGCATCATGCTATAAAGATAGGTACATGCTTCATCAAAACAATATCTTGTATATGGGTCATCTTTACTTAACCCTATAACATCACTGGGTAGAGTATTAAAAGTCTTTGCTATTGATATAACATCTAGTACCTTTCTACTCCTCATTATTGGGTATTACTTTATTTACGCTACCTGATGCTTGTTCAAATATCTTTTGTATTTGTTCAGTTGTTATAACATCTTCTATATCTTCAAATTTCGGCTCTACTAATGCCTCTTTTGCTATTACTTTCATCATATTCATGAGTTCTTTAAGTTTATCAGGGTCTTCTAGCATTTCCATTGTGTCGCCATTAAATTCTCCGTCTTTACTTAATTTAGGATCATTAGACTTGAACATATCAGACACTATTTTTATAAGTGAATTAGGTAATTTCCCATTTACTAGCATATCTGTTACTGATACAGATTTTATCATAACTTCAAAACATTCATCGTCTGTAAATCCAGGTATTGTGATTATTCTTGTTGCTTTTTTTCTGAAATCTTCTACACTTATAACTTTACTCATTTTTCTAATCCTCCTATTATTTATCTAGTTGAACTACCGGTTTAGTCTCTTCGTCAACTTGTATTTGTTGAGTTGAGACATTAGCTGGGTAATGAATCTACCCATGCGATATTTTTTATAGGTAATTTTGCTTTTGTATTTTCTCTTGCTTTTATTGAGAACTCAGGTGCAAAGAATTCTGAACCTACTGTCATGTCTGGGAATTTACCTAGACATTTGTTTAGAGTTATTTTACAGTAATTCTTGATTGAGTCACCTTCGTAGTTAGCAACATATATGTCGCATTTGAAAGGTTTACCTTTATTTCCTTCACTCATCATTGGAGTTTGTAAATCTGTTTCACCTGCAGCGTCTGCAGTAGATTTTACATACCCTGCTACTAATTGAGCTGCTTTTATATCAAATGTATTGTCTGTGAATGTAAAATCATATCCATATAATAAGTCATCTTCTCTTACTACTGCTAATATACTTGTAGCATTTCTTAATATTTCTTCAGCGCCTTCAGATATTACTGCAGAAAGTTTTGCTTCCTTAGCAGTTTTTATAGTAGTTTTTATAGCAGTAGGACCTGATGCTTCTTTTCCTGTTGTAGGGTCTAACTCAGTTAAATCTACTCGTTCTATATTGTATAAAATTTCCATCTGTTAACCTCCTGTGTTAGTTATTATTTTTCATATCAAAAGTCTTAGGCGTTCTTATTTGAATACTTGATGCAAATGCTTGATATCTTGTATCAAAATATTCGGCTCCACCTCCGTATACAAGTTCAACATTTAAAGCGCTTAATTTTTCTATTATATTATTTATAATTCTATCGATTTGTAATGGGCTTTTTTTAGTATATATTTCTATAGTCCAATTATCCCATCCAGCATTTGAATTGCTAACAGCAGGTAAATCTATATTTTTTCTAAGAATTAAACAGTCTTGATTGATAGTTCCTACATCAAAACCGACTGAATATGTTGGAATAATAGAATTAAGCTTTTCATGTAAGGACTCTCTAATCACTGTTAACCTCCTAAAGTCTAATTGCTTGTACTGCTTGTAGAAATTCTGGCAGTATTGCATCTCTAGAATTTTTTAAAATAGCGTAATTCTCATTATTGCATAATTCAAGATATATACCGTATTCCACTTGATGAAAAAGTGATATAGTAACACCGGTTTCATCTTTTTTAGATTGATATTCTAATCTATTACGTGCATCTCCTGTTCTATCTGTCCAAGGTGCATTCGTTTGTGCATGAGCCTTCATCTTTTGGCCTGTAGCTTCACCTAATACCCCTATTTGTTGTAATAATCTTTCTGTTAACCCATCTAAATTCTGTGAAACTTGACTTATATCTATATTTATATTTATATCACTCAATTTTAACACCTCTTAATGAACATTGATATAATAATCCAACTTCAAGTACATCCACTGGTATGTCTAAGATGTATTTAATATTATTAACTATCAAAAAATCTCCTTGTTGTATGTCTAAGTCTTTATCATATGAGTAATATAATGTACCACTTATTGGATTTTGTTTAAATTCATTTTCTGTTGTTGCAGATGTTTTTGAAATAGAACTGTTATCTATAATTCCTTTTATTTGAGCTATTTTCTTTGTTTCTTTATATGTTTGAACACCTACTTCACTTTCGAAAATATCCCTATAGATGCTTATGTCTATTCCATAATTATTAATAGCATTTATAACAGTTGGTAGTAACGCTTTATAGTTATAACTCATCTGCTCGCCTCATACAATGTCCTGTTATACTGTAGTCTTCTTGTGATTCTCTTATAAATTTACGATAAAAGCCATCTGCTAACTTTAACCAGTAATCAGAATTACTTTCTACTTCTATAGGACCTATTTTAACTTTATCTACTCTAGCTTTCATTAAACATCCATAATAACAAGCTTCGTTTATATTATCATAATTTAAAGCTAGCATTTTTAATTGTTCATCGGTCAATGTTGGATATGTTTCCTCTAAAAGCATTGTTTTTATTATATCTACATCTAACATACTTAACCTCCTAATTTAAAAGCCCTAGGAGTATTTAAACTCTCTAGGGCAATATATTAGAAAAATGAGTAAGCTATTTTATTATTCTGTTATTGATGATGTACCAACTTGTGATACATCTGCAAAACCGCAGTCATCTATTGTTTCAAATGACGGTATCATAACAGAAGATACTATAGTTACAACATTAACTGGATGATTTTCTTTATATGTTGTAACTGCTGTACCATTATTTACTATAGAAACTTGAGCAGAACTTCCACTCATAAGGTCACTTTCTTCTGGAGTAGTACCATAATATGTATTTCCTAGCATATCTCTTGGTGGTAATATAACTACTATATTATCGGGAATTAATGCTACTGGAGTTCCAGTTCCTAAACCTGTGTCATGATTTAACGTTTGTATTTTTTTAGAATATACAAATATTGAACATCCTGTTACTGATTCAACAAAAGATTTAACTTGATCATCTGATACATAGTAATTTAATGCAGAATCATTAGGATACATCATTTTGTGAAGTTTAGGACAATGAACCATATTTAAGAATGTATTTCTATTCATAACAAGTCTAGTTGGTCTTACACCTCTTAAATCTTCCATATAATCACACCAAGCAACTATATCTTTTACTGGGTCTGCAGTTGTATTTGATTCACTCCAACTTGCTTGACCTTTTTTACATTTAAATTTATTTTTTTGTTGATAATCATAAACGTATTTCGCTCTGCCATCAGCAGATGTAACATTTATTTTACCAGTAGTTAAAAGTTGCATTCTCATATATTCTGCTTGGGCTCTAACACCTTCTACTAATCTTCCAGCTTCATCAAATATACGATTTATTATTGGTAATGCCATTTGGGATTGAGGATTATTAAGTAATAAGTTTATTTGTTGACGGTCTTTTTCACCGATACGCATAGATTCTCTAAAGAATGCCATTTCAGTAGAAACACCTTCAAATCCTTCTTTTTCTCTCAATCTTGCTTTAGCATCATAATTAGATGGTTGTATTGCTATTGGTAAACCATTAGAACCTTTTAACCAGCTTATATCTGTACCCAGTTGTTTTTTTGCTGGGAATAATGTCTCACCGAAATATGGTATTTTATTTTCCGGTTTATCTGTAACATAAGCTGCTATTTCTTTACTATTTATATAATCAAATAGATTTAAATTTGTTGGCATATGTTATCATCTCCTATTCTGTCTTATTTATTTACAACATGTATCATACCGTTGTTTAAATTGTCTTTATCACCGTATAAACGGTCCTTTCTTACAAATCCATGAACTAACACAGTTGCATTTATATAATCATCTGTTCCAGAATCATATTCATCTACATATATAGTATTGAATATGATTCCGTTAGGTTTAGTACCGCCCTCTTTTGTTGTTTTAACATAAGTAGGTTTAGTTACTGCCCCATCACCGTCTATATGTACAACTGTACCTCTTGGAATTACGACTCTGTTATCTCCATATACAGTTTCTAAGTTATCTGTTTTTAAGTTTGTTAACTCAGAAAAGGCTATTTTCCCAGGTATATTTACATAATGGTCTGGGAATGCTAAAAATTGTCTTTCTGGAGCCAAAAATTTACGTTGTTTTAAATTAGGCATTTATATATCCCTCCTCTGTTGTTATTTATTTTCACCGAAGAAATGCCCAGCACTTATAGTTGATTGATTACCTTCTTGCGATGCTGGTATTCCATTTTGTTGTGCAAGCATTTTTCCAAAGTCTCCTTCATGCATTGTTTTAGATCCAAAAACATATGTATTAGATGTTTTACCAGGTACTCCAGTGCCAGGGAATGGACTTTGATGTTGTTCTTGGCCTGCAGGTTCATCTGAATTAAACAAATATGCTTTTGATGCTTTTAATGCTTCGACCTGCTCTTTTACTCCTATAACTTCACCATTCTCACCTATTGAGATTTTACCCATATCTAAAAATCCTTTTAAGTCTTTAGCATCATGGGCTTTATTTTCAATGGCACACACTTGCAATGCACTTTCAATTTGATTTTCTCTTAATGCTTTTTTATAATTTTCAAGGTCACCTTGTAATTGAGTGATAGTTTCTTGAGCTTTTGTATCATCTTTCACTTGACCTTCTAATGTTTTTATCGAAGCATTTAACGTATTTATAGTTGAAGTTGCTGTATTTAATTCACCTATTTTCGCATCTAGTCGACTTTTTGGTACGAAAATATTTTTATCACCATCATCTATAAATATTTTACATTTTGCTTCTTTTAAATTGTCTGCTATTATCTTAGCAATATCATCTGCATTGTCTATTCCTTGCAAGAAATCTTTTATATCTCTCATATTGTCTCCTTAACGTCTTGTAGACGAATAACATTGCTTTTGGTTAGGAGCAAAGCAACCTATATTTTATCGTTACGAGGAATTTTTTATAGTAAGTTCCAAGCCTTACTAGTTTTTAACTAATCTATTCATTAAGCCACTATTAGGTTTACCTTCATAGTAGTTATTCATATCATTTACAATATCTACTAATGAGGCTGGGTTTTTACCATCAACAGACATCCAAGGTTCTAAATGGCAAAGTCCATTCGGATGATCCAAAGGAACTTCATCAAGTTTAAAGAACTTTCCATCTCTATCCTTGCACATCTGACATGTTCTACTTCCTGCGTGGCCTGTTCTGTATATGCATCCTTGTGAATAAGGATTAACTTTATTAGAATTAATCACAGATAGTTGTCCCATATGAGTTGTTGTTGTTCTCATAAGTCTAAGAGATTCATAATCAAGTCCAGTAGCTCCATATTTACTAGCATAACCATCTCCAAGTTTCTCTCTAATCTTTTCCCTATCCCATACATGATGACCTGTTTTTGCAAATTCTTTTATTATACTGGTGCTTTCTGCTGAACCAATACCTCTAGCAAAACAACTCGCTATAGCATCTTCTATTTTGTTTCCAGCATAATTTACAGACTGCCATAACCTTGTATCTAACCCAATTCCATTTTTATATATTTCACCTTTTACTAATTGCTCAACTATTTTATTACTTGTAACCTTAACTGCTTTATTAACTAGTCTTATCGTAGCTATATCTTTTGTTATATCTGTTATTACCTTTGAATACTTTTCTAATATCATTGTTGGTACTTCTTCATTGCATATCAACGATTGTCTTTGTATTTCATCATATAATTGATTTATATATGCTAGTTTACATTTCATAAAATACTGCTTTGATGGAGTTTTACCTCTTTTAACTTGTTTTAGATAATCATTGAAGCTATCTTCAAAGGCTTTTATATATATCTTCATAATTTTATTTTGTTGTCGCAAATTTGTATCTTTTAAAATTTTCTGTATAGCATTTTGCATACTATCAAGATATTCATTATCTTTTTTCATTTTTCTAACTCCTTTCATTTCGGAGCATAAAAATAAGCCCTCTAGGACTTTTATTGTTTTTTATTTAATTTTCTATTTATTTTTGCTCAACTTTGTAATTCTCCCATTTCTTATAAGCATCTATGTACATTTCTTTTTTATCTCCATTATATGTACATTCATAATACATTCCGTCAAATAAAGTTGTACTTAATAATGCTTTGTTATTTTGTAAAACTTTAGCACACCAAACCATAAACACGTCATCTTTTGTTATTTGCTTGTTATCTGATTTATCTAAATGATTATTCGCATATTTTGCAATTTCAATTTTACACCAATTTAAAAACTCTTGTTCGTTCATATTTCCCTCCTATATAACCTTAGTAAACTTTTGCATTATATTATCATGAGTATTTTTATCTAGCTTAAAATCTGTTGGTTTATCATTAATAACAATATCAAATCCTATTTGTTCAGATAAATCAGCTAGATATTCATCTCTTACATTTTTATCTATTCTTTCATCTAGAGCAACTTGTTTTAACATTCGTATAATACTTTTAACTATATCGGTTTCGGTAAGTTGTACAACCATTTTTAATCCTTTATTCTCGGCGTGATATCCATTAGGTAAGTTCATTAATATTCTCCTTTATACTCTTGTCGTAACTGTTTCTCATACTCTTGATTGCTTTTTAGTAGTTTATCGCATTCTTTTTTTAGTTTTACGATTTTTTCTTCCCATTTATTAATCACTTCAAGTGGTACAGCTTGTTTTAAATCTGTATAAGCTTCATATTCTTTATTTTGCAATTTTACATTTTTCTCTAATTCTCTTCGTTTTTCTTGCAATCTATATATATTAGCTCTCAATTTATTATCTGTTATTACTGTTATATATTTACGGTTACAATTAGAGCAAATAAAACCTTCTATTCTAACTTTGCTACTTTTTATGTACTTTAACTCTTTTGGAGTAGCATCTATTTTAATTTTGCAAGTATCACATACTACAATTTTCTTTCCCATAAAACTAAAGCCCCCCTATTCAAGATTTGTATCTCCTTCGCTTTGATTATTATCATCATCGCTATTGCCAGTATTATTTATTGGCTCAAAATCTGACATCATATTAGTTGAATTAGCAATTATCTCAGTTTCTTCTATAATTCTATCAAACTCTGCTTGAGCATCTTCGCTGTTTCCATACTCTTCAATGTAAGATTTATGACTGCGTACATTCGTACTTACTTCTTGCATAGCTATTGTCTTATTAGCTTCATCGTCATCCGGTAGAGGATAATTGTGTCTCCATGCTGTTGTAGTTTCAGTTTTAACACTTTCTATATTTTCCATGTCGCTATATATTCCTAGTGAAACATATACCTCTATCATCTCTACAATCCAATTTAATACATCATCCCATACACGCCATTTTTCTTCACATCTAGTAATCAAGTCATAATATATCATTTTCATAGCTTTAGCCGAAGGCACATTTATCAATGACTCTGGTAATGGCTGTTCCATAAGTTCATACATATCTTTCTTTAATTGTGTTAAATAACTATCTGCTGCAGCTTGAAAAGAAAAAGAACTTGATAACATTCCATACTTAGCTGTCGAAGAACTTCCAGTACCATCTCCAAGTGTTGGATCTGATTTAAGGTCTATAACTGTATTTGGTGCTATTTTTATATTTTTAATTGATTTACTTGAACAGTCTGTAAATACAGGTTGCTCAAACATTTTAAATTTAAGAGCATCTCTATAATCAGAATTGGTTTTATTATAATCGTTAGCCATATCAATTAAGTCTTTTATATCTGAATGCCCTCTTACATCTCCTGTAAGTCCATCATTAAGAATAACTCTGCAAGGCAACTGTTTTAATTTTGTGTTCCAGCTTCCTTCTAATGGAACTATTTCTTGTCGAGTTCCCTCAGAATCTTTATTAATTGTCATAAATGCAGTTGTATTAGTCCCATCAACAACTTTATAAGTAGCCCAGCAAGTATTAGTTTTATCATTCATTTCATAGGTCCACTTATGCCATCGTTGCTCTTTTGCTAATTTTCCTACGGTGCTCTTATCTTGATAAGCTATTTCTACTTTTTTCAATACATCTATGTCGTTAGGGTCATATTCATATGTGAACTCTGGCATAGTATAAAATCTAAATTTCATCTTGCCTGTAAGATTGCCTTTTTTATCTACATCAGTTAACGCACATAATAAAACTCTTTTCCCGATAGTTGTATCTAAAAATGCTTTACTTAGCTTATTCCAAAATCTTGTATCTTTTAATATTTTCTCTATCACTCCACGTTTTGTATCTATGATTTCTCTATCAACCCCATCTCTATAAGTAGATAAAACTAATGTGGGCGGAACTGATGTCATAAATCTACCTTGCTTGTTTATAAGCTTCTTTGTAAGGTTTCTTATTTGTCTAGTCGGCTTATAATCTTTATCATTCACCTTCCACAATTGACCTGCATCATGTTTTAAATCATCTTCTTCTTGATAGGGTCTTCCTTCATAAAAATCATAATACTGTAAAACTTCCAATAGTTCTTTTTTATACTCTGCGTCATTCGACAGCAAACCTAATAGGCTATTTCGAAAATCTCTAAAATCACTCATGCTCGTAATAACCTCCTTTCTGTTCTAATATTTCTATTTCTCTATCTAGTGTTCCGTAGACTATAGAATCAGTCATAACAGCATAACGTATTTTATCCATAGCATGATCGTTAACTTTTACAACTTCTTCTTTACCTTTATCTAATTTATCTGAATCCCAGACATATGACCCGAACTCTTCTATATCTTTATTACAGCTTGGATCTAATGTTAATCTCTTTGTATTAAGTAAAAATGATACAACTTGTATTCCTAAATCAACCCTGTTTTTTGCAGGTATTATATCTATATCATGTCTATCAAAGAAGCTGTCTTTTCTCATTTCAACCATTAAAGGTGCAGCACTCGGGTCTAGGCATACATATTCTGGCAACACCATCAATCTTGCTAGCATATCTTTTAGGTCCTCAACGTATTCTTTTGTTGTCTTTTGACCATCATCTCTACCAGAATGGTAATAACTAGCTATTTGATGATATCGTCCTTCTGGTGCATAATAGCCAAATATACCAAAAGTAGTAGCATTTTGCATACCGAAGTCACCTGCTACAAATATCCTAGTCCAGTTTTTTCTCAGTCTTTTCACGTGTGTATTTATATTAAACATTGGATACACAGCACCATCTGCAACTGCCCATTGTCCTAAAATATATCTATTGTAAAATACTCCAGAATACATACTTTTGTATCTGTTTTTAATTTTTTCTGATAAGGATAAATTATCATCCATTGTAAAATGCAAGTAAATTAGATTTTTTTCATCTGTTTTATCTATCCAGTTTTTCTTAAACCAGTGAAAAGGAGCTCCAGGGTTACAATTGAACCACCATTTACTTCCTTCAACTGAGCAACGTCCTGTGGCTTGATTAACAAAACTCTCTGGCATCAATGCCACTTCGTCAAAGAAACATGAGCATAATGTAATACCCTGTATAAGGTCTTGGCTTCGCTCATCTTTTCCACCAAAAATATAAAAATAGTTAGTAACATTACCTTTACTAACTATCAATAAATTATCAGCTCTTTTATCTTCTATATTGTAATTTCTAGCTTTTAACATTAGTTTTAACCAAAATAGTACATTACGTCTAAACGATCCTATCGTTTTTCCACACATACCAGCATTTTGGCCATTAAACTTTTCCATTACAAATACTACATAAGCCAATGACATTGAAATTGTTTTGCCTGAACGTATCGCACCATCTGCTATTATACCGTCCTTATCAGCTTTTGGAGAACCATCCATCCACCAATTTAATACTTTCTTTTGTTTTTTAGAAAATGGTTTAAATTTTATAGTTGCTTTTTTTACAGTATGAGTTTTTTTATTTTTCACATGGGACCATCTTGTTTTTAGATCGTTAATCTTCATCGTCCCATACCTCATCTATAGTTTTACTTATAGCTTCTATAAATCCATCTTCCTCAACTTCTTCTTGAGTATTATCTATTTTATTCATTTGCATTTCTAATTTAAGTAATTCTATATCAAGTTTATTTCTATCTTTATCAGATAGCATATCCGTTCTATCGGATAGCCATTGCAATGCTTTCATTTTATCTTGTAATTTTATTTTAATACCATCTTTACCTTCTGATATTTCACTTATCAAGCTACCATCTACATTATTGCTATCTTTTAAATCTACATAGTTAACTGTATATGGTCCAAATCCGCCCTCTCGTTCTTGTTTACCGAAGGTAATATAATCAGTTATATCAGAAAAAGCTATATCTATATACTTTTGAAATATCCTTTTACTAAGAAGCTTAGAATTTATTTCTTGTTCTTCTAGGCATTCATTGGTTAATCTATCTATTTCTTGTTTTATGCCAACCTTTCCCAACAATCTAGGGCCACACCTATTGGCAGTTTGATAGTCACAATCATAAGCCTTTTGATAAGCTTTTGTAGCATTAAAATTTTCTATATAGTAAATACAAAAAAACCTTTGTTTTTCAGTTAATTTATCACTTAAACTATTTTCTATTTTTTTTAGCTTTTTCGTATGAGTTTCCTTATTTTCTTTTGTATCCTTTTTATTAGTAACGTTCCTTTTGTTTTTTGGTAACGTTCCTTTTAATTTTTCTTCCCATTTGTCTTGGGATTTCCACTTTCTAATTTGAGTATCTTTTGCATCAAGCTGCGTGGCGATATCTTTTAGCAAGATTTCTCCGTTATGTTGTTTATATATTTCAAATGCTTTATCCCTATTTGGACTTCTTGCTCTGGACATTTATCATCACCTCGTTATTTTCTAATTCTAATAATTTATCTCTATACGTGCCATTTCTATCTAACTGGTCTAATAAATCTTGTCTAATTTTATTATATTTTAACTATTTTTTCATCTTTTAATGTATACCCTGTTTTGCCTGAATTTCTAAAATCATATATTTTATAAGCTTCTAGGTAAACTTCTTCGCATATGCCAAGTTTAATAGCTAAATTTTTTATAACTAATGCATGGTCTGTACAATAAGCAGCCATATCTTTATTATCTTGTTTATAATAAAATTTATCTGCTTTCTTTTGTGTTTTAGCCATTTCTTGAGCAAATATATTTATAACTTCTTGTCTATCCATATTATCCTCCTAACAACCTATTATATTTATTCCGTATGCTTTTGCTATTTCATATTCTATTTTACATCCTCTTGCTTTATCCCAACCTTCTCCGAGATATATCATATCTGCTTGGGATAATAATTGTATTGATTTACCTAAGTACCAAACTGGTATATGTTTATTAATTTCTCCAGGATAATCTTGTAAAAACGAATCTATAAATTCTATTTTTTCGTTTATTTTGGTTTCTATATCTTTTTTTATTTCACTTCTTTTTTCTAATATTTCTTCGTCTGTTAGTCCTCTCATTGGTTGACTTATGAATACTTTTTTCATCTTTTAACCTCCCATGCTTCAAACCATTTATCAAGTTTTTCATTTTTACCACCATTAGCCCAGTCTTTTAACTCTCTAGCTATATCCTCTAAGTCATCTTCTATAACTGGTAATAGTGTACACCTACCTAATATGTGGTCTAAAGGTACTTTATTTTTATCGAATTTCTTTCCGTTTCGTTCTTTACATAAATCGCATACATTATCGTCTGTTCCGCTTAGCCATTCAACTTTTTCTACATATGGATTATGCTTAGCACTTTGCCTTGTTGCTTCTTGGTATGCATGATTTATATAGGTATTTGCTAATCTATATGAATTAAATTCAACCTTGTTTTTACTTTTAGGATGAATAGTAAACTTTTCGTATTCCTTTAAATAATCTGGATTACAATAAACCTCTAAGTCTTTAGCTATCTCTTTACTACCTTTCCCACTAATAAAACCATCTGTAAGTATATCGTTTATTGTTTTTGCAGTCTTGTTGTGATTGCTCCAAAGTCTGTCAGAAAGTTTTATGTTATCTCCATACATTTTGCCTGTAATAACATTGTCTAAAACTTGCTTATTCACTTTAATAAACATATCTTCAAAGCTACTAGATAGAGGTTTGCATAAATCACTGTAAAACTCTACTTGGCTTTGTGTATAGCCTTCTACGGTGTTTACAATAGCCTTTTCAATATCTTTATTAAGTCTTTTATTAAGCTTCTTATATTCCTTTTCTAGATACTTAGCAGTTTGTCTTAAATAGTCATATGTCATCGTATCTGGATTAACTAGAGCCAATCTTTTAATTAGATTATTTGCTACTCTCTTATATGCTTTTTTTATTTCTCTAGTCATCTCTTTTTCAGTTTTGTTCTTTTGTCTGAAAAAATTATTCAACTGGATCACTCATTCCCGATACATAACTTTCTTCTAGCATTTCTCTTTCAAGTGCTATTTGTCTTATTTCAGCATCGGCCACATCATCTGTAACACCTTGCCATTTTTTTATAAATGTTTTTCTAGACATAGCCTGTGCATTCACTTGCTGTAAATCTAATGTCTTTTCTTCGTCCTCATCTTCTTGTAAAGGATAGTTATTTTCTACTGTAACAGTGTAATCAAGCTGCGGTAAATTTTCTATTTGATATACTTCTGTTATTTCAAGTATTGCTCTTATTAGCCATTCTAAAGCAGGTCGCCAAGCCATCATCTTCTCTTCACATCTAGTAATAAGTTGCCAGTATAGCGCCTTCATAGTTTTGCCTGATGTCATCATACCCTTTAGCTCGTCATTTGATAACATTGGTATATTTAGCATCTCATACATATCTGACTTGATACGTTTTAGAGAGTTTTCTATCTTGTCTCCATAACCAAAGTCTGTCGGTATTGTATCTAGTGTAGCTTGTTTCCCTTCTGCTGTAGGGTCTGTTGGTACGTCCCAAAATGCTCCAGGCTTTAGTTTAAATTTTTCAGATGCTTCTGGGTCTATGTCGATACCATAAATAATCCTATCCATACCTTTTCTAAGTGTGTCTACATCTTCTGAAGATAGTCTATTGTATTGAATTTGATTGTCTAGAAGCTCTTTTACATCAGATTCTCCGAACGGGTCTCCACTTAGTCCATCGTTTATTACCACATAACAAGGAATACCGCTTAATTGTAAGTCTACATCTACGTTTATAGGCTCTATTAATATCCCATTACCATTGTAGATGCCTTCGTTAAGAATACATCTACCATCTATCATTTCATACTTTTGCTTCCAAATACGTTGTTTATCTTTTTCAACTTCCTTATTTGTCTGATAGAAGAATATTATCTTTTTAAGTTCGTTAGGATTTTCCTCATCACTTTCATATATAAACTCTAGTGAAGGTAAAAACATTATCCTAATCTCTTTTGTATCTTGGTTAGCATATAATTTAATAGCAGCTCTTTTACCGATAAAGCAATCTCTAGCACCTTTTACAAGTTTTTCTGAGAATAGATTATCTTTTAATATTTTATTTAAATAAAGATTTATTTCTTCAGCTTTATCTTTATCAGCATCTGTATCATTTTTAGGTTGAATGTATAACTCTGGAGTCTTACCGAATAAAAATCTAGATTCTTCTTTTATAAGCTTCTTAATCAGATTTGTTCTTTTTTCTGTCTGTGTATAATCTTTTTCTTCTGACTTGTCTATAAAGTTTTCTCGACCTTCATATATGTCATACAGTCTTAGTATATCGTTCATTTCTTGTAATACTGCCGAGCCATATAATCCAGTAAGTTCAGCAGTAACAAACTCTTGATAACTATTAAGCATCTTGTAACCCCCTTTCTATCTACTGTGATAATGTCTTTTATAATCTGCAACCTCATAACCATCTAATGCATACCAAATAGCACTCAAAGTATGAGGGTCTATATTAAATTCATCATATATATTCTCGCCTTTTTCATTTTGCTTATATGTTAGATCCTTCAATTCTTTTTTTACATTAACACATTTAGTTGAGCAATATATATGCTTAAATCTTTTTACTTTTTTAGTATTTTGAAGCCTAGAGCCTTGATATTTTTTAGCCCCTATCATTTTAAAACCTTCTTGCTGATAAAATCTAATTGTCTTAGGTTCCTATTTTATTCACATAAGGTCGTTAATCTTATGCAGTTCTCTTATGAACTTCTTATGCTCTCACATAAGTCTAGACTATATCTTCAATAAAAAAAGACCTCTCGGTCTTAATTATTGCCTGGCTTTTCCACTCACTTGAGTGTACTCTACTTTCTTATTCTATCTATTTAAGATAAAATGATTTCGATAGTCGTTGAACAACATCATCTTTTGTTAAAGGTGTATATGAAAATATATGTTTTTTATGAGTTCTTTCTTCACCTCTAGCACATGCACATACATGCCCTTGATTAAACCCATCATCTTTACATTCATGTGTATAATTATAAATTTTAACTAAATTACCTTCTAAATCATATACATAAGTTTTTTTAGTTAATGAGTGTAAATTATTCTCTTTAGGTGTTACCCATTCTAAATTTGATACATTATTATTTTGTCTATTTTCATCCTGTCTCTTATACACATCTCCGAGCCCACGAGACCTCTCTACATCTC
>ERZ1027064.193-NODE-193-length-31554-cov-6.483253_pt1 | contig 31554 bp, 26 predicted proteins | sample MGYA00519422_ERZ1027064 | MGnify/ENA primary metagenome ERZ1027064 (study PRJEB26926, sample SAMN06164492) | human gut metagenome | biome: ENVO:00009003; feature: ENVO:2100002; material: ENVO:00002003 | host: Homo sapiens | place: USA | collected 2012 ... | reverse complement strand
AGGTCTCGTGGGCTCGGAGATGTGTATAAGAGACAGATGGAAGGATTTGCAGGCTTTGTCGGCCTTATGTTTGGTCTTGTTGTTTTATCGGTCATCATAACCCTGGTCGTATGTGCCGTTAAGAGGCATCGCAGGGAGTGGCTTCAGGACGGACAGCGTAGAGTCTGATTTTGTTTTGTAAAAAAGTTATTGGAGCTGCCGGAGCGATTCTTTCGCTCCGGCAGTCGATTTTTTTGTTCGGTTCGTTTCCGGACGTTTCGGATGGTCCGAACGTTCGGAAGGTCGGACTCCATATCGTTTTGTCGTGACGCGGGCTTTCGTGTGCAACTCCGGTTCTGTGTCGGGAGCGCAGGAAAACCGGTCGCCGGACCGTCGGGTTTCTTTGCCAGAGAGGGAAACATTGTTTTTCGGGGGGGGCTGACTGCGGCGTCTGCGTTGGCAGCATCCGGCCTCGCAGTCGCTGCAGCGGATTTGCAATCGCGGTTCGCGGGGTGTGTGGGCGTGGTATCGCCGCCGTAAGCGATGCAGTGTATAGCCGAGCCGCGATACGTTCGGGGTGTAATCGTCGTTTTTTATCTCTGTACGAATACTAAAATCGTCCGGTCTGCCGTATTGTTAAGAAGAGCACCGGCGGGCGAGGCGGGCTTCGGTGTGTGGAGTTGCCGGGCCGGGGACGCGATGCGAATGATTCCGGGTTTCCGGACTTCGGGACTGTCCGGGCGATGTCGGTCGGGAAAACGAAGAATGAAGTCCGGTAAATTTTGCAAGTCCCGCAGGATTTGTTAAATTTGCGCGATTGTATGTCGAAAATCTGTTTCCATATTTTGCTTGCTGCGCTGTTGGTTGTTACCGGCTGTGGCGAGGATGACAAGGTTCTTCCCGAACAGCAGCAGCAGTTCGAGAGTTTCCTTTCCGGCAGCCACCAGCCCCGTCTGGTGACCGAGCAGGAGGCTATGAGTTCGGATGAAGACCTCGATTTTTACTCCACGTTCGGGCGCTGGTCGTATCGATATATTTACCATTATTACGATTCGGAACGTCAGACGCGTCCTGAAGCGGAGATCGGCGATGAGGTGGATCTTGTTTTCTGGGTCTATCTGTTCGAGAATCGGGCAATCACTGCGAGTACGATGCCGATCTACACCAACGACAGAAAGTGGGCCGAAAAACTTCAGGAGCAGGGACTCGATACGAAATACTGGAGTTTCGAACCCCGTCCCGTCCGTGTCGGCGGCGGCTCTTTCGTCGAAGGGGTCGAATTGTCGCTGCCGGGCTGCCGCGAGAAAGATACGGTCGAAGTATATATGACATACAATATGGCTTACGGCGATGCGCTGATCAATTTCATTCCGGAGCAGAGTCCGATCGCCGTTTTTTATACGATTGATTCGGTTCGTAAATAAGAAAACAATGAATAGTATGGGACGTTGGTTGCCTGCGATACTCCTTTTCGGTCTGACGACGCTCTGCTCCTGCGCTGAGGAGCCTGACAATGCTTATCCGGGGAATACCCAGAACAAAGCTCTGAAAGCCTGGATGAAGCAGAATCGTCCCGATCTGCTGGAGAATTACCAGGAGGAAGGGGAGTATTACGTGGATGTCGTTTCGCTGGGCGATCTGGCGGACAGTGCGATTCTGGAGACGGAGAGCTGGGTGTGGTACGATATCACGGGGCGGGATTTGCAGGGGAATATCAGTGTGGCCCGGGATTCCGTTTATGCGCTTCAGCAGGGAACTTTTACTCCTTATACACATTACGTTCCTTACTATCAGTTCTACGGCGAGATGGCGAGCGGGGCTTTCAAGGAGGGGACTTATCTGGCTATGCGGAACCCGTTGAAGCTGGGTGAAACGTATGCCGCGCAGAAGGGATTTCCCCGTGAGGTCGAATTGCGCGTGGGGGCCGAGGTCGTGCTGTATATGCCTGCGACGATCATATCCACCGAAGCCAATGGCGACGGAGGTTACGAGGGGCAGTATGCATTGAGTGCCAACCACCCGATGATCGCCCGGATCAAGCTGGTCGGAAGATCGAGTCAGCCGATTGAAACGGAGAGCGTCGCGGTCGATGATTTTGCGGCGGCGAACGGCGGACTGGACCCGACGGCTCCTCCGCAGGACGACGATTCCGAAACGGCTTCGGTCAAAGCCGGAGAGCCGGCCTCGTCGTATCGTTGGAAAATCGCCACGTCGGAGGCGCCTCAAATCTATGTGAACGAGAGTTTCAATCCTGCGGACGATGCGACCGGACTTTTCACCTATTCGAATGTTTATGTGGGATCGCAGCAGAAGGCGGACGAGATCGATCGTAAGATTAACAAAGCTTTGGTCGAGCGCTTCGGTACGGACGAACCGGGCGAACTGATCGATCCCGAGAAGAATGTCCGGGTCTGGTACATCGCCCGATTCCTGGACGGGTTCGTACAGAGTACCAATATCGACGAGGTGAAACGAATCGTTTACGGCGAGGTGGAATCCACCGGTACGTACATGAGCTACACTCCTTCGCTGAATAAGGACAAACAGATTCTGGCCTGGTATTACGCCTTGCCGCACTTCCGCTACGGAAGCTGGGGCGCTTTGCTGACCGTTTCGAGCAATGCGTATGGTGTGGTCGGCATTACCGGGACAACCCAGACCAGTTCTTCTGCGAATTACGCCGCTACGTACGCTATGATGAATTATTACGGCATGATGAACAATTACTACGGTAATAATTACATGGGCAACTATTACGACGATTATTATGGCAGCTATATGAACGGTCTTTACGGCGGTTCGGTCTATAATCCTTACTACGTGGACAACTCCACATCGACCAGTACGACGATCACCGAGGTTTTGCCCTATACGCCGCTGTTGATCGAATTTTATATCGAGCCGGCTCAATAGTCCGTTGCCGGTTTTGTTTTCTGGCCGTCTGCAGGATTCCTGCGGGCGGCTTCGGTTTTTATTCCTTTGGCTGCGGGGCTTTTCATTCCCGACTCATTCCCGGCATTGGATTTGGAACATTTCGATTGTAAGACGGATTCTGTCGGTAAATTGGGTGTAATTGACGATTTTTTCAACTTTTTGTTCCGGAAAATTTTGAAATTATCGGAAAAGGATTTAATTTAGAGGAAAGAAAAAGAGGCCATCTCCGGTCTGCCGACAAATGGGTGCCGAACAGGGTCAGACTTTGTCGGAAGCGGAGAAGACGAAAAATAAATTCAACCTAAATAATTAGCAGTATGATTATCACATTTAATGAGTTGCGTCGTATCAAGGACAGACTGCCCAGCGGCAGCTCGCAACGGATTGCAGACGAATTGGGAATCTCGGTCGATTCGGTTCGTAATTATTTCGGCGGACGGCACCCCGAGGCGAAGGAAGGCGTAGGCATTCATATCGAACAAGGGCCCGACGGCGGCGTTGTGACGTTGGACGATACGACGATCCTGGATGCGGCGATGCGTATTCTGAATGAAAAATAGGATCGGAATCCCCGATTATGGCACCCCGGCTCCAGAGGCCGGGGTTTTCTGTTGCATTCCGTATCGTCGTGCGGATCGGGGGCAGGCAGGCTGCGGAATGACAGCGATGTCCGAAAGGGAGTTTCGGGCTGCCATTGTGACAGTCGGAATGTCAGTCCTTCCGGCGGTTTGTCAGATTTTACGCTCCGGAAAAGCAGGATGGTGCGAAAAGAACATTTGGTACAACCTTTGTTCACTAAACGATCGTCCGCACGGCAGCGGCAGGGCTGTGGAAGCGGAGCTGAAAAAGAAATTATTAAACTATAAAGCAACGATATTATGGCAAAGATTATTGGTATTGATTTAGGTACGACGAACTCTTGCGTCGCAGTAATGGAGGGTAACGAACCTATCGTAATCCCCAATTCCGAAGGACACCGGACTACTCCTTCGATCGTCGCGTTCACCGACAACGGCGAGCGTAAGGTCGGCGATCCGGCCAAACGTCAGGCGATTACGAACCCCAAGCGTACGATCTTCTCGATCAAACGTTTTATGGGCGAAACTTACGATCAGGTGGCACAAGAGGTCGAGCGTGCGCCTTATAAGGTGGTTCGCGGCGATAACAATACGCCGCGTGTGGATATCGACGGTCGCCAGTATTCGCCGCAGGAGATTTCGGCGATCATTTTGCAGAAAATGAAGAAGACGGCCGAGGATTACCTGGGGCAGGAGGTTTCGGAAGCGGTAATCACCGTTCCGGCCTATTTCTCCGATTCGCAGCGTCAGGCTACGAAGGAGGCCGGTGAGATCGCGGGCCTGAAGGTGCGGCGTATCATCAACGAGCCGACGGCCGCTGCGCTGGCTTACGGTCTGGATAAGAAAGGCAAGGATATGAAGGTCGCCGTCTTCGACTTGGGCGGCGGTACGTTCGATATTTCGATTCTGGAGCTGGGCGACGGCGTGTTCGAAGTGAAATCGACCAATGGCGATACGCACCTGGGCGGTGACGATTTCGACCACGTGTTGATCGACTATATGGCCGAGGCATTCAAAGCCGAACACAACGTGGATCTGCGCAAGGACCCGATGGCATTGCAGCGTCTGAAGGAGGCTGCCGAGAAGGCGAAGATCGAATTGTCGTCTTCGACTACGACAGAGATCAACCTTCCGTACATCATGCCGATCGACGGTATCCCGCAGCACCTGGTTATGACGCTTACGCGTGCCAAATTCGAGCAGTTGTGCGATCACCTGATCCACAAGACCATCGAGCCTTGCAAGGTAGCTCTGCGTGATGCCGGGCTCGATGCCAAGCAGATCGACGAGGTGATCCTCGTGGGCGGTTCGACCCGTATTCCCGCGATCCAGAAGGTCGTCGAGGATTTCTTCGGTAAGGTACCCAGCAAGGGGGTGAACCCCGACGAGGTCGTTGCCATCGGCGCTGCGATCCAGGGCGGTGTCCTGACCGGTGAGGTGAAGGACGTGCTGCTGCTGGATGTCACTCCGCTGTCGCTGGGTATCGAAACCCTGGGCGGTGTGATGACCAAGCTGATCGAGGCCAATACGACGATCCCGACCCGTAAGAGCGAGGTCTTCTCGACGGCGGCCGACAACCAGCCTTCGGTGGAGATCAACGTCTGCCAGGGCGAGCGTCCGCTGGCCCGCGACAACAAGTCGATCGGCCGCTTCCACCTGGACGGTATTCCGGCCGCTCCGCGCGGTGTGCCGCAGATCGAGGTGACCTTCGATATCGACGCCAACGGTATCCTGAACGTATCGGCTAAAGATAAGGGTACGGGTAAGGAGCAGAAGATCCGCATTGAGGCTTCTTCGGGTCTTACCGAGCAGGAGATCCAGCGTATGCGCGACGAAGCCAAGGCTAACGAGGCGAAGGACAAAGAGGAGAAGGAGCGTATCGACAAGATCAACGCCGCCGATTCGAACATCTTCGCTACCGAGAAACAGCTCAAAGAGTACGGCGACAAGTTGCCGGCCGACAAGAAGGCTGCCATCGAAACGGCATTGGGCAAGTTGAAGGAAGCGCATAAGAACGCTGACGTGGCCGCTATCGATACGGCTTTGGCCGAGCTCAATGCAGCATGGCAGGCTGCTTCGCAGGATATCTATGCCGCGCAACAGCAGCAGGGCGGTGCCCAGCAGGGTGCTCCCCATGCCGATGCAGGAGCCGGTACGAACGGTCAGCAGCAGGGTGGATCCAATCAGCCCGAAGATGTAGAGTTCGAAGAGGTTAAATAAAAAGTTGGAGGGAAGGTTCGGTTTGCGGACTTTCCGGTAGAAGAGCCAGGGTCGGCAGTATGTCGGCCCTGGCTTTTTGTCTGTACGGCGGATTGCTATTTCGGAACTCGGTCGCGGCCCTTCGCTGCCTTCTTCCGACGATTTCGCTTCGGGTCGGTACGATCGGGCTTCCTCGGCTGTTTCCCGCGAGTCCGGTGTGTGGCTCTGTTATCGTGCAGCCGCCGTTCGGAAATGAAATCGCGCCGTCTCGATTTTCGATCCGAACGTTGAAATCGGATGGTTTCCAGCGTTTTTTTGTCTATTCCTTTTTTGTTTCCCGCAATTTTTTCTATTTTTGTGCGTTTATTGGGATTTCTGAAATCCCGTTTCGGGTAACGGAAAAGAAACAAACAAATTATAACAAACTAATTTATACCCAATGCAAAGTAAAGGCGTAATCAAGTTACTTGCAATCCTGCTGGCGATTGCTTGTATCTACCAGCTCTCCTTCTCACTGAAAGCGAGAAGCGTGGAGAAAAAGGCGGCCGAGTATGCCGCGAAAGTTTCGGAGTCGGATTCGCTCCGTCAGGCGGCGGAGATCTATTACCTGGACTCCGTGCAGAACAGGCCCGTTTATGATCTCGGATTCATTTCATTCACCTACAAGGAGGTCAAGGAGAAGGAGATCAACTTGGGTCTCGACCTGAAGGGCGGTATGAATGTCATGCTCGAGGTGCAGGTGGAGGACGTGCTGAAAGCCCTGGCAGGTGACAGCGCACACGATCCGATGTTCGAGGAGGCCATCGCCCGTGCCAACAAGGCGCTTAAAGAGGGTACCAACAACTACATCGGCGAGTTTGCCAAGGCTTATCGTGAGGTTTCCGGCGGTGCTCCGCTGGCTGCGCTTTTCGTAAGTCCGGATCGTAAGGATATCACGCCGAACAGCTCGGACAGCGAGGTCGAGAAGATCTTGCAGGAGGAAACCGACGCTGCGATCGACGCTTCGTTCAACATCCTGCGCAGTCGTATCGACCATTTCGGCGTTACGCAGCCCAACATCCAGCGCCTGCCCAATTCGCACCGTATTCTGGTCGAGCTGCCGGGCGTGAAGGAGCCGGAGCGCGTACGCAAGCTGTTGCAGGGTACCGCTTCGCTCGAGTTCTGGACGACTTATAATAACACCGAGTTGGTGCGTGCCCTGGAGCAGGCCGATCAGCTTTTGCGCGACGAATTGGCTGCCGGGGCGACCGATGCGGCCGTGGAGGAAACGCTTACTGAGGAGCAGCCGACTGCTGCCGGTACCGAAGATACGACCGAAAGCCTGATCGCAGAGGTGCAGAACAATGCTCCGGCTGCGGAGGAGGCTGCCTCGGCTTCGGGGGCATCCCGCTATACCCGCGAGGAAAATCCGCTCTTCTCGCTGCTCAATCCCTATGATGGCGGAGGCGCTGTCGTGGGTTCCGTAGCCGTTGCCGATACGGCGACCGTTGCCGGCTACCTGCGTATGGATGCCGTGCGCGAGTTGCTGCCTTCGGACGTTCGTTTCGAGTGGGGTATCAAGGGCGAACCGCAGAACAACGGGCGTTTCTCTCTTTATGCGCTCAAGGTCAGCACGCCCGACGGCAAGGCTCCGCTGGACGGCAGCGTGATCGTGGACGCGCGTGAAACCTATGCCGAGCGCGGTGCCGAAGCCAAGGTTTCGATGTCGATGAACTCGGAAGGTATTCAGGACTGGGCGCGTCTGACGGGCGACAATATCGGCCGCTGCATCGCCATCGTGCTCGACGGTTATGTCTATTCCGCTCCGGTCGTTCGCCAGAAGATCGAAGGCGGAAGTTCGGAAATCTCGGGTAACTTCACCATTCAGGAGGCGAAAGACCTCGCCAACGTGCTCAAGTCGGGTAAGGTGCCCGCTCCGGCACGTATTATTCAGGATACCGTCGTAGGTCCGTCGCTGGGTCAGGAGTCGATCAATGCGGGTATTCTTTCGTTTGTACTCGCGTTCGTGCTGGTGCTTCTCTATATGGGCCTCTACTATAAGACAGCCGGCTGGTTGTCCGATATCGCCTTGTTGTGCAACGTATTCCTGCTGCTCGGTGTTCTGGTTTCGTTCGGTGCCGTGCTGACGCTGCCCGGTATCGCGGGTATCGTGCTGACGATGGGTATGGCCGTGGATGCCAACGTGATTATTTACGAACGCATCAAGGAGGAGCTTCGTGGCGGTAAGGGTTTGAGCCTGGCTATCAAGGACGGTTTCTCGAAAGCATACTCCGCGATCATCGACGGTAACCTTACCACGATCATCACCGGTATCGTTCTGTTCATCTTCGGAAACGGTCCGGTGCAGGGTTTCGCCACTACGTTGATTATCGGTATTCTGACCTCGCTCTTCTGTTCGATCTTCATTACCCGCCTGCTGATCGAGGGCGTAGTCAATAAATGGGGAAAGATCTCCTTCTCGCGCAAGTGGTCGGAGAATCTTATGGGCAACGCTCATTTCGACTTCCTGGGCAAGAGTAAGATCTCCTACATCGTTATGATCGTCGTTTTGGCCGTTTCGTGCGTTTCGTTCGCGGTACGCGGTCTGAACATGGGTGCTGAGTTCACCGGCGGCCGTGCATACGTGATTCGTTTCGACCGCCCGGTACAGGCAGAGGAGGTACGTATGAAGTTGCAGGATGTCTTCTCCGGTTACGAGGATGCCGCTAATGTCAGCTTCGAGGTGAAGCAGTACGGCAATGAGAACCAGATGCGTATCGTGACGCAGTACAAGTACGACGACACTTCGGACGAGGCTACTTCGGAAGTGGATCGGATTCTGTACGACGCGCTGCATGGTCTGTACGGTTATCCCATCACCTTCGAGAATTTCCGCAATACGCAAAACGATATCAACGGTATTCTTACGGCAGACAAGATCGGTCCTTCGATCGCCAAGGATATGACTTGGGGCGCTATTTGGTCGGTGCTCTTCTCGCTGATCGCCATCGGCCTCTACATTTCGCTCCGCTTCAAGAAATGGCAGTATGCGACCGGCGCTACGACCGCGCTGGCATTCAATGCCCTGGTGGTGATCGGCGTCTTCTCGCTCTGCTACGGCTGGCTGCCCTTCAACCTGGAGGTGAACCAGGCCTTCATCGCGGCGATCCTGACGATCATCGGTTATACGATCAACGATACGGTGGTGGTTTTCGACCGTATCCGTGAATATCTGGTGCTCTATCCCAAGCGCGATCTGCGCGAGAACGTGAACAATGCGCTCAATGCGACTCTGTCGCGTACGATCAATACGTCGGGTACGACATTGGTTACTCTGCTCGCCATCCTCTTCTTCGGCGGCGAGACGATTCGCGGGTTTATCTTCGCATTGGTTTTGGGTGTGGTTGTCGGTACGCTTTCGACCCTGTTCGTGGCGACTCCGATCGCTTACGGTCTGATGAAGCGCGAGGGCCTCGGCAAGAAATAAAGGTCCGCTTTTTGAATAAAATAGGCTGCAACGTATTGTTGCGGCCTATTTTATTTTTAACTTTGCCTGACTTAAAAATTGTCTGTCATGGAGCGTTTCGGTTGGCTGCGTCGTTATGTATCTCCGGTCTTTCTGGCTTTGCTCGTCGCGTCGTTCATCCTGTGGTATATCGCCAAGTTGAACTATACCTATACGACCGAGCAGCCCTTCACCGTGAATGTGGACGGCGAGCGTTTCAAAGTTTCCTGTGTGGTGGAAGGAGTCGGTACCAACTTGTTCGGCTATCGAGTCTATATGAGTAAGCGGCTTCGGATTCCCCTGTCGGAGCTGAAATTCCGCTCCGTGAAGGCCGAGGACGGAGAGAAATTCCTGAAGATAGATTCTCTCTCTCTGCACAACGCCATTTCCGTCCGGTTGAGCGATATCAAGGTCATCTCCGTCGGATCGGTTCCCGAAATTCCGGATCCCCGTCAGCAAGAAAAATGATTAAGGTAGGTATAACAGGAGGTATCGGCAGCGGTAAATCGACCGTCTGCCGGCTTTTTGCCGCTTGCGGCGCCCCTGTCTATGATTCCGATACGCAGGCCAAACGCCTTATGGAGGAGGATGGGCCGTTACGGAGGCGGCTCGCCGCACGCTTCGGGGAGGAGGTCTATGCGGGCGGACGTCTGAATCGCAAGTTGCTGGCCGGCCGTGTCTTTTCCGATCCTGCGGAGCTTTCGGCGCTCAACGCGCTGGTGCACCCCGCCGTGATGGAGGATTTCGAACGGTGGTGCGGGCGGCAGTCCGGCGCCGACTATGTGGTTTTGGAGAGCGCCATCCTTTTCGAGGCCGGATTGGAGGGGTATGTGGACCGTACGATCGCGGTCACGGCTCCTATCGACGTGCGTATTGCACGCACCTGCCTGCGTGACGGGGCTTCGGCCGAGGAGGTACGGCGCCGTATCGCGGTCCAGCTCGACGAAGAGGAGTTGCGCCGGCGGGCCGACTATACCCTTGTCAATATAAATCTCGGGGAGCTCGAATACGAGGTTGCCCGTCTGGATAAATTGTTACGCGATGAAAACCGAAAACATTCTGCCTGATTTGACCACGCCGCGCGTTATGGCGATCGTCAATGTCACGCCCGACTCCTTTTTCGCCGGCAGCCGCACACCGGATGCCGAGGCTATCGAACGGCGTGTCCGCGAAGCGGCCGATGCCGGTTGCGATCTGTTCGACGTCGGAGGCTACTCCTCCCGGCCCGGAGCCGCCGAGGTGACGCCCGAGGAGGAGTGGCGTCGTGTGGAAGCGGGGGTGGCCGCCGTGCGGCGGATCGCTCCCACACTGCCCGTTTCGGTCGATACGTTCCGTGCCGAGGTGGCCCGGCGGGTGCTCGAAACATTCGGCCCGGTGATCGTCAATGACATCTCGGCCGGAGAGATGGATCCGGCCATCGTCGATGTGGTCGCCGAGTACGACGTTCCCTATATCGCTATGCACATGCGGGGTACTCCTGCGACGATGCAGGGGATGACCTCTTACCGCGATGTGGTGGAGGAGGTCGTTTCCTATTTCCGGCTCCGTGCCGAGCAGTTGCGTCGCTGCGGCGTGCGTCGGTTGATTTTCGATCCGGGCTTCGGGTTCGCCAAAACCCTCGAACAGAACTACGATCTGCTTCGGGGGCTGCACAACCTTTGCTCGCTGGGCTATCCCATACTGGCCGGAGTGTCGCGCAAGTCCATGATCTATAAAGTGCTCGATACGACGCCCGACCGGGCGCTCGCCGGGACGATCGCTCTGGGCTGGGAGTGTTTGAGGCAGGGTGCCGCGATCCTGCGGGTGCACGATGTGCAGGAAGCGGTCGATACGGTACGTATTTTCAAAGCATTCCGCCCATGATAAAAGCTACGGATATCCATAAGAGTTACGGTGCGCTGGAGGTGCTCCGGGGAGTATCGCTCGAGGTGTCGCGCGGCGAGGTGGTTTCGATCGTCGGTGCCAGCGGCGCCGGCAAGACGACCTTGCTTCAGATACTGGGTACGCTTTCCAAAGCGGATCGTGGCAGCGTCGAGATCGACGGACAGGATGTTTCATCGCTCGGTGATCGGGCTTTGTCGCGGTTCCGTAACGAGAAGATCGGATTCGTTTTCCAGTTCCACCACCTGCTGCCCGAATTTACGGCTTTCGAGAATGTCTGTATCCCTGGCCTGATCGGACGGCGTCCGAAAGCTGAAGTGGAGCGGCGTGCCGGAGAGCTGCTGGCGCTCGTGGGGCTGACCCAACGCCGCGATCATAAGCCCGGCGAGCTGTCGGGCGGCGAGCAGCAGCGGGTCGCCATTGCCCGGGCGCTGGTGAATTCTCCCGCCGTGCTGTTGGCCGACGAACCTTCGGGCAACCTCGATACCCGCAACAAGGAGGAGGTGCACCGCCTGTTCTTCGACCTGCGCGAACGCTTGGGGCAGACGATCGTGCTGGTGACTCACGACGAGTCGCTGGCTCTCCGGGCCGACCGTCGGATCGTAATGAGCGACGGTCTGATCCTTCCTGAGTGACGGGAGTGACTGTTCTGAAATTAGTAGATCCCATTTACACGATTCTTATGGAGTTCGAACCGCTGCGCGAGTTGCTCGAAACCCTGTACGACCGCTACAACCGGACGGAGTTCATCGCTCCCGATCCGATCAGCGTGCCGCATCGTTTCGAGGGGCGTGAAGACCGTGAAATCGCGGGCTTTCTCTCGGCGACTATCGCCTGGGGCAACCGTCGTGCGATCGTCGGCAATGCCTGCCGGATGATGTCGTATATGGACAACGCCCCTGCGGATTTCGTGAAAAATGCTTCGGAGGAGGAGCTTCGCAAGCTGACAGTCTGCGTGCATCGGACCTTCAACGGCGAGGATCTGATCGTTTATGTACGGGCACTGCGTTCGCTTTTCCGTCGTTACGGCAGTCTGGGCGAGTTCTTCGAGGGGCGTTATGCGGCCACGGGTTCGATCCCGTCCGTTCTCTCCGATTTTCGCCGCGAGTTTTTCGCCGAGCCGCACCCGCCCCGTTCGGAGAAGCACCTTTCGTCGATCGACAAAGGCTCGGCTTGCAAGCGGCTGAATATGTTTCTGCGCTGGATGGTGCGCCGCGATGATCGGGGCGTGGATTTCGGGCTCTGGCGCTCGATCCCTATGTCGGCGCTCTATCTGCCGCTCGACCTTCATTCGGGCGACGTGGCACGGGCTTTGGGATTGCTTGTCCGGCGGCAGAACGACTGGCGGGCCGTCGAGGAGGTTACCGCCGTGCTTCGCACGTTCGACCCGGAGGATCCCGTGCGTTATGATTTCGCGCTGTTCGGCGCCGGTATGGACGGTTTTCTAAAAGGATAGCCATGTTCCGGTTCAAACAGTTTGCCGTGCGGCAGGATCGCTGCCCGATGAAGGTCGGAACCGATGGGGTGCTGCTCGGTGCCTGGGCCGAAGTGCGTCCCGGGGACCGGCGGATGCTCGACGTAGGTACGGGCACGGGCCTGATCGCTCTGATGCTGGCCCAACGGAGTGCTGCCCGGATTACGGCGGTGGATATCGATGCGGAGTGCGCGATGCAGGCGGCTGAAAATTTTGCCGCGTCGCCCTGGGCGGACCGTTTGGATGCAGTGTCCGTCGCGGTGCAGCGATACGATCCGGTTGAAAAATTCGATCTGATTGTTTCGAATCCGCCTTATTATGTCGATTCGCTGCTTTCGCCCGATGAAGGGCGCAACACCGCCCGCCATGCGGCGGGACTGCCGTTCGGAGAGCTTGCGGCGGCTGTCGTCCGCCTGCTTTCGCCCGGCGGACGCTTTGCGTTGGTGTTGCCGCCCGTCGAGATGCAGCGATTCCGTTCGGCGGCTCTCGGGCGGCTCTATCCTGTTCGCTGGACGGAGGTTTGTTCCACGCCCCGGCGCGGGGTGCGGCGTATCCTTGCGGAGTTCTGCACGACGCCCGTACCGGTTCCGGAGCCTGCACGTCTGATTATCGAACTCGGCGGCCCGGACTCCTATACGGAGGATTACCGCCGTCTGACGGGGGATTTCTACCTTAAATTTTGATTATACGGGCAATTCGTATAAATTTGCATAAATTAAAATTTTCCGTGAATATGAAGAGATTGTTATGGATGCTTCCGCTGCTTTTCGCAGGGATGACGGCTGCGGCCCAGAATCAGGATATGGCCCGATTGGGAACCTATATGAGCAACGGCGAATTCGTGGTCGGCACGGCCGAAACCGTTCTTGCGGCCGATATTACGGTGCGTTGCGAGAAGATCGTCTGCGGTCCCTATGCCCGCTATGCCCAGAAGTTCCTCGGTCTGCGTGCGCCGCTTACCGACAAGACCGTCTATACGGTCGCCGATGCCGCCATTGCGCTGATGCCGGGCGAGCGATACGTGACCGCCGGGGAATTGCCCGCTTCTACCTGTCGGGTGGAGAGTTACGAGGCCCAGGGAGCCGATTTCGCCCGGTTGCAGACCGACCGCCTCGACATGACCGAAACCGATCTGCAAACCGCAGCCCGGAATGCCGCTGCCGCGATTTTTTCGTTGCGTAAACACCGTCTCGACCTGATTAGCGGCGAGGCTGGAGAGAATGTCTTCGGCGCGGGACTTCCTGTGGCGTTGGAGCGTCTTGACCGGCTGGAGCAGGAGTATCTGGAACTTTTCCTTGGCCGGCGTGTGGTGACGACCGAAACCCGCCGTTTCCGCGTGACGCCCGCCGAGGGCAAATTGCAGCAGATCGTCTGCCGTTTCAGCCCCGATGCGGGGTTGTTGCCGGCCAACGACCTGACGGGAGATATCGTCCTGTTGCAGTACGAGCCGCAGGGTATGGCTGTCGATGAAGCCGGCGTGCGTCCCACTTCCTCTACGATTCCATACCGTATTGCCGCTCTCACGCGCTGTTCGCTCATCGCTGCCGGGCAAGAGCAGGCCGCGCAGGTGCTGCCCGTTTTCCAGTTCGGCCGTACGATCGCCCTTCAAGTTCCCAGAAACCGCTAAACTATGGACTATACGTCGCGGATGGCTGCCCTGCTGGGGCGTTTTCGCCGGGAGCGGAACGGCGTGGTGGCCGATACGATGCAGTATCGGGGGAAAGCGTATGGACTGAATTACGGTGTGAGCCTGCCGACGATCCGTGCTGTCGCGCGAGCCGAGCGGCCCGATTCCGACTTTGCCCGTTTTCTCTACCGGCAGGATGTGCGGGAGCTGAAACTGGCCGCTTTCTGGATCGCCGATCCCATACAGGTGGCTTCTGCCGAATTTTCCGACTGGGGCGAAGGTATTGCCAATTCGGAGATGGCCGAAGAGTGTGCCTTTGCGCTGATGTCCCGGTCGCCGCGCGGTGACGAGTGGGGTAGAGCCTGGTGCAATATGGGGAACGAATTGCTCGGGTATGCCGGCTTGTTGGCTCTTTCCCGCATTCCGCATCCCGATTTCAGTTCCTTGGTCCCGGTGCTCCGGAGGTTGGTTGTGACGTATCCCGAATCGAATTTGGTCGCGCAGGGTGTCGTGGCGCTGCTGGCGGCGATCATGACGAATCCCGCCGTGCAACGGCGGGACATCGAAATATTCCTCTCTTCGCTTGGGCAGGGAAAAACAGCCCGTTACATCGGGGAGGAGATGACCTGGCGGCTGGAGTACTAATTCAGGCAGACGTGTTCGACTGTTTCGACCTGTTCCTGAAGCGCCAGCAATTCCTGATAGGTCAGCGGGCCTTCGCAGCGCCGGATCTCATCCCCTTTGCGGAAGTAGATCAGCGTCGGTGTCGTGCGGATCATATAACGGTAGAGCAGGTAGGCATTCTCGTCCGCATCGGTGTTGATCCGGTAGATGTCCACGCGTCCGGCCATGCGGCGTTCGAATTGGTCGAGCGCAGGCTCCATGGCTTCGCACGGAACGCAGCGGCTGGTGAAAAAATAGATCATCGTGATCGCGTTGCGACCTATTATCTTATCGAAATCTTTCATATTTAAGCGGTATTTTTTGTTTTTGCCGATCTTTGAATCCTTTTCGAATGACAGATCCCGCATCTGTTTCTCGAAGGATTCTTCCTTTTCGATAGAAGTACCAAAAATAGTGCCCCGATGATAACTCATCGGGGCTTCTCGTGCAAGTTTTCAAAAGATACCGGGAATTCAGCCTATCCTTCCGCGAACAGGGCACGCGGCAGTTGGTCGATGCTGTTGATCGTGACGATTTCGATACCTTTGGGTTTTTTGATCGAACGGCCCAGGTAGCCCGATACCACGATCCGTCTGAACCCGAGCCGGGCAGCTTCGCTGATACGCTGTTCCGTACGGGGGGCGGGGCGCACTTCGCCCGACAAGCCGATTTCTCCCGCCAGGCAGATCCCTTCGCCGATCGGACGATCGTAGTAGGAGGAGATCACCGCTGCCGTGACCGCGAGGTCCAGTCCCGGATCGGCGACTTTGAATCCGCCGGCGAAGTTGAGGAATACGTCTTTCGAGAACATCTTCATTCCCACGCGTTTTTCGAGCACGGCGAGCAGCATGTTCATACGTTTGTTGTCGTAACCGGTCGCCGTGCGCTGCGGAGTGCCGTAGGCCGCGTTGCTTACCAGTGCCTGCACTTCGATCAGATAGGGGCGGATGCCGTCCACCGAAGCTCCTACGGCGATGCCGCTGAGCGGGGTTTCGTAGTGCGAAAGCAGGATTTCCGACGGATTGTCCACCTCGCGCAACCCTGCGTCGAGCATCTCGAAAACGCCGATTTCGAACGTAGCTCCGAAACGGTTCTTGATTCCTCGCAGAATGCGGTATATCAGGTTGTTATCCCCTTCGAACTGGAGTACAACATCGACGATGTGCTCCAGGATTTTCGGGCCGGCGATCGTGCCGTCCTTGGTGATGTGACCGATGATGAAGATCGATGTTCCGGTCGCTTTGGCGTATTTGAGCAGCGATGCCGCACATTCGCGGATCTGCGAAACGCTCCCGGCCGACGATTCGATGATGTCGGTATAGATGGTTTGGATAGAGTCGATGACCACCAGGTCGGGCCGTTGCTCTTCGATCTGGGCCAGAATATTTTCCAACAGGGTTTCGGCATAGATCAGACACCCTTCGTTGCCGATGCCCAGACGCAGGGCCCGCATCTTGATCTGCTCGGCTGACTCTTCGCCCGAAACATAGAGGGTTTTCAGGCCGTTGTCCGCCAGGGCGATTTGCAGGCTGAGGGTCGATTTGCCGATACCCGGCTCGCCGCCGAGCAGCACGAGGGAGCCGGGCACGAGCCCTCCGCCCAACACGCGGTTCACCTCCCGGTTTCCCAGGTCGATGCGGCGGTGTTCGCTTTCGTGGATGTCGGCGATTCGCTGCGGACGGGCTTTGGGCAGGTTGGCGACAGTCGCAGGTCCGCCGCCGCTTTCACGGGCGATCACCTCTTCGGTGAATGTGTTCCATTCCCCGCAGGAGGGGCAGCGTCCCAACCATTTGGGGGCTTCGAAGCCGCAGTTGCGGCAGAAGAATGCTTTCTTGACCTTTGCCATGTCGTATCGTTTTTCCGGGGAGTGCCGATGCTGCCGCGACGGGCATCCGCATTCCTTGTTATAATCCCATTTCCTCGTCGATCAGAATCACGGTAATCCGCTTGCGGGGAAAGCAGCGCTCCATCCGCAGATGCGTGTTGCAGATGCGCCCTTCCGAGTCGCAGTCGGCGCAAACGCCCGTCACTGCACAAGGGGTTTTCTGTCCCAGCCGGGCGACGTTTCGGGGTGCCGCGATGTCGCGGATGCGTGCTTCGGCCGCAGCGCGTGTCGCCACGATCTTGTTGCGCCCTGCGACCAGCAGCACCTTGCGGGGGCCGAAGGCGATCGCCGCTACCCGGTTGCCGATCCCGTCGAGCCAATAGAGCGCCCCCTCTTCCGTGATGGCATTGATTCCCGAAATGTACAGATCGGCCAGCAAACCCTGTCGCCGGATCTCGATCCGTTCTTCGGGAGGTAAGGTGTAATCCACTCCGTCGAACAGGCGGTAACGCCCCTCCCGGCGAAGCTCATCGACGATGCCCGTCGCCTCCATCGTCATGGAGCCTCCGAAAGAGATCGTTTCCGGGGCGGCGGCCCGAATCTCTTCCCGCAGGATCTGCCGGGCCTCTTCGGTCGTTGCGGCGATCCGGACTTCGAATCCTCTGCGGAGGAGGTTCTTGCGGCACTGTTCGAATGTTTCGTTCATATCGTCAGTAGAAAATCGTAATCTTCGGTTTCGTTCTCTTCAGGGGCCTTTACAAGCCGAGGTCTTCGTCGATCAACACCACGGTAATCCGCTTGCGGGGAAAACAGCGTTCCATCCGCAGGTGCGTGTTGCAGATACGGTCTTCCGAGTAGCAGTCGGCGCAGACACCCGTTACGGCGCAGGGCGTGCGGAATCCCGGATGCCGGGCTATGTTCTGCGGGGCCGCGATGGTGCGGATCCGCTCTTCGGCCGCTTCGCGGGTCGGTGTAATCTTGTTGCGTCCCACGACCAGCAGTACTTTGCGCGGCCCGAAGGCGATCGGGGCGATGCGGTTGCCGATCATATCGAGCCACAGCAGGGCACCGTCTTCCGTGACGGCGTTTATACCGGTAATGAAGAGATCGGCCAGCAAGCCCTGGCGTCGGATTTCCAGCTTCTGCGGCCGAGGCATCGCAGGGTCGAAACCGTCGAACAGGCGGTAGTGGCCGTCCCGATGCAGGTCATCGACGATACCCGTGGCTTTCATCGTCATCGAATCCCCGAAACAGATCGTTTCCGGGGCGGCGGCCCGAATTTCTTCCCACAGAATTTGCCGGGCCTCTTCGGTCGTTGCGGCGATCCGGGCTTCGAATCCGCGCCGGATGAGATTCCGGCGGCTGCGTTCCAATGTTTCGTTCATGGCGGCGTTATTTGATGAAGAATCGGTAAATGTCGTTTCCGTTGGCATAGACCAGCAGTGCCAGAATAATCATCAGGCCGACGTATTGCGCCGCTTCGAGGAATTTTTCGCTCGGCTTGCGGCGCGTGATGATCTCCCACAGGGTGAACAGGGCGTGTCCGCCGTCCAGTCCCGGGATCGGGAGCAGGTTCATCACCGCGAGGATGATGGACAGGAAGGCGGTCTTGAGCCAGAAGTCATGCCAGTCCCAGCTGCTGGGGAAGATGCTGCCGATAGCCACGAATCCGCCCAGTTCCTCGTACATTTTGGTTTTGGGCTGCACGATCAGCTTCAGTTGGTCCCAGTAGCTCGAAATCGTCTTTCCGGCCTTGTGGATACCTGCCGGGATGGACTCCCAGAATGTGTAATATTGTGTTCGGAGCGAATAGGGATTCGTGACCGTCACGCCGATCCGTCCTTCGGCATCGACGGGCAGTGCGAGCGAATCGATGAGCGCACCGTCGCGGCGGACGGTCAGCAGAACCTTGTCGTTCTTGTGCTTTTGCAGGTAGTCGCGGTATCGGGGGTAGTCCGCGTCGCGCAGATCGTCGATCGCTACCACTTCGTCGCCGGACTCGAGGCCCGCTTCGACTGCCGAGGTGTAGGATACGCTGTCCACGATGAAGGGGAGCCGCAGGGTGAAGAGGTCCTCGTAAGCCTTCTCCTGCCGCATACGGAGCAGGGATTCGAAGGGAATGTCGAGCGTTACCGGCTCTCCGTCCCGTTCGACTACCACGCGGCGGCCGCCGTCGGTAATCAGCAGGTCGTTTTGTACCCGCATGACGTTGTCGATCTCCTCGCCGTCGATCGACACGAAACGGTCGCCGTCCCGGAAGCCCATTTCGTGAGCCGTCGGGTTGAAATTATAGCCCCATTTCGCGTCCTGGTTCGAAAAGTAGGAGTCGCCCCAGGTGTAGCAAACGGCGCAGTAGATGACGATGGCCAGCAGGACGTTCATCATGACGCCGGCCACCATTACCAGAAGCCGCTGCCAGGCGGGTTTGGCCCGGAATTCGTCGGGTTTGACCGGCTGTTTCATCTGTTCCTTGTCCATCGATTCGTCGATCATGCCGGCGATCTTGACGTAGCCGCCCAGCGGCAGCCAGCCCAGACCGTACTCCGTGTCGCCCCGCTTGAACTTGAAGAGCGAAAACCCCGGGTCGAAGAAGATGTAGAATTTTTCGACGCGGATCTTGAAAGCCCGGGCCATCAGGAAGTGCCCGAGTTCGTGAATGCCCACGAGAATCGTGAAGCAGAGAAAAAGTTGAGCGATTTTGATAAGAATATCCATTGCTTAAGCGTTCGTTTTTTCAGTTTGTTTTCTATGTCAGGTACGGCGGGAAACCCGCTCTGTCTTTACCTGTCGAAAACATTTATTGTAAGAATGTTTTTTGCCGATAATCAGAGCCGCAGGTATTCGGCGGCCAGACACCGGGCTTCGGCGTTCGCTTCGCCCAGGTCCCCGAGGGACGGCACGGCTGCGAACGAGGATTTGCCCAGTGCGTATTCGATGCTGCGCACGATCTCCAGATAACCGCACCGGCGGGCGAGGAAAGCTGCCACGGCCACTTCGTTGGCGCCGTTCATCGTACAGCCGGCCGTGCCGCCGCGCCGCAGACAGTCGTAGGCGAGGTCGAGGGCCGGGTATTTGATCCGATCGACCTCGGCGAAGGTGAGGGTGGGGTGCTCTGCGAAGCTGAAAGGCGCCACCGGACGGTCGAGGCGCTGCGGAAAACTGAGCGCATAGGCGATCGGTGTCCGCATGTCGGGCGATCCCAGCTGGGCCTTGATCGCTCCGTCGCCGAATTCGACCATCGAATGAACGATCGACTGGGGGTGTATCAGCACCGATATCCGTTCTGCCGGTACGCCGAACAGCCAGTGCGCTTCGATCACCTCGAATCCTTTATTGACCAGCGTGGCGCTGTCGATCGTGATCTTGTCGCCCATCCGCCATTGGGGATGCTTCAGTGCCTGTTCCACCGTTACGTGAGCCAGCTCCTCGCAGCTGCGGTCGCGGAAAGCTCCGCCGCTGCAAGTGACGATCAGCCGTCGCACGGGCGACTTTTCTCCTGTCAGGCACTGGAAGATCGCCGAGTGTTCCGAGTCGATCGGGACGATCGGGGCTTTGTGCCGGGCTGCCAGCGGCATCACGTAACAGCCGCCCGCCACCAGCGTTTCTTTGTTGGCCAGCGCCACCTTTTTGCCCGCTTCGACCGCTGCTATCGTCGGCATCAGGCCGGCGTAGCCCACCAGGGCGTTCACGACTACATCGACCTGCCCGCTCTGTACGACTTGCCGCAGGGCTTCCTCGCCGGCATATACTTTGATCGACGTGCCGTCGAGTGCCTGCCGCAGGGCGTCGTATCGCCGTTCGTCGGCGATCACCACGCTGTCGGCGTCGAACTCCACGGCCTGCCGGGCAAGCCGCTCCCAGTTGCGATGGGCCGTGAGGGTCGTGATCTCGAACAGTCCGGGATTTTCCCGAACGATGTCGAGGGTTTGTATTCCGATGGATCCGGTCGATCCGAGCAAGGCGATTCTTTGTTTCATAACGAAGGTCAGAAGACGATATAACTCTCCGGATCGACGGGCTTGCCGTTGCTCCAAAGTTCGAATTCGAAAATTTTGGCGTCGCCGCCGTCGGTCAGCACTTCCGTATTGGATCCGATGACACCGCCCCGTTTTATTCGCTGTCCTTTGGTTACTAACGATTTGGACAGGTTTTTATAAATCGATATCAGGTTGTTGGAGTGCTGTATTTCGATCAGGTAACCCGTTTCGGGGGTCCAGAGATTCATCACCACCACGCCGTCGTCTGCCGCGACGATCTGGGTGTCGGGCGATGCGGCGATGCGGATGCCGAAATTCTCGCGTTTGATGTCGAACCGCTCGATGACGATGCCTTCGATCGGGGCGACCATTTCGATGGGCTTGCGTGCGGCACCGCCGCCTGTGCTCTGCCCGAGGCTGTAAGGACCTTCTCCCTCCAGTTCGGCCCGCAGCAGCGAATCTTCGCGGCTGGGCACCACGAGTGTCTTGTTCGTGCGGATGCTGTCCTCCTTGCCTACGGTTCGCACCACCGGAGTCTTGCCCTCCATGATGAGGGCGATGTTGTTGTTATAGGTAATCATGTCGTTCATCATCCTCTCCATGGAATCCAGACGGATGACGCTTTGCATCAGATTTTCGCGCGAGCGGGCCGCTTCGACGCGGTAGCCGGGCAGGAGTTCCAGCACCGGCGTATAGGCCACGATCGACAGAATGAGGATGAAAAGCAGCAGCGCGAAAGCCAGAAACGCGGCGAGCAGACCTGCCGGGGAGATGTGGGTGTACCACTCCTCGACGTTGTCGGTCGCATTGAGCATGCTCAGGCGGCGTTTGCGGGAGAAGCGTTTCCACCACGAGGATATGGAATGAAATGCGTTCATGGTTCTGTTTTTGATCGTTGTTTGCGATTAGGCCGAAATCCGCAGGGGTTTCTGCCGGTCGAAAAGCCGGGGCTGTCCGTTTCGTCTTTCCGGTCCGGCATATCGAACGGGGCCGATGGTATTCCTGCCTTTTCGCGCCGGAAAGTTGAATTGTACAAAGGTAACAATAAATCTTTGAATTTAATGCCGGTTTCCTTACCTTTGTACGTTTCTTTGAAACGAGTAAAAAACTGAATATAGTATGATAAAACCGACATTATTGGTGTTGGCTGCCGGCATGGGATCCCGTTACGGATCGCTCAAGCAGATGGACGGGGTAGGTCCCGGCAACGAAGCCATCATCGACTATTCCGTATATGACGCCATTCGTGCTGGCTTCGGCAAGGTGGTATTCGTGATCCGCCACAGTTTCGCTTCCGACTTCCAGGAGGTTTTCACCGAAGAGCGTTTCGGTGGCAGGATCCGCGTGGAGTATGTCTATCAGGAGCTGGATTGTCTGCCCGAGGGGTTCACCGTACCCGAAGGGCGTGTGAAACCCTGGGGAACGAACCATGCGATTCTGGTGGCGAGGGATGCCGTTCACGAGCCTTTCGCCGTAATCAATGCCGATGATTTTTATGGAGCGGAAGCGTTCCGTACCATCGCCGAATACCTTCGCGGATTGGATGGAGCGTCGGGACGCTATTGCATGGTGGCGTACGAGTTGAGCCGGACGCTTTCCGAAAACGGGACGGTGTCGCGCGGCGTCTGTTCGGTGAACGCTGCCGGCGACCTTACGGGAATGGTCGAGCATACGCAGATCGAACGCACGGCGGCCGGGATCGTCGATCACGGTGCGAACGGGGATGAACCGTTGGCCGAAGATACGCCCGTGTCGATGAACCTTTTCGGCTTTACTCCCGATTACTTCGCCCACTCCGAGGCTTTTTTTCGGTCGTTTCTGCAGGAGAGTGCCGGGAATTTGAAAGCCGAGTGCTATATCCCGTCGATGGTCAATAAGCTGATCGCCGACGGCACGGCTTCCGTTCGGGTCCTCCGTTCTCCGGCGCAATGGTTCGGCGTGACCTATAAGGAGGATAAACCGTTGTTGGTCGCCAATTTGAAGAAGATGATCCGGGCGGGGATTTATCCCGAATACTTGTGGCGATAGACAAATCGTCGTCGGTCCGGTAATGGAAAATCGCCGATCCGTTTGGATCGGCGATTTTGATTGGTTTTCCTGCACTCGACGAAGTCGGTTTGCGAGTAGAAGGCTTTTACAAGTCTGGGTGTCGTCCCAAGTCTTGATCGAAAGACCAGGCTATTCCGTTCGTCTTTCGCTTTCTGTGCCCGATGCCCCTGAAAGGCCGCTCGTTGTTGTTACCAGCCACCAGTCAGCCTCTCTAAAACGAAGTTTAGGCTCTCGACCACCTGTCCGCCGGCTCCGATTCGGAGGTATTCGTGATTCCGGGACAGGTGAAATACCCGGGCTTAATCCAGGTAACCGGCTTCTACCAGTTGTTGGCGGATTTTCACCCAGTCGGCTACCGGACGGGCTACGCCGTCCATAAAGCGGATCGGACATCCCAGTGCACTGTCGTCGATATAAAGGTCGGCGTGGACTTTCGGCGACGAAGTCCAGGACTTCTGCCCGGGATTCTCGTTGATGGCGTACAGCGGAATTTTCTGTTCCTTGAACCATTGGACGGCTTTTTCGAGTAGTTGTCCGCTGCGCATGGTGTACAGGATGAGTTTGCAGTCGTTCGCCACGAGCTCCTTGAGTACGGGAACCGCACCTGCGTCCATCCCCATATGCGGATAGGCGTGTGTCACGACGGTTCCGTCGAAATCGATCGCTATGATTGCTCCTTTAACGGCCATATCGGTTATTTCTTTTGAAATTTATTACGTGTCCATTCGCATAATTTGCCCCAGAAACCCTTCTTTGTTGCGGTTTCCTCTTCGTCGAGGCCGTACCCGTAACCATAGCCGTAGCCATAACCGTACCCGTGACGTTTTGTCGAGCTGGCCCCGTTGAGGATGATGGCCATGTTGTGGAATTTCTTTTCGCGGTACAGCCGTTCGATATCCGGTAACTGACGACGGTCGAGCAGGCCTTCCCGTACTACATAAATGCTGAGATCTGCCAGACGGTCGGTGATAATGGCGTCCGCTACGGCCATCGCCGGGGTGCTATCGATAATTATGTAGTCGTAGTGGAGTTTTAGTTCCGCGATCAGCTCTTCCATCCGCTGGCTCAACAGCATTTCGCTCGGGTTGGGCGGCTGGATGCCGGCGTAGATGATGTCGAGTTTTTCCGACAGTTTGGATTTGCGGATGATTGCCTGAAGCTCCGTGCTTCCGGACAGGTAGCTCGAAACCCCGTTGGTATCACCGCCGTGCTCCATCTGTTTGGAGAAGGTGCGGCGCCGCAGGTCCAGGTCCATGATGACGACTTTCTTGCCCGTCGTGGCGAACGTCATGGCCAGGTTGGTCGAAACGAACGTCTTTCCGGCGTGGGGGTTCGACGAGGTGACCATAATGACTTTTATCTCGTCCTTGCCCAGGTTCATGAAGTTCATGTTCGAGCGGATCATGCGGAAAGCCTCCGACACCGGATCGCGGCCGTTTTCGCGTACGACGAAGCTGCCCCGTTGTTTTTCTCCCGAATATTGCGGAATATCCCCCAGGAACGGAACCGAGAGGTTGTCCTCGATGTCTTTCCGTCCCCGGATCGTGGTGTCGAGTATCTGGATCAGGTAGATGATCAGGAAGGGGATGCCCAGTCCGAACAGGAAGGCGATTCCCGCAATCAGTACGGTATTGGGCGATACGGGGCGCGGGGAACCGTATGCACTGTCGATCGTGCGCGAGTTGCTTTCCGTGATGACCATCGTGATGGCGTTTTCCTCGCGCTTGTTGAGCAGGTAGAGGTAAAGTTCCTCCTTGATTTTCTGCTGACGGACGATGTCCAGAATCTGTTTTTCCTGCGTCGGTACCGAGGATATTCGTTGATTGGTCAGCGCCTCTTCCTTTCGTAAAGCGGCCAGTTGGATCTGCAACGTGGAGATATAGGAGTCGAGCGTCGCGATGATCGACCGGCGTGTGGAAGCCAGTCCGTTGCCGAGATTCTGAATGATCGGGTTGTTCTCCGAACTCTCGGAGTTGAGCTTCATATAGCGTTGCAACTCGGTATTGTAGCCCTCTATCTGGGAGTTGATCGCCGGGCTGTTGATCGAGAGCGTTCCGGGAATCAGTTCATTGGTTTTGGTCGGGTCCAGCAGGTATTCTTTGAGGAATTCCGTCATTCGGATCTGGTTTTCCAGCGAGAGGCCGTCGGTTTTATATTGGGCGCTTTCGGTAATCGTCTGCTCGGCTTCCGATACGATATCGTATATTTTGTTGTCTTTTTTGAACTTTTCGATGTTGCGGTCCACTTCGCTCAGTTCTTCGGAGATGATCTCCAACCGATTGTCGATGAATTGTCCCGTGCTTTCTGCGATCCCCCGTTTGTCGTCGATCGCATCTTTTTCGTAAACCGCGATCAGCGTATTGATGACATCTTCCGCTTTTTTGGGAACGGAGCTTTTCATAGAAATGGTGATGATCGAGGCCTGTTTGTTGGCTACGAAACTTTTGACTTCATGCTGGTAGAACTGCGTTACTACGCCCAAGTTGCCTTTGGTGACCCGGATCGGAGCCTTTTCGTAGTAATCGGGGGACATATAGAGAGTCGGCCGGATAATCATTTGGCCGACAGGCGTGGAGATCGTATCGCCGAATACGGCCGAAATTTCCTGCTTGAATTTCTGTTTGTCGGGACCGAATATTTCGAAGTAGTTGAGTTTTACGATGTTGTCGGGGCGCAGCGAAACTTCGAACCGGAATCCCTGCCGGTCGTTATCGTTGATGAACTCCACTGCGATCGGACTTTGCCCGTAGAGATCCTGGGGACGTAATCCGTCCTTCGTTTCGTATTGAACGGTCAAACCCAGCTGTTTGACCACTTCCGTCATCAGGCGGCGCGACTGGAGAATATAAATTTCATTGTCCACATTGCGGCGCTGTGACAGGCCCGCCAGGTCGCTCAGGGTCGCCAGGTCGGTATCTCCTCCCTTGCGGCTGTCTTTCACGAGGATGTTGGCCGTGCGGCTGTATATTTTCGGGGTGCGTAAAATGTAGATGTAACCGCATCCGACGCAAACGAATACCGAGATGACGAACCAATACCAGTTGGCGATTACCGTCTGGATCAGATCGTGCACCGAGAAAGTAATGTGTTCCTCCTGCTTTGTATCGCTGTTCGCGGAGTTCGGGTTGATATTGTTAGGTGTCATGCCTTGTTGTGAAAATTAACGGGTGAGTGTGACGATCAGGGTGGCTACGGACACGGCGGTGCTGACCAGCGAGATGTAGAAACTGCGGTTCTGGCTGATTTCACCGGCCTGGGCCCGGTATTTGTTTGGTTTTACGTAAACCACATCGTTTTGTTGCAGGTAAAAATAGGGGGAGTCGTAAATATCCTGCGAGGTCAGATCGAGGGTGGCCGTCGTGCGGACGCCGTTCTCCTCCCGGATTACTTTGATGTCGGAGCGTACGCCGTAGATGGTCAGATCGCCGGCCAATGACAAGGCGTCCAACAGGGAAATGCGGTCGTTGGTGATGTTGTACTGTCCGGGACGGGCCACCTCTCCGATGACCGAGATTTTCATGTCGGCGAATTGAATGTTGACCGTCGGATCGCTGATGTATCCGCCTTCCCGGATTTTATCCGCGATTTCCTGGGCCAGTTCGCTGCGGGTCTTGCCCTTGCATTGAATGGGGCCGATGATCGGCATGTCGAGGTCGCCGTTTTCATCGACGGTCCTGATCTGTAACGATGCACTGTTCGACGAATAGGTCGAAAGAGGGGTTCCGGTCAGGGAGTTGAGAGAGGTCGATGTATTGAACGGCGCAGCCAGTTCCGGGTCCCGGCTGTTGACCACGACGGTCAGACGGTCCAGCGGCTTGATGCGTATTTGATAATCCTGGGCGATTTTGATCTGCTCGTCGGCTTGGGCGTCCTGCAAATAGATCACGCGCTTCTGGGAAGCGCACGATGCGAGAACGACGACCCCGAGCAGGAGGGCGAAGGCCTTTATCTGTTTCATTTTGATGTAGTTTTGTAGTGCCTGTTTAATTTTTAACCGCAAAGGTAGAAAAAATATATGAATGGGAAAGGTTTTTGTTCGCTATATTTGTGCTTACTGTATTTTAGTAACGGCAAAAGAGACGATTAATTATATGATAAATGCTGTGTGGAGCCGGAGTGCCGTGCTGTACGAGATGAACCTGCGGCAGGCGACGTCTGAGGGAACGCTTGCCGCCGCTGCGGAACGGCTCGGTTTTTTGCGGGATTTGGGCATCGATGCCGTTTGGCTGATGCCTCATTATCCCATCGGGGAGGTCGGTCGCAAGGGATCGCTGGGTTCCTATTATTCGATTCGGGATTACCGGGCTGTCAATCCCGAACTGGGGACGCTGGCCGATTTCGACGTTTTCGTTCAGAGGGCTCACGCCTTGGGAATGAAGGTCCTGATCGACTGGGTGGCCAATCACACTTCGCGCGATGCCCGCTGGCTCGCGGAATGTCCGTCCGACTGGTACGAGCGGGACGCTTCGGGCCGGCCCGTCGTTCCTAACGGGTGGGACGACACGGCCAAGCTCGATTATACCAATCGGGCCGTCTGGCAGGGACAGATCGACGCCATGCGTTTTTGGCTTGCGGAACACGGGGTGGACGGTTTTCGCTGCGATATGGCGATGCTGGTTCCCATCGAATTTTGGCAGGAGGCGGCACGGCGGTTGCGGGCGGTGAAACCCGACCTGTTCCTGCTGGCCGAAGCCGAGGAAGATTACCTGTTCGACCGGGCTTTCGACGCGTCGTATGCCTGGCGGCTTTATCACCTGATGAACGACGTGGCGCAGCAAAAGTGCCGGGTCGATCGTATTCGGGAGTATCTCTATGCCGATCGGGAGCACGTCCCGACCTGGGCCTTGCGGCTGATGTTCACTTCGAATCACGACGAGAACTCCTGGAGCGGGAGCGAATTCGCCCGTCTGGGGCCTGCCGTGCGGGTCATGACGGCCCTGACGTTTCTGCTGCCGCAGTCGCTGCCGTTGGTTTACACGGGGCAGGAGTTCGGTTACGACCACTCTTTCGCCTTTTTCGACCGGGACCCGCTGCCTGCTTGCGAGCCGAACGAAACGACGGAGTTCTACCGGCGGCTGATCGCTTTGCGGCACGATGCTCCGGCTCTCGCTTCCGGGGAGCGGGGCGGCTCCTTCGTCGAAATCCGCAACAATGCCGAGGATTGCCTGCTGACTTTCGTGAGGGAAACTCCGGAAAATCGGGTAGTCGCCCTGTTGAACGTGTCGCCTTATGAAGTGCATGCCGATTTCGATACGGGAATCTACGCCGGAGGCTATGCGGACGCCCTGACGGGCGAACGCGTACAGCTCTGCTCGCATGTCGATGAGCGGATGCCGGGCTGGAGCTTCCGGATTTTGACACGGCCGATGTAGATAGGCCGGATTTTTTCGTACATTTGCCGGCGACGGGGAGGCCGTTTTGCGAAGCGGCAATGGCTTCCCGGTTTCGGAAATGCGCATATAATATAAGTTGCATTAGTAGGTTTAGTAGGACGATGAAAAAAATAATTCTGACGATATTTTGCCTCGGAATGCTGTTCCCGCTTCTGGGTTCGGCTGCCCGGCCGTACGGTGTGGAGGAGATTCCCAACGTGCAGATCGGCGACCGTTACCGGTTCACGTCGAATCCCGACGGGATTCTTTCTTCTTCGGCAGTCGCCGAGATCGACTCGCTTTGCTATTCGCTCAGGCATCGGGCGCTGGCCCAGGTCGCTGTGGTCGCTGTAGAGGATATTCGCGGAGACGATCTTTTCTCCTTCGCCCATACGCTTTTTTCCCAATGGGGTGTCGGCCGCGCCGATTCGGACAACGGACTGGGCATTCTCTTGGTCGTCGATCGCCGGGAAGTGCGGTTCGTGACCGGACCGGGACTGGAAGGCGTCTTGCCCGATGCACTTTGCAAGCGGATCCAGATGCGTTACATGTTGCCGTATTTCCGGGAGGGAGATTACAGCGCCGGTATGGTGGCGGGGTTGCGTGCCGTGGCATCGGTGCTTGAGGGCAGTGAGCTCGATTCGGGCGGCAACGACGATTTCCGGGCAACGGACGATTTGCCGGCGTGGGCGGTTTTCCTGATCGTCTTTCTGGTCGTCTTCGTGCCGCTGGGCGTCATGCTGGTCGGATTCTACCGTTCCAGACGTTGTCCCCGGTGTCGTGCTTTCGCGTTGGTGCTGCAATCGCGGAACCTTGTCGGGCAGACGGATCATTATAATCTGTTCGAAGACACTTACCGTTGCGGCAAATGCGGTTTCGTCGTGAAGCGGCAGTCCCGAAGTGTGCGCAGCGATAACAACAACCATCGCGGGGGCGGGGGTATGTGGATCGGAGGTTTCGGCGGCGGACACGGTTCGGGCGGCGGCTTCGGTGGAGGTTTCGGCGGCGGCAGCTTCGGTGGCGGCGGTGCCGGTTCCCGTTGGTAAATTTGGAAATTCACTAAAAAACGATAGAAAAAATGAAAAAAGTTATCTGGATCGTAGTGGTCGTACTTGTGGTGCTGTTCATCAGCGGCTCCTGTTCGGCCTATAACAGAATGGTCACGGCCGAAGAGACCGTCAATACGACTTGGGCCGATGTCGAGGCGCAGTACCAGCGTCGTTCCGACCTGATTCCCAATCTGGTCAATACCGTCAAGGGCTATGCTGCGCACGAGCAGTCCACTTTTACCGAGGTGGTCGAGGCCCGTGCCCAGGCCATGTCGTTCAAACTGGATGCAGCGGACCTGACGCCCGAGAAGCTGGCCGAGTTCCAGCAGGCGCAGCAGAAGGTGGGATCGGCTCTGGGGCGCCTGATCGCCGTTGCGGAGCGATATCCCGACCTGAAGGCCAACCAGAATTTCCTGGAGCTGCAAGCCCAACTGGAAGGAACGGAAAACCGGATCGCCGTGGCCCGCACACGCTTCAACGATGCGACCCGGCAGTATAACGTGACGATTCGCCGTTTCCCTGCCAACCTGATCGCGGGCATGTTCGGCTTCGATCAGAAAGCCTATTTTGCGGCCGAGGAAGGTGCGCAGACCGTACCGGAGGTGAAGTTCTGATATTCCGGGCTGTGAACGACGATGCGGCGATCTAAGAAGATCGCCGCATCGCGTTATGTGAAGAGCCTGCGGATGGTCGTGAAAGTTTCGGAATATCCGCGTTTCGGGTTTTTCTGGTCTGGTTTCCGGGATTATTACGGGTTCGAGGTATGAAGATCCCGTTTTCGGCGGAATCGCTCGCGGCAGAAGTTACATCGTGCGCTTGACTCCTTTCCGGATCAGCATCCGATTGACCGGAAGTGCTGCGAAGAATCCGCACAGCATGGCTATCTGCATCATAAACCAGAAGGTCCACCCTGTTCGGGACAACGTGTCACCGGAGAAGAATACCAAGAATACGAGGCTCATCCAGCCATACATACCTGCCTGCCATGCCGTGAGTGACAGGAAATCCGCTTCGCCGGCTTTCAGAAGCGCTTCACCCGGGGAGATGCGGTGCATGCTTCGGATCGCGGCATACTGAAAACCGATGCCGAAGACCAGAGCCAGCAGGTAATCCAGAACCCAGCTTCCGAGTATCAGGCTGCCGCCTATCGAAATCGGGACGATCCAGGTGAACCATTCGCCTGTCAGATCGGCCAGGGTGCATCCGGCTCCGCAGTGGAGCGTAGAGAGAACCACCGATCGCCATTTCGGGTGGCAGTTCGTTTCGGCCATCGTTGAATCCGGCCCCTTGTTCGTATTTTTTATATATGGACCCGATCCGATCCCCCTTTTCGAATATGCGTTCGGTCCCGAAATGTTGGTTCGCATACCTTGTTCCGATGCGGTTGTCAATTTCATGGACCCGTTTTGCGGTATATGGTCGTGGGGCAGTCGCATCACCATATCGGGTGTCCTTTCCGTCGGTTCGCGTTTGTCCGGAAGTCTTAATCGCATGTGGTGTGCAGGTTCGGGCGGCAGGGTGTTGCGGCTGTTGGGTTTCACCCTTCCGAGCAGGAAGTAAGCCCATAGCCCCAACGGTCCGGCCCATAATCCGGTGAGTACCCATACGCTGTCCATGATTCTCATAGGCTGGGGACGTCGTCTGAGGTCGAGAGCTATCAGCATGGCTGCGAGCACTCCCGATATGACAAAAATGGCCGAAATAATGGTTAATGCATGCATATCCGGTGATAATTATTGCCCGATTCTTACAAGATGCGTACCGATTTTCGGATCTTGCCCGGGGAGCGGTTGGAGCGGGGGAGTGTCCGTTTTCCGGGGTGTCCGGCTGTGGGGCGAACCCTTTTTTGCCGCAGGGAGGTATTGATAAAAATTTCGGGGATCGCGGTTAAAATACCCGATAAATTTTTGTACTTTTGTTCCTTGAATTATCGTGGATAATTGTGACCATACCTTATGTTAAGCGTTTTATTCTACCTTTTCCTGTTCGTTATCTGCACTTTTTTTCTGGTATTGTCCGCCGTGGCGTTGCTTTTGACGTGGCCTTTCGACAAATCCCGGAGGATCGTGCACGAACTGTCCCGGATACTGGTCCGTATTTTCTATGCAGTTCCGCCTCTGTGGAAGTTCCGGGTTACCGGCAGGGAGTATATCGACCGTCGCAAACCGTACGTTATCGTGGTCAATCACCAGGCCGGCCTGGATATTCCGACCCTCTATTTCGTACCGCTCAACTTCCGGTGGGTTTCCAAGCGGGAAGTTTTCAAGGTGCCGTTTTTCGGCCAATTCCTTTTGCTGCACGGGGATATCTGCATCAACCGGGGACATGCTACGGCCGCGATGGAGAAGGTGATCCGCGACGGAAAGCTGTGGCTTTCGCGCGGGGCTTCGGTGGCGATTTTTCCGGAGGGCACGCGTTCGCACGACGGCGAAATCCATCGTTTCAAGGCGGGGGCTTTCACGC
>ERZ1027064.169-NODE-169-length-34117-cov-6.190300_pt1 | contig 34117 bp, 23 predicted proteins | sample MGYA00519422_ERZ1027064 | MGnify/ENA primary metagenome ERZ1027064 (study PRJEB26926, sample SAMN06164492) | human gut metagenome | biome: ENVO:00009003; feature: ENVO:2100002; material: ENVO:00002003 | host: Homo sapiens | place: USA | collected 2012 ... | reverse complement strand
TACGAGATGTAGAGAGGTCTCGTGGGCTCGGAGATGTGTATAAGAGACAGCCGGCGCAGTGCAGCCCCGCAAGGGGAAAAGTCCGTTTTACATATTTACCTTTCGACATACTTTTTGATTTTTTTACAGACAGGGACGAGCACGGAATATCCACAAAACGCCCTTCGTGTCCTTTCGATACAAAGATCGGGACAAAAAGGGCGGAAGGCGTTATATAATTCCGGATACTATTTACAAGATTTCGGAACGACCGGCGGACTACACCTTGTCCAGCGGTTTGCGACGGTTCTCGCCGATCTTCCGGAAATGGCTGGGCGTAAGTCCCGTCACCTTCTTGAACTGGGCGCTCAAGTGGGCCGTACTCGAATAGTTCAGCTTGTCGGCAATCTCCCCGAGCGACAGCTCGCCGTAAGCCAGCAACTCCTTCACCCGTTCGATTTTCTGTGCGATGAAGTATTGTTCGATCGTCGTGTTTTCGATCTCCGAAAACAGCGAACTCACTGCCCCGTAATCCTGATGCAACCGGTCCGCGATATAATCCGAGAGGTTGGTCCGCAAAGCGGCGTCCTTCTCCCGCACCAGCTCGATGACCGTATTCTTCACCCGCTCGACGGTCTGCTTGCGGCGGTCGTCGATCAACTCGAACCCGACGGCGCGGAGCGCTTCGTCCAACTCCTTTCTCCGCTCGGCAGTCAGTTCTGCGGGCAGCACGGCTTCGCCGAGAACGACCGACGAGGCCTCGATCCCCGCCTGCCGCAAAATATCGCGCACGACCAGAATACAGCGGGGACAAACCATATTCTTAATGAAGAGTTTCATCGGCAACGGAAAGAATTTGTCGGTGACAAAGATACGATTAAGCCGAGTGCAAAAGCAAATCTATTTGCATTTTGCCGAGGCGGAGTATCGGCGAGATCAAAGATTGAGGAAAATCCGAGGCATATCGGCGGGTTTCAGGTAGAGTAGGTCGATATTCGGTGGATCGAAATATACGATCGAAAAATAAATAACACTTGACAGGCTTGCATAACTGTCGATTTTTATTTAATTTAGTTATAAAAAGATGGTTTTATACTATATATGACGCCTTTATTTGATATAATAACGCCTTCTATGATAAAACGCCTTACTCTCTGCTTCCTTCTGACCTGTTTGTATGTTCCCTGTTTTTCCCAGGAACGCTTCGTTGTCCGGGGCCGTATTCTCGATGCGGAATCCGCTCCGGTTCCTTATTGTTCGGTCAGCATTCTCGAATCGCGCGACTCCACGGTCCTCGGAAGCGCCGTTTCCGACGCGGAAGGCCGTTACAGCCTGCATTTCGAACAGGCGGGCCGCTATCTGCTCTGTTACGACCATCTAGCCTACGAATCCTGCTACCGAGCGGTAGAGGTTCCGGAGGCGCAAACCCTGCCCGATGTGATTCTACGTCCGGCCAGCCAACATATCGACGAGGTGGTCGTGGTGGCCCGAAATACCGAATACAGGGCAGGCCGCTATGAAGTCAATATGTTGGGTAATCCGATCGTCCGCAACCGGTCTGTAATGCAGGTGTTGGATCTGTTGCCAGGTCTCCGAGTCTCCGGAAACACCTTGTCCATCAAGGGAACGCCGGTGTCGGTCGTCTATATCGACGACCGGCTGGTGACGGATCTCGGGGAGCTTTCCGCCCTTCGTGCCGAAGACGTGAAAAGTGTGGAGGTCCAGAACAAGACGGGAGCGGCCTATTCCGCCACGACTTCTGGCGGTATCGTCCGTATCCGGCTCAAGAAACTCGCCGCAGGCAGTTTTTACGGCAACGTATCTCCCTCCGCGTCCGTTTCCCGCGACGGATATTCTACGGGACTCGCCCTGCCGTTCTCCGCCCAGTGCGGACGAGTGGGAATATATAACTACGTGTCGGGTTTCTATGGGGAGAACGAAACGCTCGACCGCACCTATTCCGAATTTCGCAATTCGGGATACTCGCTCGACTCGGAGGACCGGGGGCGGATCACCTTCCGGAATATCCGCGAACTTCTGAGCTTGGTTTACAAGATAAACGACCGCCATTCGATCGGTCTCGGGGGACAGATTTTCATGGGAGTGAGCGACCCGTCCAATACGGTGCACACGACCTCTGCGGGATTGGCCTGGAGCGATGTGCCGCCGCAGATGCCCGAAGCCGGATATACGCTCTACCGCTACGGGGGCACGCTCTACAACCGGCAGTATCAGGGGTCGCTGAATTATATCTTCCGTTTCGACACGCTGGGTTCCCGGCTCTCTTTCAAGGCCGACTACCTGCACCAGAACGTCGATCGGAATTACGACTACGACACGCGCGATTTTTCCCGGCCGGAGGATGCGGAACCCTTCTCCACGGAGTTGCGGCGCGAGCGCTACAAGCTGCTGGGACATCTGTTCGCGTCCCGGCTCGACCTGAACAAGAATTTTTCGGAAGAGCGCAGCTTCAGCGCGGGGTTGAGCTATGATTTGCGGTATGCGGACAACAACGCTCCCGTGCATCGCTTCGAGGAGGAAGAGTGGATCCCGGATCCGAAGATGAGTACCTGGTTTATCGACCGCACTCAAAGCACGGGTGCCTACACCCAATGGGCCGATGCCTACGGCAAGTTCTCCTATCAGGCGGGCCTGCGACTGCAATGGGACCGCATCGCTTACCGAAATGCCGAAAATACGGGCTACGAACATCGTGACTACTGGCGGCTTTTCCCGGAACTCAGCCTAGCCTACACGTTCAACCCGGAAAAGGGCACCAATATCAATCTCGACCTCTATCGGTCCAGCGGCCGGCTGCCCGACAACAACGCCCTGAGTCCCCGCCGGGTCTGGCAGTCGCAATACAGTTATACCGTAGGCAACGAAAATCTCGAGCCCGGCTGGGGGTACGACATCGACCTGAGCTATACGCTGCGCAACAAACTGACGATCTCTTACGGATTTTCGTGGTCGCGCGGCAGTGCGACGATGACTTTCTACGACCCCGACGATCCGAACATCGTCTATACGACGGAGGTAAACGGTGAACACAACAAGGGACATTACATATGGATAGACTATACAACTCCGCTCACTAAATGGTTTCGTATAGATGCATTTATGAATTTGTATTGGTCTCAGCGCGAAATAGATGGCGACCGGCAGGCTTCGTACAGTGCCGGAGGTGGATCAAGTTTTCTCCGTCTCATATTTCAACCTATTACTACAATGGAAATATGGGTAAGTGGTAGTGCCGAATTACCATATAAAAAGCTGGAAACTCGTCAAAACGGCTCTTTCGGATTGTCTGCCGGAATATCCCAGTCATTTTGTAAAAACAAACTTATCTTATCGTTAAATGTAAATGCCATATACTATAACAAATTAAAATTAACGACAGAACGGCTCGATAAGACTTATTATTCTGTTCTCAGACAACCTCGGGGACGCAGAAGTACGCGTGTTGTATTTTCGATCGTCTATCGATTCAACCGGAACGCCAAAAAGAGCGTATCGACCGTGCAAACATTACAAAGACCGGGAGAAATTCTGAAATAGGCCGCTCAAGACCCGTGTTCGAATCCAGTGCGCAAGACGTGCTTTCCGAGAACCGTATTTTGTGAAACTTTTCCGCTCGATATATGAATAGTGGAATTAGCATCGCTTTTCTCCCCGGCAATCCGAAGCATTTCGGCGCTTTCACATCTGCCTCAAAAACCAAAAAAATTACGGACGGCTGCATCCGGCAGCCGCCCGTAAAAAATTCCGCCTCCGAAATCAGAAGTTGTAGCGCACCATCAGATTGACCCGATTGGCATGGCCCTTCATTCCGTCCATATTTTCGCGGATGCCGTACAGATATTCGGCCGCAAGCTGACAGCAGGGGGCCAAATCCCAGAAAATATTGCCGAAGACATACTGACCGCGGCGGTATTCGTCATCGGCATAGGCCCCGTTCCTGCGGCAAACCTCCGCCATGGAATAACCGCCCGAAATGGCGAGTTTGTTCGGAACGAGGTCAATTTGCGCAGCCGCCTGCCAACCGTACATCGGCATAGTCTGAATACTCCTCGGATTGTGAGGATTGGGTGTAAAATCCAGTCCGATGCCCGAGAGATCCTGGATGTAGGGAGTGATGCCCTCGCCGTACACACCGTTGAAGAAGAGTTGCAGGGGACCCGCTACTTTGATATTTCCGCTGGCCTGGACGCCCCAGCCGAAGAGCGAAGTATTGTTACCCGTCGATTCGTTGTGCAGATACATATCGCGGAAAACGGCCGATGCCCGGAAATGGCTCTCCTTGTTCCGGCCCCAATTCACCTGCATATAAACCGGGAAATCAGGTACGCGCTGCGGAATCGAAGCGAACGAATCGCCGTAGGTGCCGCTTACGTTCGGAAGCTCGGCGGCAACGCCGAATTTCAGAATATCGCGGTAGATCGAATGCTCGTAACGGATCATCGTCGAGAAAAAGTAGTTATAGGCATTGGGACCCTGGAAGTCGATCGTATTGGGAGCGGCGTTCAGGTCGCAGAACGTCGTTACGTCGCGTCCGAACGTGAACCCTTTGAACGATACGTAAGCCGACCGGATACGGGGCGTATAACTGTTGGTTCCGCCGCCGCGGAAGTCCGTACTGAAATAGAGGGTGACACGGCCCAGTTTTTTCGAATTGGCGATGGCCTTCAGAAATATGCGGGAGGTAGTTCCGTCCAGGCCGAATTTCTGACGGGTGGCATAGGTGCCGGGAACGGCGATCGTGGCCGGAATGAAATCCTGTGCTCCGGAGATTCCGTCGAAATCATACGACGCACGCAAAGTCACCTGGCCGCCGAGCGAGAAGGAGAATTTGTTTTGCTTGGTGGCGAAGATGAAGTGAGGCAGTTCATCCTGCTGGAAACCGGGATGATGGGTTTCGATATAATCCCGAATGGCATTGTCGATTGCCAATTGGTTCAATACGGCCGCTTCGAGCAAGGCCTCTTCGTCTGCGGGCGGTTGAGGAGCATTGACGGAAACCAAATAAACCGTCGGAGAGTATTCGCCGGTCTTTACGCTGTCCTTACGGATCTGGTAGGTCTGGGCCGAAACCGAGGCCGCAGAAACCGCCAGCAACATTGCGATTAAAAGTCGAAAAATTTTCATAAGCAATAAAATTAAATTATTCCGATAATGGCGGATGCCATCTATATATGTATATTACGATTTTGGAAGTCAGACAATTGGTATTTGCCCGAAACGTGGCAAGTTATATGCCAAAATACCCGGCAAGAACAGGTGCAGCAGGTCGGAAAGCGGGATCCTCCAGCCTGCGAGCCGGACCGGTCACGGCATCTGCCAGACGTTCGAACCTATTCCCGAAGTCTTCGGACGGATGTCGGTCTTCTTTCCCTAAATAAAATTCCCTCAAAAAGTGTAAAAAACGAACAGAAGGCGTTGGCAAATCCTGCAAATCGGATAAACTAACGGCGAAATAGTTATTTCCGAAACGGTCGCTATCCGATATTTTTGTATTTTTGTAAAAACATATTTTTCATATGAAACATAAGTTAGTGATAGCAATGACTGCGGCAACGCTGTTTCTGGTCGGGTGCGGGCAGCGGCAACATACGGAACAGGTAACGCTCGTGCGCATCGATACCGTAAAAACAGCGAATACCTGTGATATTCTCGAATTTCCCGCCCGAGTACAGGCTGCCGGAGAAGTTCACCTCGCATTCAAGATACCCGGAACCTTGCAACGTATTTATGTCGAGGACGGAGCTTTTGTCCGTCAGGGTGAACTTGTTGCCGAAATGGATCCGCGCGATTACGAACTTCAGTTACAGGCGGTCGAAGCCGAATATTTGAGTATCAAGGCCGAAGCCGAACGTGTAATGGCGCTTTACGACCAAAACGTCGCTACCGCCGATGCTTACGACAAAGCGCGGTACGGGCTGCAACAGATTACGGCGAAATACGAGAACGCCCGCAACCAATTGGCCGATACGAAACTGTATGCTCCTTTCGACGGCTACGTGAAGCGTCGGCGCTTCGACCCTCCGACGGTCGTAGCGGCCGGAATGCCGGTCATCACGTTCCTGTCGGGCAAGAATCCCGAGGTCGAACTTTTCATTCCGGCATCGACTTACATTCGCCGTCGGGAGATCGCTTCGTTTGCGGCGGTGTTCGATTTTCTGCAAGGGCAAAAAATTCCGCTGCGTCTGCTCCATGTCGATCCGAGCGCCAATGCCAATCAGCTTTACGCCGTGCGGTTGGCACTGCCCGTGAATACGGAGATCGCGGCGACACCCGGCATGAACGCAACGGTCGAAGTCGCCATGCGGCAGGAAACGGAGGCATCGGTAGAGATTCCTGCATCAGCTCTGTTCAGCAACGGCGACAAGACGAGTTACGTGTGGATTTACCGACAGGACGGGACGATCGCACGCCGACGGGTCGAAGTAGTCCGTCTGCATACGGACGGAACGGCGACGATAGCGGATGGTCTGAACGAAGGCGAACGGATCGTCGTGGCCGGAGTTCATAAATTGACGGAAGGCCAGCGGGTCGCACCGCTTCCTGCTCCGTCGAAAACCAATGAAGGAGGGCTGCTATGATCGACTTGGGCAAATGGGCTTTCGGACACAGCAAGCTCGTCTATTTTCTGTTGGCGGTACTGTTGGTCGGCGGTCTGAAATCGGCCTACGACATGGGAAAACTCGAAGATCCCGAAGTCAAGGTAAAAATCGCCATGGTGGTCGGGGTTCGTCCGGGAGCGTCGGCGCACGAAATGGAACTGGAAGTGACCGACCCGCTGGAAAAGGCGATCCGTACCGTCGGGGAGGTGGACAATACGCAGAGTTGGTCGTACAACGACCTCTGCATCATACAGGTAGAACTCAAAAGTACGACGCCCGATGACCGGCTCGAACAGTGTTGGGATATGCTGCGGCACAAGGTTTCCGATGCGGAAGCGTCGTTGCCCGGAGGTACATCCGTGACGGTTCAGGACGATTTCAGTCTGGTTTACGGTATGTTTTACGCCCTGACCGCCGAAGGCTTCAGCGAAAGACAGCTCGCCGACTATGCCGGACTGATCCAGCGCGAATTGACCGATCTCGACGGCGTGGCCCGGGTGGAGCTTTACGGAAAGCGCGAGGAGAGTATCGATATTTCGCTGCGTGCGGACCGAATGGCGACACTCGGCATTTCGCCGACGGAGGTACTCGCCACCCTGAACGGACAAAACGGCACTTTCTATGCCGGTTACTACGACAACGGGGATCAACGCGTGCGCGTAACGGTCACCGATAAGTCGCGTACGGTCGAACAGATCCGCAACATGGTCATTCAGGGCCATGAAGACGACCAGTTGCGTCTGGGGGATATTGCGACCGTAGAGAGCGGCTATACGGAACCCGTACGCAATTCAATGACCTATAACGGCGAACGTGCCGTCGGTATCGCCGTAGCCGCCGCCTCGGGAACCGACATCGTAAAGGTCGGCAATGCGGTCGAACGGCGGCTCGCCGAATTACAGGAGGAACGTTTTCCTGCAGGCATCGGTTGCCACAAGGTCTTCTATCAACCCGAACGGGTAACAGGGGCCCTCTCCACTTTCTTCATCAATCTGGTCGAATCGGTATTGATCGTCATCGCGATTCTGATGATTACGATGGGGTTCCGCAGCGGCGTAATCATCGGATTCAGTCTGCTTACGATCGTCATCGGCACGTTTCTGCTGCTGGGTATGACCGGCGGCACGATGCAGCGGGTTTCACTGGCGGCGTTCATTCTCGCAATGGGGATGCTGGTGGACAATGCGATCGTCATAGTAGATGGTATTCTGGTCGATCTGAAGCTGGGCAAGCCGCGCCGCGAAGCGATGTGCGCCATCGGTCGTAAAACCGCCATGCCGCTGCTCGGAGCTACGGTCATCGCCATCCTCGCATTTCTGCCCGTTTTCCTTTCGCCTGATACGGCAGGCGTCTATGTGCGCGATCTGTTTATCGTGCTGGCGGCGAGTCTGTTGTTGAGTTGGGTCCTGGCTCTGGTGCACGTGCCGCTGATGGCGAATCGGCTTTTGAAGCAACCGTCGAGGACCGAGGGGAGCGGTAAACTGTATGACAGCACGTTGTATCGTCGTTTCGGCGATCTGCTGCGCTTCGGTTTGCGGCACCGTATCGCGGCCCTGTCGGTCATTCTTGTTCTGCTCGGATTGAGCGTCTGGGGATTCCGGTACGTGCGGCAGGGATTCTTTCCCGATATGGTTTACGACCAGCTCTATATCGAATACAAATTGCCCGAAGGTACGAACTCCACACGGGTTGCCGCCGACCTGCGGGAAATCGAAGCGTACCTTAAGACTCGTCCCGAAATCCGGAACGTTGTTGCGTCCGTGGGCGGGACGCCGGCACGGTATAATCTGGTGCGCAGTATCGCCACGCCATCGCTCTCTTACGGAGAATTGATCGTCGATTTCGAATCGCCCGAATCGCTGGTGGAAAACATGGATGCCATTCAGGAGGACCTTTCGGCCCGTTACCCCGACGCGTACGTCAAGGTGAAGCGTTATAATATCATGTTCAAAAAATACCCGATCGAAGTGCAATTTTCCGGACCCGATCCGGCGGTACTGCACCGGTTGGCAGATTCCGCACGAATGATTATGGCACGCACGCCCCAGGTTGCGCAGATCACTACCGGTTGGGAACCTGCGGTTCCCGTTTTGGCGGTGGATTACCACCAGGCGGCCGCCCGTCGCGCCAACCTGAGCCGCCAGGATATCGCCACCTCGTTGCTGACGGCCGAAGGCGGTATTCCCGTCGGGACGTTCTACGAAGGAGTACATCGCAATACGATCTATCTCAAATGTACGGCGGCCGACGGCTCGCGCATCGACAATCCGGAGAACGTACCCGTTTTCCCGATGCTCCCGAATGTGAATGCGCTGCTTGACGACGAGCTGGTGGGGAGCCTTCAGACCGGCACGCTCGACAAAGGCGATATCATTCGAAGGCTGGCGCAGACCATCCCCCTCGGGCAAGTCGGACGGGGTGTCGGCATTCGCTGGGAAGATCCGGTCATTCCGCGCTATAACGGTCAGCGCATGCAGAGCGTGATGTGTTCCCCCGCACCGGGTGTTGAAACCGAGGCGGCACGACAAACTATTGCCGAACAGATCGAAGACATTCCATTGCCGACCGGCTATTCGATACGCTGGGATGGTGAAAAAGGGGCCCGTGACCAGACGATGTACTGGCTTTTCAAACAGGTCCCGCTGGCCGTAGTACTCATCATCGCTGTACTGATTCTCTTGTTCGGCGACTATCGCAAGCCGACGATCGTGTTGTGCTGCATTCCTTTATTGGCCGTCGGCATCGTCGGAGCAATGTTGCTGACCGAAAAGACGTTCGACTTCTGCGCCATTGTAGGTGCGTTGGGATTGATGGGCATGCTGATTAAAAATTGCATCGTATTGTTGGACGAAATCGGCCAGCGGTGCAGCGGCGATACCGACCTCATAGCCGGACTGGTCGTCAGCGCCCAAAGTCGTCTGCGGCCTGTGATGATGGCTTCGCTTACCACCATTCTCGGTATGATTCCGCTGCTCGGCGATGCGATGTTCGGTTCGATGGCTGCGACGATCATGGGCGGACTGTTCTTTTCGACCATCGCCACGTTGTTGTTTCTGCCGATACTTTACGCCCTGTTTTTCAAAATCAAAACGAAATAATACGATTCGGCCGCAGGCCATACCTTACCGTTCGTGCCGCACCGATGCGGTGCGAACGGTATCGATATTCGACGAGCGCATCGAACAACTGCAACACAATGTTCGCCCGATCTTCGGCGCAGGGCAGAACGACGGGTGCAAACGGCCCCGGCTTTCACTGTCTTTGAAGTACTCCGCTTCGGCAAGACGCAAATAAAATTTGCTTTTGCGCTCGGCTTAATCGTATCTTTGCAGAAGATAGGAGGCGGTTCGGCAATCTGTACGTGCCAATTCGTGCGATTGCCATCATCTTATTATCTTTGCAAAAACGATTCCGTCCGGTCGATCTGTCGATAAAATGCCAGAGAGCGACTGAACGCGATAACGAAAAAATCGAGCTATATGATCTGGTTTCTGCTTCTCCTCTCCCTGCTTTTTGCCGGGGTGGACTTTCTCTTCTACCGGGTGCGGATGCGTCGGCATTCCGAGCGCCTTCGCCGCGCCTTCGTCTGGTTCGCGGTGTTTTCGGATGCGCTTCCGATCGTCGTGCTGCTGCTGCTCAAGGCCGTACCGGACAATACGACGGGTTGGATGCAGGCAGCCCAATGGTTTACCTTCGTCTTCCTGCTGCTGATCGGCTGTCGTTACGGCTATTATTTCGGTTTGTTGTTCGATCGGCATCGGAGTTTCAGTCGGGTAGGGGCGCTCTTCGCTGTCGGATGCGCCGTATGGCTCGTATGGGGAGCTACTTGGGGCAGACAGGCCCTGCAGGTGAACGAAGTCGAAATCCGGTCCGCAGCACTGCCCGCCGCATTCGACGGATTCCGGATCGTGCAATTCTCGGATCTGCACATCGGCACGCTCGTGCGGCCGGAACGGGAGATGAACCGGCTCGTGGACACGATCAATGCGCTGCGACCCGACCTCGTCGTCTTCAGCGGCGACCTGGTCAATGCCCGCTACACGGAACTCACATCGGACGTATTGGCCATTCTGGGGCGGCTTCGCGCCCCGTACGGTGTCATCTCGACCCTGGGCAATCACGACGTGGGACTTTATATCAAAGACACCGTCGCCCTGCCGCGTGCTGAAAACAATCGGCAGGTAATCGACCGGCAGCGGCAGATCGGGTGGCGGATGCTGCTGGATTCGACCCTCTACCTGCGCCGGGGCAGCGATTCGATTTCGGTGACGGGCATCTCGTTCGATCCCACGCTGCAAAAATTCCGACATTCGTTCGATCTTCCCGAAATATCCCTTGCGGCCGCTTACGACGGCGTACTGGAGGGTATGTTCAACCTGACGGTTTCGCACCTGCCGCAACTGTGGCCCAATATCATCGCCCTCGGTCGCGGAAATCTCACGCTGGCAGGGCACGTGCACAGTATGCAGATCAAGGGACATCTTTTCGGACGGGCGTTTTCCCCGGCACAACTGATGTACGACCGTTGGAGCGGACGCTACGACGATGCGGCCGGCAATACGCTCTACATCAACGATGGAATCGGATACGTCGGCTTTCCGATGCGGCTCGGCGCCGATCCTGAAATCACCCTTTTTACGCTGAAAAAATGAAAGTGATCGTTTCCACCGCCGTTTCTTCGGACGGATATCTGGACGACCGTTCGCCCGACCGCCTGATCCTCTCCACGCCCGAAGACTGGGCCGAAGTGCATCGCCTCCGGGCCGCTTGCGACGCTATTCTGGTCGGGGCCGAAACCATCCGGCGGGACAATCCCTCGCTGCTGGTCGGCGACGAAGTTCTTCGTCGGGAACGAATCGACCGGGGGCTTCCGTCCAACCCGGTCAAGGTAACGCTGACCGCTTCGTGCCGGCTCTCGCCGGAGGCCAATTTCTTCACCCGGGGAGATCAGGAAAAGATCGTCTTCACCACCTGCCCCGATCCCGGTCCCCTGCGGCAGGTGGCGACGGTGATTCCCGCCGCAGAGATCACGGCTGCTCTGATCGTTACCGAACTCGAAAAACGGGGACTTCGCTCCCTGCTGGTCGAAGGAGGAGCTGCGACGCTCCGGATGTTCTTCGCCGAAAATCTGGTCGATACCTTCCGGCTGGCTGTCAATCCGGCCGTAAAAGTGGGGGATCCCCGGGCACCCCGTTTGGAGGTCGGTTCCGGTTATCTGCAAACGCCGCATTCGACCGAATCGTTGGGAGGAATGCGGGTCACGACCTATGCGATCAAGCCAGACCGGACCGCCGAAGACCGCCGCTACCTGCAAATGGCGATCGACGAAAGCCGCAAATGTACCCCATCGACCTCTTCCTATTGTGTAGGTGCAGTGATTGTAACGACTGACCGAAAGATATTTACGGGTTATACTCACGAAACTTCCCCGACCCACCATGCCGAACAGGAAGCGATTCTGAAAGCGCTTGCAGCGGGTGTCGAACTGCGGGGTGCGACCATCTATTCTTCGATGGAACCGTGCTCCGAACGAAAAAGTGAACCGGAAAGTTGTTCGGAATTGATAATTCGGCACGAATTTCGCCGGGTAGTTTTTGCTCTATATGAGCCGGACTGTTTCGTTTGTTGCCAGGGCGCCCTGAACCTCCGTCGCCACAGGATCGAAGTCAGCGTCGATGACACGCTGTCCAATCAGGTCCGAGTGATAAACGCACATATCGGCCATCGATAGGCTTGGCTATTTTTTGTTCTGTTTTACGCCGAATATTGGCCTAAATAGCCACAACAAATTATACGTACGAATATTCGCACTATCTTCGCATAAAAATTTAGAAGACCATTTTATGAACCGTATAATCGTTTCATTTTTCGCTCTGTTAGCTGCCGCACCTCTGGCGGCTCAGGAGCAAACGCCCCGGGTACTTTCCCTGGATGAAGCCCTGGAGATCACCCTCTCCGGAAGTCCGGTCATCGAAGCCTCGCGTTACGAAGAAAAAGCCGCCCAGCAGGAACGGCGGGCAGCGATCGGCTTGCGTATGCCGCAGATCAGCGTAGGCGGAGCCTACACCTATTTGGGCAAGGACATCGGATTCGACTTCAACGATTTGAAAGGGCCTGTCGGAAACATCACCCACGACATTCTCGGCAGCGGGCTGATCCCGACCGAATTGATCCCCCAGATTCAGCAACTTCTCACCCCGGTTATGGGAGCGGATTGGTTCCTGACATTGCAGGACCGCAGTCTCGGATTCGTCGGAGGGCAGGTAACCCTGCCGATCTATATGGGCGGCAAGATCAACACGGCCAACCGTGCCGCGAAAATCAACGAAAAGACTGCCGTCGAGCAGGGAAACCAAAACCGCAACGCGCTGGTTTCGGAGCTCGTGGAGCGATACTACGGTCTGGCGCTGGCCCGACAGGTCGTCGAAGTACGCCAGCAGGTAGTGGATGGAGTAGGCCAACATCTGAAGGATGCGATCGCCCTCGAACAGAACGGTATGATCCCCCACAGCGAACGTCTTTACGTCGAATTCAAGATGGCCGAGGCGGAGCGGGAGCTTCAAAACGCCCGGTTGCAGGTCGAAACCATTGCCAGCGCACTGAATAATACGCTCGGACAGCAGGCAGAGGTTCTGCCCGTAACGACGATGTTCGTACTCGGTAACCTGGAAGACGTAGCCTATTACAAAGACCTGGCGGCCAAGTTCAATCCGCTGCTCAGCCAGGTAGCCCTCAAGCGCCAGTTGGCCAAGGAGGGAGTTCGGCTGCAACGGGCCAATTTCCTGCCGCAGGTCGCGGCGATAGGCGGAGCCTCGTTCTACAACTACCAGGTAACTAAAATAATGCCCCGCTGGGCAGTAGGTGTCGGCGTGAATCTCAAGATTTTCGACGGCCTGAACCGCGAATACAAATATTCGGCGGCAAAACAGACAGTCAAGCAAGTGGAAGTACTGGAAATGAAAGCCGGCAAGGACATTGCAGTACTGATCGAAAAACTCTACAACCAAATGAACAACTATGCCAACCAGATGAAGTCGATCGACGCTTCGCTCGCATTTGCGGAGGAGTATCTTAAAGCCAAGAATGCGGCATTCCTGGAAGGTATGAGTTCCTCCTCCGACCTGGTGGATGCCGAGCTGAATCTCGCCAAGGTGCGCACCGAGCGTATGCAGGCCGCCTACAATTACGATGTCGCGCTGGCCAAGTTGCTCGAAGCCGCCGGCATCAGCGATGAGTTCATTAGCTACCTGCACCGTACCGACGCCCGTCCCATTCATTTCGACAAAGAGTAAATATAGATAATCCCATGAAAAAAAGTACCATTGTCACGATCATTCTGATTGCCGCCGCTGTCGTGCTGGGCGTCATCTTCATCAGTTGGTATTTACGCAAGGCCACGCCCCTATACATCCAGGGAACGGTGGAATGTACTACATACAAAGCTTCGTCGAAAGTTCCCGGCCGTATCGAGGAGATGAAAGTAGAGGAGGGACAGCACGTCACCAAGGGCGAACTGCTCTACACGCTCTCGACCCCCGAACTGAATGCCAAGTTGCAACAGGCCGAAGCAGTGAAGAGCGCCGCATCGGCCATAGACCAAAAGGCCCTCACCGGCGCCCGTATCCAACAGAAGGAAGCCGCACTGAATCTCTGGGAAAAAGCCCAGGCAGGACTGTTGTTGGCCCAGAAAACCTTCGACCGCGTGAACAACCTCTATGAACAAGGCGTCGTTCCGGCCCAGAAGCTGGATGAAGCCCGCGCCAACCTGCAGGCGATGCAGGCGACCGAGCGTGCGGCCAAAGCGCAATGCGAACTGGTATTCGACGGAGCCAGCAAGGAGGAGAAAGAGGCGGCAGCCGCCCAGGTACGGCAGGCCGAAGGCGCCGTTTCGGAAGTGGAGTCCTATCTTTCGGATGCCTTGGTTTACTCCCCTGTAACGGGCGAGGTTTCGACGATCATCGCCGAAGCCGGCGAACTGGTCGGAACGGGTTATCCCGTAGTGGCGATTCTCGATATGAGCGACGTATGGGTGACCTTCAACATCAAGGAGGATCTGATGCCCGACATCCATATCGGAACCCGTATGACAGGCTATATCCCGGCCTTGGACCGCAACGTGGAGTTCGAGGTGACCTATATCGCCGTGCAGGCCGATTTCGCCACCTGGTCCGCAACACGCACGCAGGGCGGCTTCGACATCCGCACCTTTGCCGTCAAAGCCAAACCCACGCAAGACGTGGAATACATCCGGCCGGGTATGAGCGTACTGGTGAACTGGAAAGACATCGCCAAATAATTCAGAAAGGGTAGTGTATGCCGGGCTTTTTCAGCAATACGCTCGCCGTCCTGCGGCGGGAGATCCACCGGGTCGCACGTCAGCCGATGTATTGGCTGCTGACGGTGATTCTTCCGATCGTCGCGTTCGCATTCTTCGCGGTGTTGTTATACAAGGGAGTGGCACGCGACATTCCGATCGCCGTCGTGGACCAGGACAACAGCACCCTCTCCCGCAAAGTGACGCAGATGATCGACGCGACGCCTACGGCTTGGGTCGCTTACGGCGTACAGGGGATGGAAGAGGCCGAACGACTGATGCTTCAGGGCAAGGTCATGGGAATCGTTCTGATTCCCGATTTCTTCGAAAAGAACATTCTCAACAACAGCCAGACCCATCTGGAAAGCTACCTGACCGGCACGAACATTACGGTAAACGGTCTGCTGGCGAAGGATTTGCAAACGACTGTCACCACTTTTACCGCCGGTATCCAGCTGCAACTGCTGATGAAACAGGGGCTGACCGAGAAACAGGCTATGGCGCAACTGATGCCCGTACGGTTCGACAAACATGTGCTATTCAACCCGCATATCAACTACGGCTATTACCTTTCGCCGAGTTTTATGCCGATGATGCTTCTGATCTTCACGATCATGGCGACGATTTTCGTCATCGGAACCGAACTCAAGAACGGCACGGCCAGGGAGTGGTACGACACGGCCGGAGGCTCGGTCTTCGCAGCCTACGCGGGCAAAATCCTGCCGATTACGGCCATTATGTTCCTGATGTCGGAATTGATGCTCCTGGTCATCTTCAAGGTGGTCGGCGTACCGCTGAACGGCAGCCTGACGGTCATCACCATCAGCAATCTGCTCTTCATCCTGAGTTACCAGTCCCTCGGTGCGATGATCGTCACCGTGTTGAGCAATCTGCGCCTGTCGCTTTCGATCGGCGGCGGTTACTCGGTACTGGCCTTCACGTTTTCGGGCCTTACGTTCCCGATTATGGCTATGAGCAAACCCATGCAATGGTTCTGCTGCATCTTTCCGTTCACATTCTACACCGACATCATGGTCGATCAGGCTCTGCGCGGTGCTCCGGCGATATACTCGTTGCCCGACATGGGCATCATCGCCCTGTTCATCATTCTTCCGCTGCTGTGTCTGCCGCGCCTGCGCACTATCTGCACGAATAAAAAATACTGGGGGAGATTATAGCGATGAGTCGATTTACCAAACAGATAACCTCTTACTGGCAACAGTTCCGCACCGTCGTCCGCAACGAATACGGCTCGATCTTCACGGATGCCGGCGTGATTCTCGTGCTGGTGCTCGCCCTGCTGATCTATTCCACGCTCTATTCGCTGGCTTACGGGACGCAGGTACTTCGCAACGTGCCGATCGGAGTAATCGACATGAGCAACACTTCGACCAGCCGTCAGTTGATCAATACCTTCAATGCCGGACCGAACGTCTATGTGGCCTACGACCCCGGCGACATGGACGAGGCCAAACACCTTTTCTACGACCGGGAGATATACGGCGTGGTTTACATCCCCTCCGATTACGAGGAAAAACTGCTCGGCGGACAGCAGGCGGTCGTTTCGCTCTATGTCGATGCCAGCTATTTTCTGATGTACCGCCAGGCGTTCCAGGAGCTCGTGTCGGGCATCGGCACCACAGGAGCTATGGTGGAATTCCAGCGGTTGATCGCAAAAGGAGCCAACATCCCGCAGGCTACGGCCACGACGCAGCCCGTGATTTACCAAAGCCACAATTTGTTCAATCCCTATCTGGGATACGGATCGTTCGTGATGCCGGCTATCATCATGGTCATCATCCAACAGACGATGCTGATCGGCATCGGTATGATCGGAGGCACCTGGAGCGAATTCGGACTTTACAAGAAACTCATTCCTCCGGGACGCCGGAGAATGTCCACGCTGCCCGTCGTGGCAGGCAAAGCGTTCGTTTATGCGTCGATCTACGCCGTCACCCTGTTTTATATTCTGGGACTGCACTACAAATTGTTTCATTTCCCGACCAACGGTCACACGGCGGACATCATCGCCTTTCTCATCCCGTATCTGCTGTCCTGTATTTTCCTGGGCATCGCCGTCTCGACGCTGTTCCAGCGACGCGAACAGTCGATCATGCTGTTACTCTGGTGTTCGATCCCGGCTCTGATGCTCAGCGGAGCTTCCGTACCCCGCGAAGCGATGCCCGAATGGCTCTACCGGTTCGGCCAGATTCTGCCGAGCAGCAGCGGGGTAGAAGGGTTCATCCGGATCCAAAGTATGGGGGCTTCGTTCAGCGACGTGTTGCACGAGGTACGTATCCTGTGGATTCTCACGATAGTTTACGGCGGATTCGCTGCTGTCGGCATACACCTTCGCCTCAAGAAGGCCGCAGGTAAATAACCCGATAAATATGAGCTTCTCCGAAACTATGGAACGACTTGCTTTTACCCTTTTTGCCGTATTTGCAGCAGTAACGCTTTACAGCGCTCAAAATCCGAATGAAACGCGCGTTGTCAAAGACGCTTCCGGACGTGTGAAGTACACCGTTCAAAAAACGGGAGATCGGGAAATAATCAAGGATTCAAAAGGGAAGGTCGTAGGCTCAACACGCCAAACGAAGGATCGTAAATACCACTACAATTCAAACGGCACGTCGGCAGGCTCCGAAACCAGATGGTAACCGACATGCAGACAGCGGGAAAGCCATCATACGGCAAGTCCTGAATCGAACGACCGGAAGTGAATGGCTCCGGGAGTATCGTCCTTCCCCAAAAAGGTTGTGGTGACTCGGGCAGGCATATTCCGCAACGTTATGGGCCTGATCGCAAAGGTGCTGAAACAAAAAGAGAGGGGTATCGACCCCTCTCTTTTATGTTTCAATAATCATATCGTATATTCCTCGACCAAACCGGGGCGCATATCGCTTTACCGGTGCGGCGGACGGAACCCGCCTCCGGGAACGGTGCTGCGCCCCATACCGACGGCTCCCGACGGGCGGTCCGAAACGCCTTGATAATCCTTGATGTTCTTCGAACCCTTCTTGCCGAAGAACCGCAGGTTATAGACGAACTGCACACAGTAATAACGTCCCACCACGCTGTTCCAAGAATTTTGTGTCCAACCCGACCCGGTCGTGCGCACGAACGCTTTATTCTGATTGAAAATGTCGTTTACGCCGATGTTGATTTCCCCCAGCTGGTTGCGAAAGACCTTCTTGCCCACGAACAGGTTGCAGAGCAGATAGCTGTCGTCGTAATCGTTCGTGAAACCCAGATACTGGATATAAGAAGCGCTGCCCGAGAGGGAGAACCCCCGGCCGAAAATGAACTTGAACGACGCCGCAGCCTGATGGTTGAAATAACGGTTCTTTCCTCCGGTAGCGGCGAGGGAATTGACGGCTTCGTTGTACGTGCCGTCCCACGAAAGGGTGAAGTCCACATTCTCGGAGATGTTGCTGCCCAACACTACGCCCGCTTCGTAACCGAGGTTGCCCGTGTTGTTCCGCTCGCCGTCCACGAGGCTCGGAATACGCGAATAGCTTACGCCGCCTCGCAGATTCAGGTTACTCTTGATGAAATTCACCGGAAACCCGTAACTTGCCCGTGCCCGCACATCCCAGTAGCCGTCCATATTCGTCCATTCGGTGAACTGCAACGGACGGTAAACCGTATTGTCGATCTCCAAAGTAGGACGGTAGCGGGTGCTGGTCGTAATATAGTCCTGGGTCGTTTCGGCCCGGAACATCAGCATAAAAGTACGGCCCTTCTCCGCATTGGAATTGACGTAGTGCATACTCAAATTATGGCTGTACGAAGGCCGTAAGTCGGGATTACCCCGCGTGATGTATTGCGCATCCGATACGTCATAGACATTTTGCAACTGGGTAACCTCCGGGTTGTCCGTATAGGAGCGCAGGAACATTCGCAGCGTATTCTCCCGGTTCAGGTTGAACTGTCCCACCATAAAATAGGTCACGTTGTTGTAGGCGTGCTTGATCTCTTCGGAGCCGGTACGGATCACCTCACCCGAAAGGCTCGAACGCTGATAATAGACGTTCGCAGCGAAAGTATTGCGGTCCTTGGAGTAGTTGAAGCCGGGGCCGAGAGAGTGCACCGTATAGCTGCTCTTGTAAGCGTTCGACAGCAAGGGATCGGGAAGCAATCCCGCAATATCGTAATCCTCGCCGGTCCGGTAGGTTTTCTTGTCGCTCTGCTGGTAATTGTACGACGTCCGATACCCGAGGCTCACCTGCGAATATTTGGATACGGGCTCCGTATAGGTCAGGCGGCCGTTCAGCCGGTAAACGGTACGAAGGATTCATCATGCGCTGGTAGATCAGCTTTTTCAGATCGTTCTCGTCCGGATCAGGATCGAGGTCTGGGTAATCCTCGTAAATACCGAAATCGTTGGTATGGGAGTTTTGCTTATTCTGGGAGTCGAAATAGTTGAAAAAGCCGTCCACCGTAAGCGTACGTCCCGGTTTACCCAGCCGCACGCGGTAAATGGCCGAAGTATTGACGCTGTAACCGTTTCGGAAGGCATCCTCGAAATTGTCGATGACGCTGTAACCGCTTTCGCCGAACTGTCGCCCGTAAGTCGTACTGAACGGATCGTTCGACTGGAAACTCAAGCCCGGGCGGATCATCAGCGACTGGTTGTCCGCGATTTTCCATTCGATGCGGGCATTCAGGCGGTTGTTGAAATTCTGTGTCCGGGAATAACCGTCGGTGAAAAGCGTATCGATCGGTGCCGGATCCTCGTACCAACGCTCGGTACGCGCCCGATTGACCGTACGGGTTCCGTTGAAGAAGTAGCTGCCCTGGAAAGTCACCTGATCCCGGCTGCCCCAGGTATCCGAATAATTGACACCCACTGCATTTACCGAAGCCACGCCGTCCTGGTGACGAACCATATATTGTCCCACGCCGCGGCCGAAGCGACCGCCGCCATGTCCTCCGCCGGAATTGCCCGTAACACCCAGAATATCCTCGAACGAAAAGTTCTGCTGATTGACGTTGTTAAAAAGACCGATCAGCGACAGACGGCTGGAGCCGCTGAAAAAATTGACGTTGCCGCCGACCATATACTTGTTTTTGGCTTCGGTTTCCGTGTCGGCGTCGTAACCGTAACCGGCATATGCCTTACCGAATATGCCCTGACGCATATTTTCGCGTGTGACGATGTTGATCGCCTTATAGCTTTCGCCGTCATCCATACCCGAAAACTCGGCCTGGTCGCTCAGCTTGTTGTAAACCTCAATCCGTTCGACCGCTTCGGCCGGCAGGGACTTGATCGCCGATGTCACGTCCTCGCCGAAAAACTCCTTGCCATCGACGAATACTTTCTGGATCGTTTCACCCTGCGCCTCGACAGCGCCGTTATTGACCGTAATGCCGGGCATCTTCTTCAACAGCCCCTCGACGTCGGCATCGGCAGTCACCTTGAACGCATTGGCATTATAGCTTACCGTATCGCCCTTTTGAGAAGTGCGGAGTGCCTGCACCTCCTTCACTACGGTCTCGATGGCGATAGCCGCCTCCCGCAGTGCGATCTTTCCCAGGTTTTCGGACGGCTGCGTCACCCGAAATTCCTTTTCGGCCTTTTCATATCCCATGAAAGTCACGGCCAGGGTATATGAACCATAAGCGAGGCCGCGCACTTGCAATGCGCCTTTGTAACCCGATGTATAATATTTCTTCTGATCGGGGTGGGCTTTGGGTACGATTTCTATCACGGCACCCGGTACCTCTTCTCCCGTTTCGGCATCTATCACGGTGAGCGTAATCACACCGCTCTGGGCCTGCGCCCGAGCCAAACCTATCGTACACAAAAATACAAGTAAACAAATTGCTCTAATCATCTCCCATCATTGTCGTCACACGGCAAATATACGATAAAAATCGACTTTTTTCACTGTCCGGAACATGAAAAAAGGATGAAACAGGTCGGCCTGTTTCATCCCTATAAACGGAAATATCGGCGAATTATTTCGACTTTCTGCCTACTTTTTATCCACACACGGAGCACCGTTGCAGGGTCTGCGGTGGTGTCCGGGATTCGCATCGCCTTTTCGACATGCCGGTCCGGCGCAATCGACCTTTCGGGCGGGACACTCTCGGCATTCGATCCATTGGGCATACTGTTCGGGCGTCAGAACCGCCTTCATCCGGCCGGCCATCTGTTCACGCTGCTGTGCCATCGCTTCACGCGATTTTTCAGCCATCTCCCGGCGTTCGGCCCGGTGCTCCCTCATGGCTTGAGCCTGTTCCAAGCAAATAGGGTAAACCTGTTTTACCTGTTCGTCAGAGAGCGACAGGTTTTCTTTCATCCGGTCGGTCATCTTTTTCGCAACCTGCTCCGTAGTAAGTTCTTTGTGTTCGGCACGACGATTATGGTGTCCCTTCTGGGCCCATACCGTACCCGTTGCCAGCACCAGCGCTGCCAGTACGACGATCAAGAATTTCGCTTTCATATCAACTACCATTTTAATTGTTACCGGTCTTTATAACCGAATGTACTCTTGCAAACCAAGCGCCAATCTCTTCCGACAAATGGAAAAACGACTTATTCCTCCTTAAACCACGAAGCATACAGTTGGTAATCACGGGCTGTACGCAGTACGATCTCGTCCCGTTGTTCCGGGGTTATTTCCTTGACTTTTTTAGCCGGAATACCCGCATAGACCGAATTGGGTTCGAGCTTGCTGCCCGAAAGCACCAGTGCGTTGGCCGCGACGATGCACCCGGACGCTACTACGGCATTGTCCAACACCGTGGCGCCCATACCGATCAGGCAGTTGTCTTCGATGATCGCGCCGTGAATTACGGCGTTATGTCCCACCGACACGTCGTTGCCGATATGGGTCTGCGACGGGTGCTTCGAGCCGTCGAACAGGGTGTGGATCACCACGCCGTCCTGGATGTTCGTCCGATCGCCGATGGTGATCGTGTTCACATCGCCGCGTAACACGGCGTTGTACCAGATCGAACAGTCGCGGCCCACCGTCACGTCGCCGACAAGCACGGCGGTTTCCGCCAAAAACGTATTTTCACCCACCTGCGGGGTATGTCCCCGTATCTCTCTGATATATGCCATAATTCGATATGTATTAGTTGGTTCTTACTCTTTTTCAGCCGCCGCATGCTTGGCTTGCTGCCACAACTCTTCCATCCGGTCGAGCGACAGCTCGTGCAGGGTATGCCCCTCGGACGAAGCACACTCTTCCATATAATTAAACCGATTCATGAACTTTTTATTGCTTCGCTCGAGTGCGGATTCAGGGTCGATCCCGTACAGGCGGCAAGCATTCACCAGGGCGAACAGCAGGTCGCCGAACTCCTCCTCCATCGCCGTACGGTCGCCGGATGTCATTTCGGCTTCGACCTCGGCGGTTTCTTCCTTCACCTTGGCCCAAACATCCTCTTTTTTCTCCCAGTCGAACCCCGTCGCCGCCGCTTTCTCACCGATGCGGTAGGCCTTCACCAATGCAGGCAGGCTTACGGGAACACCTCCCAGCGTACCGCTCCGACGGTTTTTCTTACGCAATTTCAATGCCTCCCAGTTGGCTTTGACCTCTTCCGGAGTATCGGCATGCACCTCCCCGTAAATGTGAGGATGGCGATAGACCAGCTTGTCGCACAAAGCGTTCACCACATCGGCATAATCGAACGCCCTGGCCTCCTCGCCCAGCTTGGCATAGAAAACCACGTGCAACAGCAAGTCGCCGGCCTCTTCCTTGATACCGTCGAGATCCTTGTTCAGGATGGCGTCGGCCAATTCGTACGTCTCCTCGATCGTGTTGTTTCGGAGTGTTTCAAAGGTCTGTTTACGATCCCAGGGACACTGTTCGCGCAGCGTATCCATAATTTCCAACAGGCGGGCCGTCGCCTTCAGTTTGTCTTGTTTCATCGTATTGTTTCTGTATTTTGACCGATAACGAAGCAAATATCCGCAGTCCAAGCGAACACCTTTTTTCCATATCTTTATGATCGGATAACAGTCCGAATTCGCCCGAGGCGATCCGAGCCACAGCCGATTTTGTGCAAAGATACGAAAAGCCGAGAGAAAATGGGAACTTGTTCCCATTTTTCCGAGGCGCATCCTATCTAAGACTATGTCAAAGATAGTGAAAGATGAGAGCAATCGTGCGGACTCGTGCCGAATCATTGTTTTTTGATTGCGAAATTCTTAAAAAAGATCGCGCCTTTCGGAAAAAACCTTAACTTTGTTAAAGTACCTCGCACCGGCGAAACGACGCTTTTATTCGCTTGGCAGCTCATAGGCTGCCGAACGGCAAGAGATCGTTTTCGATAATTTTTCGGTTGCTACGAATGGAGCCAAAAGATTTATGTTATGAAAAAAATCGTCGTATTCCTGCTGCTTGTTTCAAGTCTTTTCCCTTCGGGCTGCACCCGGCCGAAACAGTACGCCGACTATTCGCGGCACTCGGGTTTCGACCGTACGGAGATCGACAGCGCTACGCTGCGAAACCTCGAAGTATTGGGCCGTGTGTGGGGGTTCGTGAAATATCACCATCCGGCATTTTCGGACGACCGGTACGACTTGGATTTCGAACTTTTCGAGTTGCTGCCTCTGGTCGCCGATACCGATCCTGCCGCCCGCAACGAGATATTGGCCCAGTGGATCGACGACTTCGGCAGGTACAAAACAACGCCCGAGAAATACGAGAAGATACTGGCGTCGGATTCGGTTTTCGAACACCGCACCGACATCGGATGGATTCGGGATACGGCAACGCTCAGCCGCGAGCTTTCGGAGCGTCTGGTCCGGCTGCGTTCTGCCGACCGAACCGCAGGGAACCGTTACGTGTCGCAAACATATTATGAAACCTATGACCAATGGTCCCCCAATCCTTGTTTCAACGGAGAAAAACCCTATTACGACTTGTCGAATCCCGACTACGGCTATCGTCTGCTCACGGTATTCCGTTTCTGGAACATGGTCGAATATTTCTTTCCAAGTAAATACTTGACCGACAAGGACTGGAACGATGTTCTTCCCGAATATATCCGGCGTATGGCACACCCGGCGGGCAGTTACCTGCGGGAAACGCGACGGATGATCGCGGAACTCGACGACAACCACGCACAATACGGCGGAGGAATTTCCGAATTGTTCGGCCTTTATCGGGTCCCTCTCAACACAGGCTTCGTCGAAGGGCGGCTCATCGTCGTAACGCCCGATACCGTCCCGGTGAAGAGCGAGCGGAAAGCTCCCTTTCGGGTGGGGGATGAAATCGTCGCTGTCGAAGATAAACCGGTCGAATATTACATGGCACAAACCAGGAAATTCATTTCCTGCTCCAACGGGAACGACGTGCTGGCAGCTACGGCCGATCAAATTCTGCGCACTAAAGAGAATCGGCCGCTATCGATCCGCTACCGCCGTGACGGAGTGACGAGGGACACGTTAGCCGACGTAACAAAGATGCCAGGACATTTCAGTTGGAATTACCTTTGGAAATACCACAGGACATTCTCGATGCTCGAAGATTCGATCGGATATATCTGTCCGGACAAACTCTCGAAAGAGGAGATACCGGAGATCTCAAACGGCCTGAAAAAAACCAGAGGGTTGATTATCGATTTACGCTATTATCCTTCACAAGATTTCGTGGATTTTATTTTTAAATACATACTTCCGAACAGTACTATAAAAGTAGCACAATATACATATCCGTTACTTACTTTGCCGGGTGTATTTGTTGTGGGAAATCAGACATATCGGGTTTCTGATAACGATAAATACAATGCTCCGATCGTAGTCTTAGTCAATGAGGGAAATCAAAGTGCTGCTGAAACATCCGTACAAGTAATTCAATGCAATCCTAACACCCAAACCATCGGTTCTCAAAGCGCCGGAGCCAACGGCAATATCAGTGAATTTATACTGCCCCGAGGAATACTCGGCGCATTTTCCGGGTTAGGGTGGTATTATCCCGACGGATGGGTGGTGAATCGGCAGGGCGTGAAGATCGACCACGAAATACGGCCGACCCTCGAAGGTATCCGGGATGGACGGGACGAAATGTTGGAGGCAGCACTGCGCCTAATCGAAGAGAAGACCGAAGAAGAGTAGGCAGAGCCGGACACAGGATGCGAAACGGCGCTGCGGGTATTCAATCCGCAGCGCCGTTTTGAAATATTCGTCCCCGTTCCGCCCGAACTTCGGAAATTACTCCACCGGTTCGTAATCGATCGAGGAGTCCTGGTCCGTACGTTCGATCTTCATGATTACCGGGCGGAGTCCGTCGTTGCAGGAACAGATCGCCACGCCTTCCTTCGTGATCCAATCGCCGAAATAGAACTTTCCGGCGCCGTGCGACAAGGCGAACACATACTGATAAACCGCCTTCCACGCTTCGTCGCAAAAACCTTCGGGCTTGGCATAGTCGGCATAAAAAACCTGACCTTCACGCATCATAGGACACTTCGTAAAGCCGGGAGCGGCATACTCCCGTGCCAATTCCTCGTTCAGTGTCCGTTGCAGGATCGTAATTTTACAGCGCTTCATAATATCGTCTTTCGCTCAGAAACCATTCTGCGGGGGACTAACTTGCCGCCCGCAGACAGGCGTTTCAAAAATCAAGCCCGCACCTGCGCACCCGCCTTGCGTTCGAACTGAGCCGTCAGATTGGCCATCGCCTGCTCGATCATCTTGTCGGTCAGCGTCTGGGTCTTGTCCTCCAGTACGAAACTCAAGGCATACGATTTTTTACCTTCGGGCAGCTTATCGCCCTCATAGACATCGAAAAGCGAAACCCGTTTGAGCAACTTGCGTTCGGCCGCGAAAGCAATATCACGGAGTGCGGAGAAAGTCACCTCCTTGTCGATCAACAGCGCCAAATCGCGTTTTACCTCCGGGAACTTGGAAAGCTCTTTGGCCGTGACCTTATTCTTGCGCGTAGCCTTGATCAGGGCCCCGAAATCCATCTCCAGATAATAAACGTCCTGTTTCAGATCGAAAGCCTTGCGCAGCTTCGACGAAACGACACCCATCTGCACCAACTCCCTGGCCTTGTCGTTGAGCGAGAAGGAGAGTGCATCCCCGTAAAGATCGCTGCGGAGCGATTCGGACTTGAGCGTATAAAGGTCGAGCCCGAAACGACGCAACAGCTTCTCGGCAATCGCTCGCAGCGTAAAGAACGATGCCTGCTCCGGTTTCCGGTTCCACGAAAGGGGTGCGGCGATGCCGGTTACGGCGATCGCCAGGCGGAACTGCTCGGAATAAGCCTTCAGCGGCTCTTCCGGTGTAGCGGCCGTCGCATCGTAAAAGTAGCAGTTGCCGAACTCGTACAGCTTCAGGTCGCCGTTGCGGTGATTGGCGTTCAGTTGCACGGCTTCGAGCATATTGAACAGCAGCGTCTGTCGCATGACGTTCAGGTCGTTGCTGAGCGGATTGAGTATCTTCACGCAATGCTCCGGCTTGTATGATGTAAGTCCTTCGTAATAAGCCGCTTTCGACAGTGAATTGGACATGATCTCCGTAAAGCCGTTAGCCGTCAGGAAATCGGCGGCGAGGTTCATCAGCTTGTTCCGGTCGGGTTTCGGCGCGTAGGAGAGCGCCGAATTGACGTGCGAGGGAACAGGGATGTTATTGTAGCCGTAGATGCGGAGAATCTCCTCGACCAAATCGGCCTCGCGCGTCACATCGACCCGATAGGGCGGCACGGCCACGCGCCAGAGGTCACCCTCCTCGGCCTCGATTTTAATGTCGAGCGCACCGAGAATCGTGCGGATCGTATCGGCAGGAATCTCTTTACCGATCAGACTATTGACACGCTTTATATCGAGTTCCACTTTGAACTTTTCGATAGGAGCGGAGCAGATATCCGTAATTTCGGAGGCGATCTCTCCTCCGGCCAGCTCCTTCATCAGCAGGGCGGCCCGCTTGAGGGCATAGACCTGTATGTCGGGATCCACGCCGCGCTCGAAGCGGAACGAAGAATCGGTGTTCAGGCCGAAGCGCTTGGCCGTCTTGCGCACCCAGACCGGGTTGAAATAGGCGCTCTCGATGAATACGTCGGTCGTCGTATCGCTCACGCCAGAATCCAACCCGCCGTAAACGCCCGCAATACACATGGGTTTCGCAGCCGAGCAGATCATCAGGTCGTTGGCCGTGAGCTTGCGCTCTACGCCGTCGAGCGTCACGAACGGAGTACCTTCCTCGCAGGTTCTGACCACGATCCGGCCGCCGTCGATCTTCGCAGCATCGAAAGCGTGCAGGGGCTGTCCCAGCTCGAAAAGCACGAAATTGGTGATGTCCACCAGGTTGTTTTTGGGGGTAATGCCCGCAGCCCGCAGGCAGTTCTGCATCCATTCGGGCGAAGGGCCTATCTTACAATTCTTGACCGTAACACCCGCATAGCGCGGTGCGGCTTCGCTGTTTTCCACTTGCACGTCGATCTTCAGATCGCGGTTATCGACGGCGAAAGCGCTCACGTCGGGCCATTGCAGCTCGACGGGCTTGCCCTGGCTTTTAAGATAGGCCGCCAGATCACGTGCCACGCCGATATGCGACGCCGCGTCGATGCGGTTGGGAGTCAGACCGATGCCGATGACATAGTCGTCTTCCAGCTTCAGGTACTCCCGGGCCGGCTGGCCGACTTTCGCGTCGGCCGGCAGCTCCATGATGCCCGCATGCGAAGCTCCGATACCCAGTTCGTCCTCGGCGCAGAGCATCCCGAGCGACTCCACGCCCCGGATCTTGCTGCGCTTGATCTTGAACTCCTCCTCGCCGCCGTTGGGGTAGAGCACCGCACCCACCGTAGCGCAAAGGACCTTGAGACCCTGCCGACAGTTGGGAGCACCGCAGACGATCTGCAACGGAGCCTCGCCGCCTACATCCACCGTCGTCAGATGCAGATGGTCCGAATCGGGATGATCCGTGCAGGTCAGCACCTCGCCGACCACGACGCCGGCAAGTCCGCCGCGAATCGATTCGATCTTTTCGAAGCTCTCGACCTCCAGGCCGATATCGGTGAGGATCGTCGCCATTTCTTCGGCCGACAGATCGGTTTTAAGGTAGCGTTTCAGCCAGTTATAGGAGATATTCATAACATATGTATATTTTATATTATCGACTTTATTAATTAAGAGCGAGCGAGGACGACGCAACGGCCCAAGGCGGACCCAAAAACAGGGAAAGCCGAGAGAAAGCGGGAACTTGCTCACGGTTTTCCGAGACGTATCCTACTAAAGCTATGTCAAAGATAGGGAAAGCAAGAGCAATCGTGCGGGCTTGCACCCAAAAGATTGCCGAACCGAATCCTATCTTCCGCAAAGATACGAATAAGCCGAGCGCAAAAGCAAATTTATTTGCATTTTGCCGAAGCGAAGTATCTAAAACGAAGTCAAAGATACGAAAATATCCCGATTTTATCCTTGCAAAAGGGCTGTAATTACGAAGACGGCCAGTATCGTGCTCGCAATGCCGTTGAGCGTGCCGAAAGCGATTCCGATGTTGCGCTGCCGGGTCGGAGTCACCAACAGGTGTTCGGCGACGAGAATCAACGTGAAAAGCCCTTCGCCGAGCCACAGCCAGCCGTTCTGGGGGCAGAACGATCCGAACCAGAAAAGCGCCGCGACACTCACGGCATGCAATAAAATGCTGAACAGGAGCGACACCCGGGCCGAAAAGCGGGCGGGGATGGAGTAAAGGCCGTTCTTGCGGTCGAAATCGGCGTCCTGCAACGCATAGATGATGTCGAAGCCGCCGCACCAGGTCATCACCAGCAACGCCAGGATACAGGGCGGCCATGCGAAATGTCCCGTGACGGCGATGTACGCCCCCACCGGAGCAATACCCAGCCCCAGTCCGAGCACCAGATGCGCCAGCGCGGTGAACCGTTTGCAATAACTATATGTCAATATAACGAATAGTGCCACAGGCGATAATAATCCGGTAAGTAAATTGATAGTCGAGGCGGTGACGACGAACAGCAGCGCATTGACGATCACGAAACGGAGCGCTGCCCGGGCACTGATCTTTCCGGCCGGAATTTCTCGGTCGGCCGTGCGGGGATTGGCCCGATCGATGCGGCGGTCGGCCCAGCGGTTGAAGCCCATCGCGGCGTTGCGGGCGAAGACCATGCAGAGAAGCACCTGAACGAGCAGCACCACCCAGCCGTATCTGCCCGCACAATCCGAAGGAATCCCCTCGGTACGCAGGGCATAGACGAAGCCGATGAGGGCAAAAGGCATGGCGAAAATCGTGTGGGCGAACTTGACCAGTCCGGCATATTGACGTATCATTGTCGATTCGATTTTATGGTCGCAAAAATAATCATTTTTTTCGGCAGCAGAATACGGCCAGGGCAAGAAATCGGCCCCCGGCAACGCCTGAAATCCATTGTTTTTCTCCGGAAAGATATTATCTTTGCACATTATTATATAAGGATTTCATTCGACGATGAAAAACATACGCAATTTTTGCATCATAGCCCATATCGACCACGGAAAATCGACACTGGCCGACCGTCTGTTGGAAAAGACCAATACGCTCAACCAGCGGGAAATGCAGGCCCAGGTCCTGGACAACATGGACTTGGAGCGCGAAAAGGGCATCACCATCAAGAGCCATGCGATCCAGATGGAATACCTGGCCCGCAACGGTGAAAAATACGTGCTCAACCTGATCGACACTCCGGGCCACGTGGACTTCTCCTACGAGGTATCGCGTGCCATCGCCTCGTGCGAAGGCGCTCTGCTCGTAGTCGATGCCACGCAGGGTATTCAAGCGCAGACCATATCGAACCTTTACCTGGCTGTCGAGCACGACCTGAAGATCATTCCCGTACTGAACAAGATCGACATGGATTCGGCGATGATCGACGAAGTGAAGGATCAGGTAGTCGATCTGCTGGGTTGCGCCCCGGACGAGATCCTCTGCGCCTCCGGCAAAACGGGACTGGGCGTGGAAGAGGTGCTCGAAGCCATCGTCGAGCGGATTCCGGAGCCTCAGGGCGATGCGAACGCTCCGTTGCAGGCATTGATCTTCGACTCGGTGTTCAACCCCTTCCGGGGCATCATCGCCTATTTCCGCGTCTTCAACGGCACGATCCGCAAGGGCGAGCACGTCAAGTTCTTCAACACGGGCAGCGAATACGACGCCGACGAGGTGGGCGTGCTGAAGCTCAAGATGCAGCCCCGTGACGAAATCCGTGCCGGGGACGTGGGCTATATCTGCTCCGGCATCAAAACTTCGTCGGACGTCAAGGTGGGTGATACGATCACTTCGGTCGAAAACCCTTCGACGGAGGCCATCGCCGGTTTCGAGGATGTGAAACCGATGGTCTTCGCGGGCGTCTATCCCGTCGAAGCCGACCAGTACGAAGACCTGCGGGCTTCGCTCGAAAAATTGCAGCTCAACGATGCCTCGCTCACGTTCGAACCCGAAAGCTCGCTGGCACTGGGCTTCGGCTTCCGTTGCGGTTTCCTCGGACTGCTGCACATGGAGATCATCCAGGAACGCCTCTACCGCGAATTCGACATGGACGTCATCACGACCGTCCCGAACGTATCCTATAAAATCACCACGACGCAGGGCGACGTGCTCGAGGTGCACAACCCCTCGGGCCTGCCCGAAATAACCAAAATCGCCTCGATCGAGGAGCCTTATATCCTGGCTCAAATCATCACCAAGTCGGATTTCCTGGGCAACGTGCTCAAACTCTGCATCGACAAGCGGGGCGTGATGAAAAACCAGACCTTCATCACGCAGGATCGCGTGGAGGTCAATTTCGAGATGCCCCTGTCGGAAATCGTGTTCGACTTCTACGACAAGCTCAAGAGCATTTCCAAGGGCTACGCCTCGTTCGACTATCACCGCATCGGGTTCCGTCCGAGCAAGCTGGCCAAGCTGGACATCCTGCTCAACGGCGAGCCGGTCGATGCCCTTTCGTCGCTGATCTATGCCGACCACGCCTACGATTTCGGACGCAGAATGTGCGAGAAGCTCAAGGAGCTGATCCCGCGCCAACAGTTCGACATCGCCATCCAAGCGGCCATCGGCGCCAAGATCATCGCCCGCGAAACGGTCAAGGCCGTGCGCAAGGACGTGACGGCCAAATGTTACGGCGGCGACATCTCCCGAAAGCGCAAGTTGCTGGAAAAACAAAAAAAGGGTAAGAAACGCATGCGTCAGATCGGCAATGTCGAAGTACCCCAGTCGGCCTTTCTCGCCGTATTGAAAATGGATTAGCTATGAAAAAGACGATTATCGACCTGTTCGAATCCTCCGTTGAAAAATACGGAAAGAAAACCTTCCTGCTCGAGAAGCGTCATCACGCCTTTCAGCCCACGACTTACGCGGAAACCAGGGAACAGGCCCTGGAAGTGGGGGCCGGATTAGCTTCGCTGGGCATCCGCCCCAAAGACAAGGTCGCTATCCTGGCCGAAGGAAGCAACGGCTGGATCATCTCCGAGCTGGGTATCTTCTATGCCGGAGCGATCAGCGTTCCGCTGTCGGTCAAACTCGAAGAGTCGAACGATCTGTTGTTCCGGCTCCGCCACGCCGAGGTCAAGGCGCTGTTCGTTTCGAAACAACAGCTTCCGAAGATCCGCCGCATCCGGGCGGAGCTGCCGGAACTCGAACAGATCATCGTTCTGGGACACATTCCGCTCGAAAGCGGCGAAACGGCCTACGGCATGCTCAAACGTCTGGGCCGCGACTATTTGGCCGGGCACAAGGAGGAATTTCTCAAAATAGGGCAGGCGATCCGGAACGACGACTACGCCACGATCACCTACACGTCGGGCACGACGGCCGATCCGAAAGGCGTCGTCCTGACCCACCGCAACTACACGGCCAACGTCGAACAGTCGCTATCGCGCATCAACATCCCGTCCAGCTACCGCACGCTCATCATCCTGCCGCTGGACCACTGTTTCGCGCACGTGGTGGGATTCTACATCATGATCGCCTGCGGCGCCAGCGTGGCGACCGTACAAATAGGGGCGACCCCGATGGAGACGCTCAAGAATATTCCGCAGAATATCCGCGAAGTGAAACCCAACTTCCTGCTGTCGGTGCCGGCGCTGGCCAAAAATTTCCGCAAAAACATCGAAACTTCGATTCGGGCCAAAGGACGTTTCACCGAACGGTTGTTCGACTTCGCGCTCCGCACGGCCTATATCTACAATCAGGACGGCTACCACAAAGGCAAAGGCTGGCGGAGCCTGCTGGCACCCGTCGTGGGACTTTTCGACCTCGTGCTGTTCCGCAAGGTGCGGGAGGCATTCGGAGGCAGCCTGGAGTTTTTCGTCGGGGGCGGCGCACTGCTCGATTCGGAGCTGCAACGCTTTTTCTATGCCATCGGGATCCCGATGTTCCAGGGATACGGACTCTCGGAAGCTACACCCGTCATTTCGACCAATTCGCCCAAGTACCACTGGCACAAGTTCGGATCGTCGGGCAAGATTCTCGAACCGCTCGACCTGAAAATCCTCGACGAAGAGGGGCGAGAGCTGCCGCGCGGCCAAAAGGGTGAAATCGTCATCCGGGGCGAGAACGTCATGGCCGGCTACTGGAAAAATCCCGATGCGACGGCGGCAACCGTCCGCAACGGCTGGCTCCACACGGGCGATATGGGCTATGTGTCGGAGGATGATTTCCTCTACGTATTGGGGCGCTTCAAGAGCTTGCTGATCGCCAGCGACGGAGAGAAGTACAGCCCCGAAGGAATGGAGGAGGCGATCGTCGATAAGTCGCCCTTCATCGACCAGATCATTATCTATAACAACCAAAGTCCCTTCACCGGGGCGATCGTCGTACCCAATCGCGACGCCCTGCGCCGCGAGCTAGACGCCCGCGATATCCGGGAGGGTAGAGCGGCTGCGGCCGCCGACATCCTCGGCGCGGAGATCGACCGTTACCGGGCCGGCGGCCCCTATGCCGGAGAATTTCCCGAGCGGTGGCTTCCGGCGGGACTGGCTATCGTGGACGAGCCATTCACCGAGCAAAACGGACTGATCAACAGTACGATGAAAATCGTCCGCAACAAGGTGGAAGAGTATTTCCGCGACCGGATCGACTACCTCTATACTCCGGAGGGAAGGGAGTTGCGAAACGATAAAAACCTTGCGTCACTGCGGAAAATGGTAGAATAACCTGAAATTTTACCGCCCGAAGAGTTGATAAATAAAAAAATCGGAGTAACTTTGTTCTCCGAATGCGGGAGTAGCTCAGTGGTAGAGCATCAGCTTCCCAAGCTGAGGGTCGCGGGTTCGAGCCCCGTTTCCCGCTCACGAGGTCCTTTTCGAAGGACCTTTTTTGTTAGGCAAGATTACATAATATAGAAGTAAACGATTCTGGACATCAATGATATGCAGAATCGTTTCGTTTTAATACCGGAACAAAGAGCGAACAGCAGCGAAAGTACGATTATCAGGAGCCGGGACGGAAGATAAATTACATAGCGCAGGGGACAGACTTCACAATATATGTTTCTGCGGAACTTACCGAGGTCGCATGGCAACGAAAGATGTTTATACCGCAAACAGACGTCTGGCCCCTTCGATCGACAAAAGCCGACAAAATGCAAGGCATTGACAAATGAATCACTTACGTCAAACTCTGGCCCGTTATGCGATTATCATACACGACGTAACAGAGTTTCAGCGATAGCAGGCTGCCGAAGCTATAACACACACAGAACTTACTTCTGTCGAGCCGAGATCGCGCTCCAAGCCCCCCCCCTGAAAGTTCCAAAAACAGTCAGCCCTATTTTCCTTTATCCATCTGCTTCTCCAGCAAAGAAATTACCCGGTTCATCTGCTCGTCCCGCTCCTTGAAACTGTCGGCCTGCTTTTTTATTACCTCCCAAGCATCCCTGGGAATCAACACTTCATCGGAGCCTGCCGGTCGCCCGACATAATACGCCTGGTCGTTTACCAAAAGCTCATTCCCGCCTTCCATTGCCGGATAGTGAACGACATTCAGCATCGGTCCTTCACCGTTCAACAGCCAATCTTTATTCAATTCGGGATAGCGGGCGAAAATTTTACCGAGTTTATCACGGCTCGGTTCATGTTTCAGTTTCGACAGATAGGCATTCGATAGTCCGCACTCGCGTTCGAAGCGCCCCGGCTTGATGCCGCTCATCCTGCAAAATTCCATTATTCTGTCCTTGACCGTCATACCAAAAGTCGTTTATAATAAAAATCGTATTTATAAAAATAAATTATAGAAAATTCCTTGTCATAT
>ERZ1027064.159-NODE-159-length-35613-cov-4.837955_pt1 | contig 35613 bp, 43 predicted proteins | sample MGYA00519422_ERZ1027064 | MGnify/ENA primary metagenome ERZ1027064 (study PRJEB26926, sample SAMN06164492) | human gut metagenome | biome: ENVO:00009003; feature: ENVO:2100002; material: ENVO:00002003 | host: Homo sapiens | place: USA | collected 2012 ... | reverse complement strand
ACAAGGCTATTCGTCGGCAGCGTCAGATGTGTATAAGAGACAGGAATTATACTTGACAAACAATCAAATTTGATAGTATATTACACATGCAATCATTTTTGATAGTTGATATACAACAAACAATCAAAGGAGAAAGAAAATGTTTATTAACATCTTAGCAGAAATGGCAAGACGACAAATGTCAAAAAAGGAAATGGCAAAAAAACTTGATATGCACGAACTTACTTTTGACAAAAAACTACAAAACAAAGAATCCTATTTCACAATCAATCAAATCGTAAAAATTAAAGAAATTTTTAACGATAGCAATTTGACAATTGAATATTTAATTGCTGAATAGGTGGGGTTTAAATTGTGACAATTCAGGTTTATGAAAGCAAACAAACGGGCAAAGCAGAAATCGTTTTTCAAAATGCAGAAAAAAACTTGATTGTTATTTCAGCGAGGGAAAAAAGCACAGAAGAACAAAAAAAGAAAAGGCTCGCAAACTATATTTGTAAATTGCTTGAGTGGAATCAGGCAAAAACAAACAACAAAGGAGAATGAAGAATGAAGAACAAAAACAAAAAAGGTTTCTTTGCTGCAATATTTGCAAAAAAGAAATCAGAAAAAGAACTTACTCAAGAACAAAAAATCAGTATTTTAGAAGAAGCACTTGCAAAATTCTTTGCGGATCACGACAAAATCTCAGGCGAAGTGAATTTGTTTCCGCTTACGAAAGCCCATGACGAAGTTCAAAGAATGGTTAAAGACAACACTCTTGATTATTACTTTGAATGGTTTTTGTTGCAACAAGAATATTTGAGAAACATTGCTGCACTTCAAGCAAAATACAATTTCAAAAAGGTGCAAGCATGAGAATAAGAACAGTTTTGAGCTTATTTGACGGCATTCGTTGCGGAGCTGTTGCACTTCAAAGAGCAGGAATTCAATTTGATAGATATTATGCAAGCGAAATTGACAAATACGCAATTCAAATTGCAGAAAAAAACTTTCCTGAAGCAATACAGCTCGGAGATGTCAACAACTGGCATGAATGGAATATTGACTGGAGTTCCGTCGATTTGATTATCGGCGGCAGTCCTTGTCAGGGTTTTTCTGTTGCTGGAAAACAGCTTAATTTCAACGACCACAGAAGCAAATTGTTCTTTGTTTATGTTGATATTTTGAATCACGTCAAAAATATCAATCCGAATGTCAAATTTTTGCTTGAAAACGTGAAAATGAAAAAAGAATATTCTGACGCTATTTCAGAAATATTGAGTTGCAAACCTGTTGAAATCAACTCAGCTCTTGTTTCTGCTCAAAATCGCAAGCGTTTATATTGGACAAATATCGGAAATATTGAACAACCTGAAGACAAGAAAATTCTATTGAAAGATATTGTTCACGAAAATACAAGCACATTTTTACAAGATGAAAAAAGTTATTGCATTGACGCAAATTACAATAAAGCTGCTTTAAGTGACTATTTACGACGTGGCCGCAGACAACAAGTTTTTGAAGAATTAAAAGAATTCATTGTTCCGTTTGATAAAACATTGCAAATTCTTGACAAAGAAGTTGAACGCGGGAAAGTAGGCTTTTTCCGCAAAGATTCGCAGTCAAGACGCGTTTATTATATCCACGACGAAGCAGTCACTTTATGCGGTGACGCTGGGGGCGGTGCCGCAAAAATGGGTCAGTATCTTTTCGGAACAATAAACACTCCACGGGGAAATAATAACGGCGGAATCAGACAAAACGGAGAAAAAGCTCCGACAATATCATCAAGCAAGTGGGAACACAACAATTTCTTGTGTTTTGGCTGTATGAACCCTGAAAGAATAAACAAAAAACAAAACGGACAGCGTTTCAATGACGGTTGCAAAGCCTATACTCTCACAGGACAAGAAGGACATGGGGTTCTTATTGAAGGCTATATCAGAAAATTAACTCCGATTGAATGCGAACGTCTTCAAACACTCCCCGACAATTACACAGAAGGAGTTTCAAACGCACAAAGATATAAAATGCTCGGCAATGGCTGGACTGTTGATGTCATTGCTCACATTTTGAAATATTTGCACGTAAACAAGGAGAATAAAGAATGAAAATTTCAAAATTAAAAATCAAAAATCTGTTCGGAATATCCGAATTTGAAGCAGACGGGAAAAGTCTTGAACTTCTCGGAGCTAACGGAACGGGCAAAACTTCTGTTCTTGACGCAATTCGTCTTGCTTTGTCAAATAAAACTGATCGTGAATATGTTGTCAAAAATGGTGAAACTGAAGGCGAAATTTTTATTGAATTTGACAACGGGATTGCTATTCAGCGAAAACCGCGAACAAATATGACTGATTACAAAAAAATCACCGAAAACGGGAAGGAAGTTCAACGTCCTGAAGAATTTTTGAACAATTTATTCTCAAGAATGCAATTGAACCCGGTTCAATTCATTGAGCTTGACGAAAAAGAACAGAACAGAATTCTTCTTGAGCTTATAAAATACGACTGGGACTTGAATAAAATTGAACAATGGTTCGGAGAAATTCCGCCCGCTGTTGATTATTCAAAGACAATTCTCGAAGTGTTGCAACAAATCGCGTCTGAAGACGGTTTTTACTACCAGCAACGCAGAAAACTAAACGGCGAAATAAAAGAGAAAAAAGCCGTCGTTGAAGAAATGGTTCGTTCTATTCCTGAAGGCTTCAACGCTCAAAAATGGGAAGCATACAACATCGGAGAAACTTATTCAAAGATTGAAAATGCTATTCAACACAATGCAAAAATTGAAAAAGCTCAAGAAATGCAGAAAAACTATGAAACAAAAATTGCTGCATTCAAGAGTGAAAAAGAAACCGAAATTTCAAAGATTAAACAGGGAACACTTGACGAAATCACTGCTCAAAAAACAAAAATCGCGTCTTTAGAAGCTGAACTTGTTGCAGCAAAAGAGCGTTTGTCAAAAATCGGTGAAAATGAAGCTGACAAAATCAAAGTTGCAGAAGCGAACTTTGAAACGAATATTTCAAAATATAACGAAGAATTAAAAGCGTTTGAACCATTCTTGAATGAAAAGAGAATCAATGTTCAAGAACTTCAGGACGAAGCAGAAACCGCAAACAAAATGAAAATTCACCTGTCAGAACATCAAAGAATGGTGAAAATCAATGAAGAAATCGACATTCTGACAGAAAAATCGGAAGAATTCACAAGCAAAATTGAACTTGCTCGGACCTTACCAGCTCAAATATTAAGCGAAGCGGAATTGCCGCTTGAAAATATGACAACAGACGGCAGCATTGTTTTAATCAACAATTTACCAGTCAGCAACCTGTCTGAAGGCGAAAAACTGAATCTTTGTGTCGATGTTGCCATGAAAAATGACAAAGGGCTTCAAATTGTTCTTATTGACGGAGTTGAAAAGCTCTCCAGCAAGAACAGGCTTGCTCTTTTTGAAAAGTGCAAGAATGCAGGCTTGCAATTTATCGCAACGAGAACGACTGACGACAGCGAATTGACAGTTGTTGAACTTTAATTCGGGGGAGAACAGGGAACAAGGCGGGTTTTTACAACCCGCAGCCCTTCGGGGCAAAAGCACAAAAGGAGAACAAAAAATGAAGTACACAAAACAACAACAGATTTCAGTCAACGCAGGAATGACCCTTTGTGTTGAATGTGTTGCTGGCTGGAACGGCGACAAATCTTGCGGAAGTCACGGAATGATTAAACTTCCTAAAACATCAACAAATGGTTGTTTTTGCGGAAAGAAAATTGCAGGGTTCAAAGGCGAACCTTGTTTGAGATAACACACGACATAAAAAAAGGAGAAAAGAAAATGTCAGGACAAACAACAAACGCAGAATTAAAAGAATACCTTGAACAAGAAGGCATTTCTCACGACGACATTATCAACAATGAAATCGAACAGGAACACAGCTTGACAGATGTAGAAAAAGCAAAACTTGCAGCAGAAGCTAAAGAAGTTGAACTTGCAGAAGGTGAAACAATTGACGAAGGAATCAGCAACGAAGAAACTCTCGGAAAAGCAATTCAAGCGTCAATGAAAGAAAAAAAAGAGCTATTTCTCAAAGAAATAAAAGAAAACCCGAACAAAAGACTTTATTCTCAAAGAATAATCATTGACTTTGTTGAAGTTATTGAAGTTGACAAAAATTCTTTGAGATATGAAGAAAACGAAGAAGACTACAAATTCAACAACGATTTAATGAAGTCAAAATCGACAGATTTTTCGCTTGAAGTGTTCAAATTCGTTGCACAGCTTCAAAACACAAAGAATGTGTCAGTTGAAGAATTGATATATTCAGGCAGACCTTATCAGAAAAGAGCAAACAAAGCCCCGAATATAGATGTCAAAGTTATTGCTCCGAATAATATTCCGCCAGCTGTCAAAGAAGCTCTTAAAAATTTTGTTACTCAGAATACTTCTTGTGAATGCTGCAACAGTTGCGAAAATTGCGAAGATTAGTCTTCATCGAGCGGACGACAATTTCGTCTGTCCGCTTCATTGAGGACTAAACCTGAAAAGGAGAAGGAGAAAAGGACATGGAAAACACATTTCAACTTGCTATTCAAGAACAATTGACAGAAACGCTGATTCAAAAAGCTGCACAATTACCGCAGAATTTTAATCAAACAAAGTTTGTTCAAAACTGTCTTTCTGCTCTTGATAGCATTGACGACATTGAAGAAGTTGAACCGGGTTCAGTTGTTAAAGGGCTTATGAAAGGGGCAATTCTTGGGCTTGATTTTATGAACAAGGAATGCTACTTGATACCGTATAAAAATAAAGATACAGGCAACAAAGACGTCAATTTTCAAACAGATTACAAAGGCGAAAAGAAGCTCGCAAAGCTCTATTCTGTTAAACCTATTGAAGAAATTACAACAGAACTTGTTCGCGTGGGTGATTTCTACGAAGTTGAAGTCAAAGACAATAAAAAATTTGTAAACTGGAAGCCGATTCGTTTCAATAACGAAGCAATCGAAGGAGCTTTTTCAATTGTCTTATTTACAGACAAAAGTTCCGTTTCAGCTGAAATGTCAAAAAAAGAAATGGACGAAGTCCGCACAAATTATTCAAAAGCTGCGAATTCTCCAGCGTGGAAAAATCGACCGGGCGAAATGTACAAAAAAACCGTTCTGCGATTAAACCTGAAGAATGTTGAAAAAGTATTTGAAAACCCTGAACAGCTTCGGACTTATGAAGAAGCGTCGGAATTTGAATTCAACAAACCTGATTCAAAAAACCTTCCAGCAGCTCCAGTTGTAAAAAATATTTATACAGCACAGGTGAAACAAATCGAAGCAAAACCTGTTGAAACAACTGTTTCAGAAGTTCCAGCAGCAGAAGTTCTTCCTGCGGGACCAGGTCCGAAAGAAGAAACTCAGACTGAAGAATTTTTCTGCGAAAGCTGCGGAAAGAAAATTTCATGGGCTGAAAACAGCTATTCAAACAAACATTTCAACAAACCTCTTTGTCGGGCTTGTCAAGCTGTTATAAAAGGGGATAAGTAATGTTTTTGACTGAAGCGAATTATTATTCACAAGAAGCAAATCAAGAATATTTGTCAGTCAGTCAATACAAAGATTTTTGCGGCACTATGAAACAACGCGGCTGCGAAGCAAAAGCAATTGCAAAACTTCGCGGAGAATGGGTTGACGAAATCACTGAAGCAATGCTTCTCGGTTCGTATATTGACGCACACTTTGAAGGAACTTTGAACCTATTCAAAGCCAAACACCCTGAAATTTTCAGAAAAACGGACGCTGAATTGTATGCAAAATTTCAGAAAACAAATGACACAATTCAAATGCTTGAACGCGACGAAATGTTCATGTTCTATATGTCAGGCGAAAAACAAGTCATTCTGACAGCAGAACTTTTCGGGGCGAAATGGAAGTGCAAACTTGATTCTTATTTGAGAAAACGAGCAATTGTTGATCTGAAATATGTCAAAGATATTCGGGAGCGTTTTTGGGTCAAAGATGAAGGGACGTTTGTTTCTTTTGTTGAATGGTGGGGCTACGACATACAAGCTGCAATATATCGTGAAATTGAAGCGATTTGCTCGGGCGAAGAACGTCTTTCAGTTTATCTTGCAGCTGTTGACAAGAAAAAAGTTCCAGACCGGGAAATTGTCGGCTTTGCTGAAAACGGAACAGACTTTGCTCCGATTCTTTATGAAGTCGAAAAGAATGTTCCGCGAATTCTGCAATTAAAGGCGGGAGAGGTCGAACCCGTCCGCTGCGGGGTTTGTGATTACTGTATTGCGACAAAGAAATTGACACAACCTGTCTATTTCAGAGATTTAATCGAGGTTTAAAAATGGCATTAAGAAATCAACCTTATTTCCCGCTATATGTGCAAGATTTCATGACAGATGAAAAATTGAACGAATGTTCCGCAAAAGCAAACGGAATTTATATTCGCTTGATGTGTATTATGCACAAATCTGAAGAATACGGAACAATTTTGCTCAAGCAAAAATACAAGCAAAATGAAAGCAAATCTGAAAATTTGCTTGAGCAAAAAAGCAAGCAAGTTTCAGAATTTGCTTCGCAGCTTTCAAAAAATATGCCGTTTTCTGTTCAAGAAATTGCTGAAGGTTTGACTGAACTTCTTGAAGAAAAAGTTGTTCACATAGAAGGCGACAAACTTATTCAAAAACGAATGCAAAAGGACGGAATTATAAGCGACAAGCGTTCTTCTGCTGGTTCTAAAGGCGGGAAAAAGAGCAGTGAAAGAAAGCAAAATGAAAATTTTGCTGCTGATTTTGCTCAAGCAAAACCTGAAGCAAAAACAAAGCAAAACACTGAAAATGAAATTGAAATTGAATCTGAAATTGAAAATATAAATTCTTCTATTTTTCCGAATGAAAAAATTTTCAGAGTTGATCCGTATGACGGAAAAAGTGAAAAATATTTCAAGATTTATGAGCAAGAATGTCCACAACTTGTGAAACTTGGTTTTGAAAGAAGAGACAACAAAACCTTCGTTGCATTAGCTGAATTTAGAACTGTTACAGAAGACAATCTTGAATATTTCAGAACTGTTTGTCAGAAGGCAAATAAACTCGTTATCATTGCAAACAACAAAATAGATTTCCGCTCTATTCTGAACAACCACATCGGCATATATGGTGACAAATACAATTCAAACGATACAAAAGCAGGGGGGAGCGGTTATGACTATTGATGAAATAAAAAACAGCGAATTTTCAACAATTGGCAGCTTGTGCAATGAAGTTATTCAGGAAGCCGCAGAACCGAAAAAATGCAAAATATGCGGGAAACCGTTCAAAGCAATTACAGTTGAAGCACTCGGAAGAAAAACAAAAGTTTTTGCTGTTGACTGCGATTGCTATGTCAAAGAACAGGAACGCAAAGAACAACAAAAAAGAAAAACTGCATTGCGTAAAAGATACCAAAGAGCAAACATCGGCAAGCGTTATATTGACATCACTCTTGAAAAACTCGAAAAACTCGGAACAGAACACGTTGCAGACGCTCAAAAATATGTCAAAGAATTCAACCCGGAAAGCGGAGCTTCGCTTCACTTAATAGGAGAATTCGGGAATGGAAAAACTTCTGTCGGTTATGCAATTTTAAGAGCCTTGCTGTCAAAGGGTTTCAACGGTTTATATATTACTTGGATCGATGTTGTCAATCGCTGTTATTATGCAAAAAGTTTCAATTCTCAAGAAAAAGTTGACACGATTCTTGTTGATTTGAGCAGATTTGACATTCTTGTTCTTGATGAACTTGTTATCAATACCAAAGACGACAGAGAAGTCAATCTTGCGACAGAGCTGTTTGACCGTCTTTATAGGGACAACAAATGTTTTGTCCTTATCAATAACCCTTGCGACATTCAGGAAATGAAGACAGTCCCTCGTCTTGGAAAACTGCTCGACAGAGTACGCGAACAGGCTGAAAAGCTCATATTTAAACATTCAAGCTATCGCTTAAAAAGCACAGGGGGTGAAAATGTCAACTGAAGACAGAAAGAAAAAATTTGAACACATTCTTTCGCTGAATACGCACGAAAGCATTGTTCTTCAACAGCTTATTGAAAACGGTTCAACGACAGTTCGTGACTTGCTTCCGTTTATGAATTACCCTTGCGGACCGATTCGCGATTTGCAAAGCGTTTTCGGAGTTGCCCTTGTCTATGACTGGGAAACGAAAGAAAAAACTGTTGTTGCAGCTGACGGCAAGGAACGCACAAAGAAAATCAAATATAAAAGATACAGACTTGCAGGGGGTGAAAATGCTTGAAATCAACAAAATTCACTGCGGCGACAGTTACGAGCTTATAAAAGAAATTGACGACAATTCTGTCGATTTGGTTTGCATTGATCCACCTTATGAAATATCTGTTTCACATGGTGCTGGTTCTTTCGGGGTTGAAAAAAAATTGCACTATGCACAATTTGAAGAATTGTCATTCGGAATCAATGAAGAAATTCTTGACGAATTATGCCGCGTAATGAAAAAAATCAACATTTACATTTTTTGTTCAAAAAATCAATTTCCGATGTTAATTGATTATTTTGTGAAGAAAAAGAATTGCAACTGGACGATTCTTCAATGGCACAAGACAAACCCTGTTCCTGCTTGCGGTAATAGCTATATGTCAGACACGGAATTTTGTTTGTTTTTTAGAGAAAAAGGGGTTCGGGTTTATGGTACAGCTGAATCAAAAAAAACTTTCTATATTTCGCAATTAAATACAAAAGATAAAAAAATATGGGAACACCCGACAATTAAACCGCTGGGAATTATCAAAAATCTGATTTTTAATTCTACAAAAGAAGGAGAACTGGTTCTTGACTGCTTTTCAGGCAGCGGGACAACTGCTGTTGCAGCTTCTCTATTGAAACGGAATTTTATCGGAATTGAAATCAACAAAAAATATTATGAATTGAGCTTGCAACGACTTGAAGCTGAACAAGCTCAAAGAAAACTTTTTGAAATATAAGGAGAATAAAAAATGAAATTTACAATCACCGGGAACGGCTATTCAGGAAACTTCAACGGGGAAAACAACTTCAAAGCAACTGCTCGCAGAATGTTAATCGACAAAGGTTTCAAAGACGCTGACTTTTTCAAGATGAAGACTGTTGAAGATTACATTGCTGCACTTTCAGAAAAAGGCTACAAAGTGAAAACTGAACGCACAGTTTATGACGCGGCAAAAGACGAAGCTCCGCACTTGGGAAAATATCTCAATGAAATGGAAGCTGAAGAAGACGAAGGAAGAATTCCCGCGTCTGCTCAAATAACAAAAATTAAAATCGGCAAAGACGAAAAAAATGCGACAATTTTATATCAAAAAAACGGTTCAAAGGCTTCAAAAGAAGTGACTTTCAAAGGCTATGAAGAAGCTGTTGAAGAATTTATTGTTGATTTTCGAGCAATGTCAAAACATATTCTCGAAACTCTCAATTTTCCTGAAGACTGGCTCTCAAGAATGACAACGACAGGTTTGTCAATTACTTGGAAAGAAGATTCAATCATGGGAATGGTTATCACCGCACAACTTGAAATTATCGGTTTGAATGCTCCGTTCAATTTGAATACACCTTTTATTGAACTTTACTCATGGCACATGGCGAATGATAGCTGCAACGAAGTATATTTCAGCAATGATTGCGAAGAATTACTTGAACAAATAATTGTCCACGCTAAAAAGTATATGAACGGACTGAATGCAAGTCCAGTTCAAGAGAAAATTCCGTTTGAAGGGTAGAAATGACAAAGAATACAACACCTCTCGAAAAAGAAGAACAAATCGCGTTTGTTGAATATTGCGAAGTCAACGGAATTTGTGTTGTCAGCACTCAGAACGGTTTTAAAATGCCGAAAACAGCATTCAATTATGCAGCATATTCAAGAACACTCAAAAAAATGGGACTTTCAAAAGGTTTCCCGGACCTGATAATTTTTGAAAAAAACAAGAGCAAGTCGCATGAAGTGTTGCTGATTGAAATGAAACGTCAAAAAGGCGGGAAACTGCATGCAGAACAGGAAGAATGGCTTCAGAAACTTGATAAAAAAGACTATTGCGTCGGAGTTGCGAAGGGTTGCGAATCTGCGATCAGAATTCTTCAAAAATACCTTAATTCATAGGAGAAAACAGAATGAAAAACGAAAAAGAAATTTTTAAAAGCTCCGACGGCTTCAGGATTATAGTCGGAGAAAATGAAGAAGCAGGCAGAGAAGGAATGCTTGCTGCAAGAATGGAACTTCCGCTCGGTGCTGAAATCGAACTCGGACATTTCCCGGCAAAACAACTTTTGCTTATGAAAAGACAGTTCGACACAACACTTGCTCAAGCAGTAAATCAATATAACGCAGTAGTTCTTCAGAACCAAAGTTTGCAAAGAGAAATGAACGGGGCAAATAATATTCGCAACAAAATTGTTGAATTCTTGACAGAAATGTCTTCTCAAAACAACAGGGGAACGCGTTTCCCTTATTATTACACAATTATTGACTATAATGACAGCTACGTTCCTGACGATAGAGGAGAATTTTTTTATGATCCTTATGCAGCAGGCATTGAAAAAATTGAAGATTGCATTCGTGAAAGATACGAAGATGACCTTATTGAATTAAACGAAGACGACAATCTTGAAGACATATTGAAATATATCGGAACAGGTCTTGAAGACAGCAGAATAAATGAATGGTTAGAAGAACACATCAACGAAGCACTTCAACGATTTTCAAGTGAACCTGTTTCGTGGTCTGACGGGGTTTTCTTTACAGAAAAAGACGCTGAAGCATATCTTGAAAGTGCAAGCAATCATCATTCCGAACAAGCTCACACATACGTTGATTGTATGTGCAAATGGGGAAGAAGCTCACAGACAGAGGAATTTTTGACAAATCTTTTCAATTATTTCGGTGTAAAAGTCCCGCCTGAAATGTATTACGACAATAAAAAAGCAAAAGAAGGGGCGGAACAATGCTGATATTTAATTTGAAAAAAGAATGGTTTGAAAAAATAAAATCAGGCGAGAAAACTCACGAATATAGAGAAGTGAAGGAATACTGGTTCAAAAGACTTTTCTTGTATAGCAAAATTTTATGCAGACAAACCGCACTTCCACTTCACAGTGAATGTGTTTTTGTGTGTGGATATGCGAGCAAAAACGACGAAGAAAAAAGATTAAAAGCAAAAATCAAAAATATTTCTATAATCAACGGCAAAAACACAGACCTTGCTATTGACAAAGATGTTTTCGACATTGAATTTGAACTAATAAAGGAGAAAAAATGAACAACGAAACAGAAGCACGAAGAAACGAAATTTCAGAAGCTCTCAGAATTGCAAAAGCTGAAATTTACGACAAAAAAGAAAATTGCAACGCAGCCTTTGTGATTGCCTTCGCAAATCAATTTTTGCAAGACGTAAAAGCAAGCGGCAAAGACAAAGAATTTGAACCGATTGACTATATTTTGCATGGTTCGCTTATCGGTTACGCGTTGAAGCACTTGCTGGACAAAGAATTTTTTCTTTCAAATGAAGAAAAAACGAACAAAGGGGGAAAATAAAAAATGGAAAAAGAAAAAATATTTCAACAGATTAGAAATGAACTGACTGAAAAAGAACAAATGGTTCTTGCAAGTATGCTTGACGGTGATTCTGTTGTTGATACTGCTCACAATTGCGGAATTTCTGTCAATTATGCTCAAAGTTACAGAAAAACAATATATGAAGTTGTCGGTCAATTTGTTGATTATGGCTCAGATAAAAAAGCAAAACAGCATATTCTTATAAATTTTCTTGACGGTTATCAAACGACAGCAACTCAGACAGAAGAAAGTCAACCTGAAGAAAATGTTCCGGGAGAAGTTGCTTCTGCGGAAGAAAAAACAGAAATTTCGTCAGCTTATCAAGAATTATTTTCAAAAAATTGTGAGCTTGAAAATCAATTAAAAAGAATAAGTGACGAAAGTCAAAGACTTGAAAAATATATAAATGATATTGCAAAAGCACTCGAAATCAATCCCGAAAATGCACACCCCGAAGACCTATTTGAAAAAATTAAAAACTTGCAAGAAGACAACAAGAAAAAAAACTCTCGAATTCGAGAATTAGAAGTGTTTGCAAACCATGCACAATATTTCGGGAATTTTCTTGTTTTTAATCCGAAAAAGGGAAGCCCGAACAAGGTATATAAAAATCATCAAACAGCACTTGAAGACGCGAAAGCTGTTGCAAAAAAAGAACAACAATCTGTTTTTGTTTTGCATATTGATTCGCTTGTTGTTCCGCATTGTTCTTTCGATGTTCGCGACGTATTAGAAAGCGGAATTCCTGAACGATATTTGAATGATGAAATTCCGTTCTAAAGAGCGGGGAGAGTTTGAGGAGAAATGACACTAACAGAAACACAAAAAGAAATTGTCACTTTGCTTATTGAAGGCAAAACAAATCAGCAAATCGCAGACAAACTTTGCTTTTCGGTCGATAAAATCAAAAAGGACCTGAAAGGAATATATAAATATTTCGGAATCAAAGGACCAGCTGAAACAAAACGAGCTGTTCTTGTTCGGGAAATTGTCAAAATTGAAATGTCAAAACTTATGATGTAGGAGCAAAAACAATGAGAAAAGAAAAAAAAGAAATTGCACACGTTTCAGACATTGAATATGGTCCATGTTGCAGTGGAGAAGTTTCAGAATGTTTCTTATATGAAGACGGGACACTCGGTTTCACTTCAGGTGATAATCGCTGCTGGGGTTTTTATCTTACAGATTATTACTTTAGAAATCGCGGTTGTACTTACTGGCTGGCTGTTGAAAATCACTTGAAATATTTGCAAGAAAAAGATAATACATATTATTCAAAAATTGTTTCAATGTGTATGAAGGCGAAGAAGTGGGAATTCATAAAATCAAAAATTCAAGAAGATTGGGAATATGTTCAAAAGTATGGCGAACCGATTGAATTTGTTGAAGTTGAAATTCCAAACTTCCCCGATCCATTTTGCCTTCTTGGAAAAGTGTTTGCACTTGTTGTTAATAAAAAATTTATTGAACCGACACTTATTGAATATAAAAAACAAAACAAAAACATTCAAAGGGCAAAATATCTTGACAAAATTTATAAAGAAGATATTTACACGACAGACAAAATTCCTATTGATACTGTAAAAATTGCATACAGCGAACAAGAACTTGAAGAAATTCTTAAAAAAGGATATTCGGAAGCAGAATGCAAAGAACCTTCAGGAAGAATATTCAAAACATTTTTGAGGGGGCAAAATGGACTTTGAAACAATAAAAAAATTGAAAGATTGTTGTTCAAGAGAAGCTGCACTGCGTGTGAATGTATATCCGAAATGGGTTGCTTCAGGGAAAATGACGCAAGAAAAAGCTGACGAAGAAATCAGGCTCATGCGGCTTGCTGCTGCGTGCTTTAATAAACTGCTTGAAGGGAAAGCTCCTGAAGTTCAAAAACAGCTTTTCGATGTGAAACCGTATGAAGCCCCGAAAAAACAATCAATGTATGACGGGTATTGATACATGGCAGAAATTATCAGTTTTGATGATGAAAAATTCTTGAAATTATATCACAGCCCCGCTGAATCTGAATATAACAACAAGCGAGCAAGGTTGATATATAAAGCGTGCGAAATATGGCACAGAATGAAACAAAACGAGAAGGAGAAAAAAGAAAATGAAAAGATTTGAAGCGTTGAAAACGCTATCACTTGAAGACTTTGCTCTTGCTCTTGTATTTGATAAAGACGGGGAACAAAGGTCTGTTTGCACAATGTGTGAACGCTTTGAAGAAGGCAACTGCGACGACCGCTGTTTGCAAGGTGTTACTGAATATTTAGAAAGAGAGGTTTAAAAATGAAAAATATTCAAATTTTAAAAGAAATTATTGAAGCAGTCGAAAAACATTCTGAATTTAAAGTCAAAAACTTTGATTCAAACACAACAGCAAGCGAAAATGACGAAGAAATTTTCTTCAATATTAAATTCTGTTTGAGAAAAAAAGAAAACATTGACACGGTTTCAGAAGTTCCAGCAGCAGAAATTCTTCCTGCGGGACCAGGTCCGAAAGAAGAACCGCTTGAAACAGATTCCGCAGAAATTATTCCTGAAGAAGATTTGAAAACTGATAAACCTTGCGTCATAGAAGACGAAAAACCAGTCAAAAAGGGTAAAAAGGAAATAAAAAAGAAAAAATGCGTTGATTGTGCAAATTGTTATGACGACGACGGATTCGGCGAATTCAAATGCTGCAAAGGCAACAAGACAAATATTTCAGAATATACTTCTGCGACCTTTTGTGACGACTATTTTGCAAGACGATAAAGGAGAAAATATGAACGGCATTACAAGACAAATTCTAAGCACAGTATTTTTTGCATTTTTGATTATACGGAAACTGACAGGCATTCTTTCATGGTTAATAATAACATGGTTAATAATAAAATTATGCTGTTGGAATGCTGGAGCAGCTTCAACATTCTTTTTCTGTATTTTTATTTTTTGTATAAGATACAGAGCATATCAAAGAAAAATTGAAGCTCAAAAATAATTTGTTAAGCATTGTAAATCTACAAAAAGAGCGGCTCTCAGGTCGCTTTTTTTATTTATACCCGGACGGGTACGCATAAATCGTTTATAATGGTTTACGACAAGAGGTTTTCAGCCCTTGGAAGCCTACCTTGTTAAATAAGGAATTTTTATGTCTTTTTTATGCTGCGGGGTGAAATACTCAAAAAACAATATTGAAACTTTTCAATGTATTGAAACAGATTTGATTCGTAATTATACGAAAAAGAAAATCGGCGAAAACAAAGTTGTCAAACAAGTTGTTGAAACCTTGCTTTGTAAAAAATGTTATTGCATAAAAGTTCACAATAAATTCTTCGGACGTGCGGCAAACGGAAAATTGAAAATTCTTTCTGTTGAAAGATTGCAAGATAATATTCACACAGGAAAAATTGACCCGAAAACCGGGAAAGAAATCATTCTCAATGCTGCAACTGATTTTCTAATGCAAACAGAAAAAATCAGAATCAGGCAGCCGCAAAAAGAACCAGTCAAAAAAATTCCGTTCGCAAAAAATATTGATTTGTGTTACGGAAAAATTATTGATAATTACACGCAGCGTGCAAGATATATCAATGAGCAAGGCTGGGGGCATAATTCCGAAAAAATTCATTCAGATTGCAAAGTTGAAAAAATGCAATTTTCAAAAGTTTAGCATATTAAGTGAAAGACATTAAGAATTCACAGAACCCGACATGGGTTCTTTTTTATTGAATTATGGCAAAAGAAAAAGACGTGAAAATAATTGCAAGCAAAGTTTGTGTTTCAACTTCTGCATTGCTTGAAATATTAGAAGTGAACGAATCAACGCTTGTTCGCTGGGCTGAAAAAGGTTGTCCGAAGGTTCAGCGGGGCTGGTGGTCGATTAAAGATGTTCTTGACTGGAGAAATGCTTCTTTCAAAGCTATGACCGAAAATGACATTGACAAAATGAGCATTGCGGAAAAAAAGACTTACTATGACGGAAAAGTTAAAGAAGCACAGCTTGAAGCTCTAAACCTGAAGAACAAAATCGCTCAAGGTGATTACATTGCGAAAGATGAAATTGTCGAGGAGCTTCAACGGTTTCTTGTTGTGCTTAAACGCTCAATGATTGGTTTCTCAAGAAAAATTGCAGCTGATTTGTCGCACATAGTTGAAGAAACAGAAGCTCGCAGAATTGGCAAACTTGTTTCGGAAACAACAGCAAGCGTCCTTGAACAATTGAGCATTGACGGTGTATATGAAACAAAAGGAAACAAAAAAATCAAAGAATAATGCGAAGAAATACACTCCGCCTTCTTGGATAAAAGAAGCCCTTCAAACTCTCAAACCGCCTGAACAAATTTCTGTCAGTGATTATTCTGACAAAAACAGAATTTTAGGTTCTGAAAATGCCGAACCGGGCAAATGGAACACATCAAGAACCCCATATTTAAAAGTTATCATGGACACATACAACGACCCTGACGTTGAGGAAGTCGGGTTTGTTAAACCGACACAGGTCGGGGGGACAGAAGCTCTCAACAACATGGTTGGTTATGCTGTCGCACAGGAAGCAACTTCAAACTTGATTGTTCTTCCGACAACAGACCTTGCAGACTATTCTTCAGCAAAAAGAATTCAACCGATGATCCGTTTGAATTCTGACTTGAAGGAAAAATGGGACGAACAAAATTCAAAACTTTCTGAATTGAATTTCAAGAATGGTGCAAGTGTGTATTTTAGCGGTGCGAATTCTCCGTCAAGCCTTGCTTCAAAACCGATTAAAAATTGTTTATTTGATGAAGTTGACAAATATCCGCTTTTCTCAGGGAAAGAAGCTGACCCGATTTCGCTTGCTAAACAAAGACAAATGACCTTCAAAGCTGACAAGTTTTCCTTTGCAGCTTCTACCCCGACAACAAAAATCGGTGCAATTTGGAAAATTTGGCTTGCTGCGGACCGCCGCTTTGAATATTATGTTCCATGCCCGCATTGCGGACATTATCAAGTTTTTAAATTTAAGGGCGGCATAAAATGGGACGAAAACGCAAAAACTGCGGACGACAGAAAAGCGACTGCATACTATGAATGTGAACATTGCCGTCATAAAATAACAGACCGACACAAACAAGCTATGCTTCGGGCTGGAGTTTGGAAGGATATTGACACAGGCGAAATTTACGAAAAGATAAAAAAACGGAAAAGAAAAATTGCATTCAGAATCAATGCAATATATTCTCCGTGGGTTTCTTTTGGTGATGTAGCCTATGAATTTACACAGTCAAAAAATTTCCCTGAAAAATTGATGAACTTTGTCAATTCTTGGCTTGCTGAACCGTGGGAACAGACAGAAGTCAAAATGAATTCTCAAATTGTGCTTGATAGGCAAACAGGGCTTGAAGAAAACATTGTTCCTGACGCAGCTCAAATTTTGACCGCTGGGATTGACGTTCAAAAAGATTGCTTTTATTACACAATAAGGGCATGGGGAGCATATATGACATCGTGGGGAATAACTCACGGACAAGCGTTTTCGTGGTCTGAGCTTGAATCAATAATGAACAGAGCTTTTCAAAAGGAAAACGGCGAACTTGTTCAAGTTAATCTTGCTGCAATTGATTCAGGCGACCAGACTGACGATGTTTACGACCTTTGTGCAATGGCTCAAGACTGGCTTGTTCCGATAAAAGGGAGCAGCCGTCCTATGCTATCACGTTTTAAAGTCAGCATGATTGACAGAGTAAATTCAAAAGCACACGGCTTGCGACTTTATATTGTTGACGGCGGTCAATATAAAGATATGATTGCAGCCCGTCTGAACCGCTCGAACGGTCGAGGTTCTTTCATGGTGTTCAATGGTTGTGACGAAGAATATGCAGAGCAGCTTTGTTCTGAAGAAAAAGTTCCTGCAAAAAACGGCGGTTTTATATGGCAGCCGAAAACGTCACATATAAACAATCACTTTTTGGATTGCGAAGTTTATGCTTCTTTAGCAGCGGACCTTCTCAATGTTAGATATTTGGAAGATTTGCAAGCAACGCAGAATTTCACAAAAGCAGAAACTCAACAATCTGCAAGTCTTGTTCAGAACCCTGAAAGCTGGATTCACACTCCGCAAAGTTGGTTGAAATAAGGAGAAAATATGAACAACTTACAAGAACAACTTCAACAAATAAATAAAGCGATTTCAGCAATTGAAGGCGGCTGTCAAGAATACACAATCAACGGAAGACGATTTGTTCGTCCCGATTTGTCAAAATTGTATTCAGAAAGAGCTGCAATCAATTCACAAATTGCAGCAGAACAGAACAACGGAATCGGGTTGAACACTTTTGTTGCTCGTTTTGATAGAAGGTAAAAAGCATGGAACAGAAAAGAAATAATATGAATTTTATTGACAAAGCAATTTCTTTTATTTCTCCACGTATGGGCTTTGAACGGCTGGCATGGAGAAACGCAACAAGAAGTTATGATTCAGGAACAACTGACAGACTGAATTCAGGCTGGACACCTGTCAATGCTCCAGCAGAAACGGTCAATCAAGCTCAAAGAGATTTGCTTCGTGCGAGAGCAAGAGATCTTGAAAGAAATGCCGATATTGCTGAAGCAATTGTCGGAGCTTTTGAAAGAAATGTTGTCGGAATTGGAATGCAAATTCAAGCGAAACCATTCAAGAAAGACGGCACTGAAGACAAAGAACTTGCTCAAAAAATGGAAGATATTTTCTACGATTGGAGCAATAAGGAAAATTGCGACGTTGCGGGCGAACTTTGTTTTGAAGAAATGCAAGAAATGATTGTTCGCAGAAAAATTGTTGACGGCGGCATTCTCGCTGTTATGTCTGACAACCCTTATTCAAAACAAGGAATTCAATTCATGTTGCAGCTTCGCGAAGTTGACGAAATTGACGGAAATAAATTTTCTTATCAATTAAATGAAAACGGAAATCGAATCATCAACGGAATTGAAGTCAACAAATACAACAAACCCGTTGCGTACTGGTTGAAAAACATTACTCCCGACGGGTTGCAAATCGGAGAAAGTCAAAGAGTTGCGGCAAGTCGCGTTTTGTATATACGAAAGAAGAAAAGACCTTCGCAAATTAGAGAAGTGTCAAAACTTGCTTCTACTGCGGACCGCATTCGCGATGTCAACGAATATTCGGAAGCTGTTTCAATCAAAGAACGCGTTCTTGCGTGTTTGTCTGTTTTTATCAAAAAAACTATTCCGGGCGGGGGTGTTGGACGTGGAAGCACTCCGACAAATCAAAAGGACGCTTCAACTGGTTACGGAACAAAAACACTTGCTCCGGGTATGATTACAGAATTACAACCGGGCGACGATGTTGCTTCTGTCAATCCTTCAGGACAAGCAAGCAATGCAAAAGAATTTATTACTTCACAACAGCGACTTTCTGCAAGCGGTCAAGGTTTATCTTATGAAGCAGCTTCAAGAGATATGTCACAAGTGAATTATTCTTCTGCTCGTCAAGGTATGCTCGAAGACCGCAAGACATATGAAAGCGAACAAATATTCCTGAAGCGTCATTTTTGCAGTCCAGTATATCGAGAAGTTATCACACAAGCTGTTCTTGCTGGAAAGCTGAACATTCCCGATTTTTTTGAAAATAAAGAAAATTATTTGTATCACAATTGGATTGCTCCGGGCATGAGCTGGATTGACCCTCAAAAAGAAGTAAACGCAAACAAAGTTGCTCTTGAAACAAATCAAACAACACTTGCTCAGATTTGCTCGCAAAACGGTCAAGACTGGAGAGAAGTTGCAGCTCAAAGAGCTGAAGAAATCAATTATATGAACAATCTTATTAAAAAGAAAGGGCAGAAAAATGACAAAGAAACGAAGGAATAAAAAGAGGGTTCAAAATATGCCCTGCTTTTTTACAAGAAATCTGAATTTTGACAAAAACAAACCGAAAACAACGGTTGTTCGGAACGAAAAACCGCCATTGAACACACGTTGCGAAAGAACATTCGCTTTTGAAGTTCGAGAAATTGACGAAGAAAACAGAAAAGTTCATGTTTCGTTTTCAAGCGAAAAACCTGTTGAACGCTGGTTCGGGGCTGAAATATTGTGTCACGACGCTTCAGCTGTTCAGCTTGATAGAATTCGCGAACTCGGAGCTTCGCTTTTCAACCATAATCGCGACATACTTGTCGGAATTCCTGAAAATGTCGTTTTAAACGAAGCAGAAAGAAGATGTCACGCAGACATTATTTTTGACGACGACGAAGAAAGCGAAAGAATTTTCAGGAAAGTCAAAAAAGGTTTTCTTCGCGGAATTTCAGTCGGTTATTCGGTTGAATGCTGGGAAGAAGTCAAAGCTGGAGCAACATCATCAAACGGACGTTTCACAGGTCCTGCTTATGTTGCTACGAAATGGACACCGCTTGAAATTTCTTTTGTTACAGTCCCGGCTGATACTGATGTCGGAGTAAACAGAGAAGTTGAAGAATTTACAAATATAGGAAATGTACATCGTACGGAAAGGGAACTCACCATGAATTTACAAGAACTATGCAGACAATTAGGTCTTAATTTTGACGACCTAATTGCAAAAGGTTTCACTGAAGCTGAAATTCGTTCTATGTGTTCACAGATTCAGAAAAGAGCTGAAGAAACAGCAGACGAAGAAGACGCTGAAAAGAAGAAAAAAGAAAAAGACGAAAACGAAAAAGCAGCTGCAATTGCTTCAGCAAGAGCTGAAGAAATGCAAAGAGCAACTGAAATCGTTTCAATGTGCAGAGATTTTGAACTCGATTCTGCTGACTACATCAAAGAAGGAAAAACTGTTGATGAAGTCCGTTCAATTATTTTGAACAAAGTCAAAACAGAAAGAGCTGCTCTTGCTGCTGGCAATGTTCAGATTGTTGGGGAAGCTGAAGCTGACAAAATCAGAGCAGCAGCAACAGACGGCTTGTTGTTAAGAGCTGGCTTGATTACGGAAGACAAAGCAAATGAATCAGCAAACGACTTCCGTTCATTGAGTATGCGTGACTTAGCTGTCGAATGTTTATCTCGCAGCGGGGTTTCAAATGCTCACAGGCTGTCAGATGATGAATTGTTCCGTAGAGCAGTAACTCCTGACAGTCAATTTGTTTCTATTGTTGACAATACTGTTAAAAAATCAATGGCGACTGCTTACAATGCAGCAGTTCCGACATTCGACAAATGGTGCGGAATCGGAAGCAATTCTGATTTCAAAGAAGCTACTCATTATCAATTAAGTGAAGCTGGCGACTTGCAACCGCTAACACAAACAGGCGAAATCAAATTCGATGAAATGAAAGACAGCAAGGTTTCAAAGAAAGTATTGACCTATGCTCGCGGCTTTGGTTTCACTCGTCAAGCTCTTATCAACGACGATTTGAGCATTTTGACAAAAGTTCCTGCTGCTTATGTTAGAGCTGCATTGCGTGGAAGAAATAAACTTGTTTATAAAACACTTGCAGGCAATGAAAATATTTACGACGGCAAAAAATTATTTGTTGCAGATCATAACAATATCGGTACAGCTGGAAAACTTTCTGTCGCAACTCTTGCAGAACTCACAAAATTGATGAGAAAACAGAAAAACCTTCGCGGAAAAGAAACATTGAACATCAAGCCTGAATTCTTGATTGTTCCTGCGGCTCTCGAAGCTGACGCGGCTCAATTGTTGACTTCAACAGCTGACCCTGCTGCAAGCAATTCAGGTGTTGCAAACATATACAGAAATTCTTTGAATTTAATCGTTGACGCAGAACTCGACGACTATTCAGAAAAAGCGTACTACGTTGCAGCAAATTCCGCTGATATTGACACAATTGAAGTAACATACTTGAACGGAAATCAACAACCGATTCTTGAATCTCAAGTTGGTTTTGATTTCGTGGGTATTCGTTGGAGAATTCTTGACGACTTCGGTGTCACTGCTCTTGATTACAGAGGACTTGCAAAGAACGCAGGACAATAAACCCGCAAAGACGCATTGCGTCAATGCCGAAAGTTAAGGGGAGCAAAAGCTCCCCTTGCTTCATAAAGTTATTACTTAAACAGACAGAAATTCTGAAGGAGAAAGTCCCGAAAGTCTGTTCTTTCTGTTCAATATAGGAGAAAAACAAATGGCACAATTTATTCAAAAAGGTGACATTGTTGACTATACAAACAGCGGCGAAACTGCTATTGAATACGGTCAACTGATTATCGGAAAAGACAAAATTTTTGTTGCAGCAGAAGAAATTGCTCCGGGTGCAACAGGCGGAGTTCACGCTTCAGGTGTCTTTGAAATGGCAGCTGAAACAACCGCAGCTTTTGCATTCGGTCAAAAAATTTACTATGACGCAACAAACAAAGTTGCAACAGCAACAGCTGAAACAGGTTCAACAACAAAAACTCCGAATGCTTATATCGGAATTGCAGTTGAAGCAAAGGCTGAAAGTGCAGCAGTTGCAAAAATTAAACTTTAAGATTGTAAAAAACAACAGCTGAAGTGTGGTTTCATGCTTCAGCTGCGGTTTTTGGAGAAAGTCAAATGTTTACAGAAGACAAAAAACAATTTTTGAATGACTTCGGAAGAAAATTGAAGTTCGTTCTTCCTGAAGGAACAGTCATTGACAAAGGGCAGGACAAAGAAGACCTTCTCGGAATATATGACAAGACTTATACAGATTCAACTCTCGGCTATTTAGCAACAAAGAATTCAAAGCCGCGTCTGACGTGTATTGAAGAAGATGTCGCTTCAGTTGTGAAAGGTGCTTCTGTTGAAATTGAAGGGGTTTCAACAAAATACAAAGTTTTTGACACATCTGACGACGGAACGGGGTTCACAATTATTGAATTGAGCAAATAAAATGATTGAAGCAAAACTTGAAAAATCTGAAATTGAAAAATTGCAAACATTTTTCAATGCTACAAATAAACAATTGAACAATGCTTCAAATTACGCATTGCGGGAAGTTATAAACTGGGTAAAATCGCAACTTATTAAAAGAACCGCAAGCGAAACAAAAATTCAGCAAAAACCACTTACACAAAAAACATCAAAAGGGACTGCAAGAATTCATTCTTCAGTGGATAAAACGAACAAAACGGCTCGTTTATGGTTTGGGACATATAAAATATCACTCGCAAGATTAAACCCCCGACAAATCGGCAAGGGTGGCTCTAAAAAACGCAAAAATTCGCGAGCGGGTGTTGTTGCTGGTGTCGGTGGTTCGATTTTTAGACAAGGGGCTTTTCTTATGCCTATTCGTAAAAAAACAGGCGAAGCAGGAATTGTTCCTTATCAGGTTATGAAAAGAGCAGGACGCGAACGGCTTCCGATTGTCAAACAAACTTTTGACTATTCGGACAAAGCAATCGCTATTGAAAGAGAAATCATGTCGCAAGTTCCGAAAAAACTTGCTGACACATTAAGGGCAAAATTGAAATGGCAAACGGAAAAGAATTGAAAAATTATCAAAACGCAATTGAAGAAGCGTTGATTGAAAAATATCCCGGTTTCACGATTAAGGTTTTTAAAAGTCTGCAAGAGCAAGACACGCTTCCTGCAATTATAGTCAATAAACCTGTTCTTGAACCGAAAGACCCGACAAAACAGGTCGCTTCAAAATTTAGAACAACAGCTCAATTGAATGCTTTTGTCGTGTATTCCGCAGCTGACGAAGACAACGAAATTGAATGTCTTCAGCAAAGTGCAAATCTTGCAAAATTTATCGACAAAAATCTGTTCGGAGAAAGAATTCCCGCAGCGGTTTCACTTGTTGAACCCGTCCTTGAAGAAGGGCTTGAAGAATATTTCATTCAAAGAATTGATTTTGAGCAAATAATCGAAATTGTATCAGATAACTAAAACAATGAAAGGGAAAAACAATGTCAAATGAAAAATTCACAGAACAAAACGTCTTCAGTATTTCAGACGCAACAATTGCTGTTGTTTCAGCAAACACTTCTGCAACTTACACAAAAGGTGACAGAATCAAAGTTCCTGAATTGCAATCAATGGACGTGACAATGACAAAAGAAACAAAAGACGCGACTTACGGTGCAGGCAAAAAGGCTGACAGTTTCACAATTTTGACCGGACTTGATGTCAAGTTTGAATCAGTGAACATTCCGCTTGCGGTAATTGCGGCAATAAACGGAGCAGAAATCAAAACAGAAGGGACTTCTCCAGCTGCAAAAACAACTCTTGTTGACAAATCAACTCAAGTTCCTGCGTTGTTCAATTTAGAATTCAAAACTGATTATGTCAACGGCGAAGCTGCTGACTTTCACATGGAATTGCCTTGCGTCAAAGGTATTCTTGACATCGTTTCAAAAGCTGATGATTACTGGACTTGTTCTTTTGAAGGAACTGCTGTTGAAAAGAAAAAAACAAATGAATTAAGAATCATCACTGCAAATGAAACAGCAGCAGCACTTGAAGACGCGTCAGGTTCATAACAAGAACAATAAATTTGATTAAAAAGCAAAAGGGTTGTTTTGTAGCAACCCTTTTTTGTATGCAGCTATAACACAGGAGAAAAGAAACAATGGTTGAATCAATCGTGAACCCTGAAATCATTATTGAATTACAGGGAGAAAAAAGAAAAATCGAATTCAAGCTGAAAAATTTTGCAGCTTTGAAAAGAATTCATGGAATTTCAGAAGGCGACCTTTTGAACGGACTTATTAACGGAGATACAGGAATGCTTCCTTTTGCGATATGGTGCGGAACACTGAAATTCGCTCCGTTTGACCCTGCTGAACCTTTAAAAATTGAAAATCAAGCTGACCTTGAACAATTGTTCAATTTGAACTTGTCTGAACTCAAAGAACTGTCAGACAAAGTTGTTCAAGCCGTTGAAGCATATCTTCCGAAAAGACCGCAGGACCATAAAGAAAAACAGAACGGCGGTTCTAAAAAAAAGACAGCAAGCAAGCCCCGCAAGAAAAAGAATACATAATTGACTGGGCTTATTTATATTATGCGTGCATTACGCATTTAAGGTGGACAGAAGCCATGTTCTGGAATTCAACGCACAGGAAAATTGTTGAAGTTCTTGACGTGGACAGAGAAGTCAACGACCCGAAAAAGAAACGAAAGAAAACTCCCGCAAGAAAACCGCAAAAGCAATCAGAAAAAATTTCTGTTGCTGAAGCATTGAAAAGATTTTGAGGAAATTGAAAAATGGCAAGCAATGTCGGAAATATTAAAGTAAAATTGAACCTTGATTCTGCTGCTTATGAGTACGGATTGAAAGCGTGTGTCAATTCAACAAAAACGCTTCAAACTGCTCTTGCAGGGCTTGGAATTGGTTTCGGTGCTGCTCAAATTGTCAAAAAAATTCAAGACATAGGAACACAGGCAATCAAAGCGTCTTCTGACTTTGAACAAGCAGGAGTTCAGTTCGGTGTTATGCTGGGCGACGCAAAGAAAGCAAAACAGCTTGTCAATGAAATTCAAGACATGGCAAATGTCACTCCGTTTGAAACACAAGACCTTCTTGACGCTTCAAAGACTTTGTTGAATTTCGGAATAAATGTCAAAGAAATTCTTCCCGATTTGAGAATGCTCGGAGATATTGCGGGCGGCGACAAGCAAAGAATGCAATCTTTGACGCTTGCATTTTCTCAAATGACTTCTGCGGGTCGTTTAATGGGACAAGATTTGCTTCAGATGATAAATGCGGGCTTCAACCCTTTACAAGTTATCGCTGAAAAAACCGGGAAAAGCATGGCTGTTTTAAAAGACGAAATGAGCGAAGGCAAAATTTCTGTTCAAATGGTCCGTCAAGCATTTATTGACGCGACTTCTGAGGGCGGTCGCTTTTACGGAATGATGAACAAGCAATCTGAAACGCTTGAAGGCAAACTTTCGACAATGCGTGATTCTTACACGCTCTTGACAAGAGCCATTTCCGATTTAGCTGTTCCAGCATTAAAAGAACAAGTGACAGAAATCACAAAAACAATCAATGCGACAACTGAATTGATAAATAAATTAAAAAGCTGGGCTGGAGCAAATCAAATTGTTGTCGGTGGGTTGAAAGACGCAGCTGTTGCAATTGCAGCTCTTGCGGTTGGAATTCCTTTGACAAATGCTGCTGTTGTTACAATTATGACTTCAATGCGTAATTTCGGCACAATAACCGCAAAAACAACAGCTTATCAAATCGCGTTTGCAACATTTCTCAAAGGCGATTCTGCTCTTGCCCTTATGCAGTTTAGAGCCGCATTGACCGGGACAATTGTTCAAGTAAAAGCCTTGACAGTTTCGCTTCTTGCTTGTCCTTTGACGTGGGTCACTCTTGTTCTTGGAGCTGGGGCTGCTGCGTGGTGGGGTTACAGACAAGCAACACAAGAAACCACAAGAGCAATTGAAGAATTGAACAATGCTCAAAATGAACAAGTAAACAAAACCACTGAATCAATTCGCACATTGAAAGAGCTTCAGGGGGTTAAAAATCTTGACTACAATCAAACAAAACGTCTTGATGAAGCAATTACTTATTTGACAGAAAAATATCCGAAATATATCGGACGTTTGAAAGAAGAATTGCGTCTGAAGGGTGAAATTTCAAGGGCAACGGCTGAACAGATTGCAAATGAAATGACGCTTGCAAAAGTCAAAGAACTCACTGAAAGAAAGCAAAAAATTGACAAAAAAGTTGATAGAGCCGTTAAGGGTTATAAACAGCAACAAATCATTTCTGCTGCTCGTTTCGGAACTCCTATTTCAACAGAAGACACAGGAAGACGCGGAGCAAGCAAGGCACTTCAGCGGGACCAGGACGCAGTCAATAAAGAACTTGAAAATGTTAAAAAAGAACGTCAAGGCATAATAAACGAGTTGACAGCTCTTGAAAAAGATTCAGGGAAAATTGATATTTCAGCAGGTTCAACTCTTGACAGCAAAGCTGCAAAAAAAGCTGAAGCTGCTGCAAAAAAAGCGGCTGCTGAAGCAAAGAAGCGTCAAAAAGAAGCCCTTGATCTGAAAATTGCTCAACTTGAACAAGAAAAATACATTGCAGAAAGAACTGACGAAGAAATTTTTCAAATTGAATTGAAACAAGCTGAAGCAAGACTTGCTGCAACAAAAGAAGGGACTTCTGAACACGCTCAAGCACTTGCTCAAAAATTAAAACTTGAGCAGGACCACGCAAAGAAGGTTCGAGAGCTTCAACAATCTTTGCTTGTTCAACAGATTGATTCTGACAAACAAGCAATTGACATGAAAATTTCAAACCTTGAATTGCAGCGTTCAGCTTATCAAATAAGCAAAAGACAACAGCTTGAAGGCGAAATTGCATTGATACATGAAAGAATTGCTCTTGAGAAAAAATCTCTCGATGAACAACTCAAGCTCATGGGGAACAATGAAATTGAAAAAGTCAAACTTCGTCGCGATAGTATAAAAACGCAAGAACAACTGACACAGGAATTGACACGCAAAAATATTGAATTAAAGGCTTATGAACTTGAGAGGTTTAAGGGCTTTTATGATTCAGCAGAAAGTGCATTTTCAAATTCTGTTTCAAGTATGCTTAAAGGTGAAAAAACATTCGCTGACGCTTGTTATGATTTAATTGATTCGCTTACAAGTGCTTTAATTGATGAAACTATTAAGTGGACATCAGAGTGGATAAAAAACGGCTTTTTGAGAATAGCAAACAATAATGTTGTAGCTGCTTCAACAACTGCAACAAATGCAACTGTTGTCGCTTCAAACGGACTTGTTGCCGCAAGTAACACTGCGACAGCTGGTTCTGCTGGTGCATTAAGTGCAGCAAATGCAGTTTTGACAACAAGCAACGCAACTGTTGCGGCTTCAGCGGGAGCTGCGGCAGCAACAACTGCAACTTCTGCGGGTGTTATGGCAGGAGCTTCTGCAACTATGGCAGGCGGTGTCACAGCTCTTGTTTCTCCTGTCACAAGTCTTGCGGGTGCTTTTTTCTCATTAGCGACAGCAAGTGCAATTTGTGCTGTTACACTTCCCGTAATTGCATTGTCAACAACAATCATTGCATTATCTTCAGCACTCGCTGCGTTAAGTCTTGGAATGATGAACGCGACAATGCTATTGACAGCAACAACTTCAATGATGTTTGCTCCTATTTCGATCATGTTGACGGCTGAATTTGCGGTCATAGGTGCAGCAGCGACAGTTGCAGCAAAAGCCGTTGCAAGTTTAGCAGTTGCCCTTGCAGCAGCTTCAGCAGCAGCAATTCCACTTGTGGGCTGGGCTATTGCTCCGGGTGCAGCGTTAGCAACGGGGGCTGCAATTATGGCAGCAGATTCGCTTGTTCAATTTAGGGAAAAAGGCGGACCAGTTGAAGCGGGGAAACCGTATGTTGTCGGAGAAAAACGACCTGAATTGTTTATTCCTGACAGAAGCGGAACAATATTGCCCGACACTTCTGCGTTGAATGGGGGTGGTGGAACTACAAATCAATATTCGATTTCAGTTTCAATGCCTATTTCAACAACAGACGCAAAGAGCTTTGAAACAAGGCTTGATGAATTTACAAACAGAATTCATTCAAACTTGTCAAAAGGCATAAAGAAACGCAAACTGACACCACTTACAAATTAAAGGAAGGCTGAAAATGTCGAATAAAATATTCCCCGAATTTCAGGGGTGGTCCATAGAAAAAACAAAAACTCCGATATGGAAATCAAATGTCTATGAATCTGAAAGCGGGCGGGAAACTCGAACTCAAAAATGGAGCTTCCCGCGTTATCGCTTTGAATTGAATTATAACTTTATAACGGACAACAGCATTCAAAGCGTCACGCTTGCAAAAGGTGAACTTGAAAAGCTGCAAGGGTTTTTCAATTCTGTCGGCGGAAATTTTGAAGACTTCCTTTACAGGGACGATGTCGAAAATCATTGCGAAAATCAAACATTCGCAGTCGGTGACGGAGCTTCAATTCAATTTCAGCTTGTTCGTTCATTGCCTGACTGGATTGAACCCGTCAGAGGTATTGTTGAAGCCCCGCACATATTTATAAACGGGGAAGAAACAACAGCTTTCAGATACTCAAACACTGGATTGATTATATTCGACGAAGCTCCGCCTGCTGGAAGTCTTCTTTCTTGGACTGGTTCTTATTATTTCAGAGTACGTTTTGAAGATGAAGAACTGGAACTTGAGAGAGAATGGGACGGACTATGGAGCGGAGAAATTTCTTTGCTTACTGTCAAATAAAAGGAGAAAAGACAATGAAAAAAGCAAGTCCTGAACTTGTCGAATTTCTCGCTTCTGAGGATAGCGAAAAAATAAGAATTGCGGACTTATACAGATTTAAACTCACAAACGGAACTGTTCTTGCATACACATCGGCTGATTTTGACATTACTTACAAAGATTTGTTGTATTCTTGCGACAGTGCTTGCATTTCGCGTTCAGAAATATCATGGGACTGCGGGTTGTCTGTTGATGATGTAACAATTGAACTGAACCCGTCCGACGAAAACCTTGTCGGAACAGTCCGAATGATTGAAGCATTCAGAAACGGAACTTTTGACGGAGCTGAAGTGCAAATGGATCTTGCATTTTATAAGGACGGCTGGGACAAAAAACCGCTTGTTCTTGAAAATATGTTCAGCGGGAATGTCGATGTTGAAGAAGTATCGGGAAGCTATGTCAAACTTAATGTCAAGTCATTGACAGAACTTTTGAATCAAGATTTCCCTTCTGCTGTTTATCAGGCTTCGTGTTCTTATTCTTTATATTGCAACGCTTGCGGTGTAAAAAAAGAAGACCATTCCGAAGAAAACACTGTTGAGAGCGGAAGCACTCGGAAGAAAATTGTTTGCTATTTGTACAGGACTGGGAGCTATTATCAAAACGGAGTAATTGAATTCATAAGCGGTGCAAATAAGAACATAAAGAAGTCAATCAAACAACAATCGAACGGGCTTCTTGAATTGTCAACCCCGCTTCCTTTTGAACCTAAAAAGGGCGACTGGTTCATTGTTTCTGCGGGCTGCGACAAAACAATTTCAATGTGCAAGCAGAAATTTTTCAACCTTGCAAATTACAACGGAACTCCGTTCATACCGAAAGCCGATTCAAGTCTATAAAGGAGAAAAAATGAACCCTGATATTGAAAGAATAAGCAAACTCAAACCATATTCAAAAAGATATATAAAACAGCACGAAGAAGAAATCAGACAGGACGTTGTCCGAATTGCAAAGAAATATCTCGGTGCAAAATATCATGTCAATGGAATGCTTCCTTATAGGGCTTCAGACTGTCACACTTTATTGATTATGGTTTTTGCAGAAGCTCGATTGATTAAATTGTTTCAGCCTGAATTCTATCGACCCGACTTCAGCTTTCACACTTGCAAAGAAACATATTTGCAAGGAATTCAAAAGTTCGGAACTGAAACCCGAAAAAAACGACCGGGCGACATAATTCTTTATAGATATGCAAAACTAATCGACCACGCAGGAATTGTCATTGATGAAGAAGGAACAATGATTGACAATTGTATTACTCGCGGCTGTACATTGCAAGACTACAATCAAGAAGTCAACAAAAACAGAGAAGTTGCAACATATTCATTTTGGCAAGAGTAGGAAAGAAACATGGGTTTTCAAAGACAAAAAACACAAGCGGTGTCACAAACAGAGCCGCGAATAAATGCGTTAAAATATGAGCAATCAACATTCGGGGCAACAAAATCTGTTGTTTATGGAACAAACAGAATTTGCGGGAATATCATTGAAAGTGTTGACTTTGTTTCTACTGCTCACACAACAAGCGGCGGACGTATGGGAAAAGGCGGACGCGGGGGCAGACAATCTGAAACGACTTACACATATACAGCAAGGGTCTTAATAGGTCTTTGTTTCGGTGAAATTCAAGGAATCAAAAAAATTCTTATTGAAGACGAAGTTCACTCTCTTTCTGATTTGGGTTTCAATCTTTTCAGGGGAACAAAAAATCAAGGTCCATGGGGTGAAATGCAAACTCTCCACCCTGAACGTGCTTTGAATTATAGAAATCTTGCTTATGTTGCAGGGAATATTGATTTGACTTCTTCTGCGAGCGTTCCGCAATTCAATTTTGAAGTCAACGGAAAATTCACAGCGAACAAAGATGATATTGACCCGGTTATTACTGAAGGCTTTAATTTTTCAACAAACTCAGGAACGCTGACTGTTGTTTCAGGTGAACTTGATTATGCTCAATACTACAAATCAGACAAAAGTTGTCAGCTTGTCTATTACACCGCAAACGGCGAAGAAAAAACAGTTGAAAACTTCACAAGATATTCAAGAAACGGCAGCAAATATTCGTTCAATTTGAACGGTTACGGAGCAATATCGGCTCACATATATTTGACATACAATTCAACAATCAGGCTCGACGCAAACCCGAAAGACATCATTTTTGACATTCTGACTAATTCTGTTTACGGAGCGGGTTTTCCTGAAGAAGCAATTGAAGACTTGCAAAATTTTTCTGATTTTTGTATTGCTTCAAATGTCTTTCTTTCTCCTGTTTATGATTCGCAAAACGAATGTCAGGAAATTTTGTCAAATATTGCGGAAATTGCAAATTCAACTTTTGTGTGGTCGCAAGGAAAATTGAAGGTTGTTCCGCTTGGCGACGCGGAATTGTCCGCAAACGGCAAAACGTGGAAACCTGATCTTACTCCGATTTATGATTTGACTGAAGACGATTTCATTGCAGACGATGAACCTGTTGTTTGTTCGAGAACACAACAGGCGGACGTTTACAATTCAGTCAAACTTGAATATTTAAACCGGGCGAACGACTACAATCTTGAAGTTGTTGAAGCTCAAGACCTTGCGGACATAGAACTTCACGGACTGCGTCCAGCTGACACGCTGAAAGCTCACGAAATTTGTACAGATGAAGTTGCACAACGCACAGTCCAGCTTGCACTTGAAAGAATGCTTGCAGCTCGTAACAAATACAAGTTCAAATTGCCGTTGAAGTTCATTCTTCTTGAACCCGCTGACATTGTGACTATAACATATAAAAAGCTGGGGCTTGAAAGAGAGCTTGTCAGAATTAAGTCAATCAGTGAAGACGACGGGCAACTTCAGCTTGAAGTTGAAGAACTTGTTGTCGGTGCGGCAACTCCTGCAAAAATTGCACATCAGAGAGCTGAAGGAGTAAAAATTGACTATTCTCAAGGGGTGGGAAATATCAATCCTGCTGTTGTATTTGAACCGCCTTTTGAACTCACTCAAGAAACGCTTGAAGTTTGGGTCGGAATTTCTTCTCCTGAAAATCTTTTCGGCGGGGCTGAAGTTTGGGTTTCTGACGACGGCGAAACATACAGAAAAGAAGGTGAATTGACACAACCTGTCAGACAAGGGGTTTTGACAGAAACGCTCCCGCTCTCAAATGAAGACATTGACAAAATTCATGACCTTTGTGTCGATGTTTCAATGAGCAAGGCGGAACTTCTTTCGGGTTCAAAGCAAGATTCGGAACGATTAAACACTCTTTGCTATGTTGACGGCGAATTGCTTGCTTATGCTGACGCTGAACTTGTTGACGATTACAAATATGAACTTTCATATTTGAACCGTTCAGCATACGCAACAGAAGCAAAAGCACACAACGCGGGAACTCAATTTTGCAGAATTGACACTCCTGCATTTTTAAAAATTCCGTTCACAAAAGACGACATCGGAAAGAAAATTGCAGTCAAACTTCCGACATTCAACAGTTTCAGAGCTGGTTTTCAATCGCTTGCAGAAGTAGAACCTTATTTCTATACGATAAAAGGAACAGCACTTCAACAAGCCCCTGAAGATGTTCAAGGACTTACAAGCTATTATTCTGACGGTTTCAATGTTATTAAGTGGCAACCAGTGGACGACACACGTCCGATTGTTTATGAAATCAGGAAGGGCGACAGCTGGGCGAAAGGTCAAGTTCTTGGAAGAATTGCGGCGAACAGATACAATGCAGACGGCAACGGAATATATTTCATCAAAGCGTTTGCTCCCGATTATGGAGTATATTCTGAACACGCAGCAGTCATTGAAATTTCAGGAGCAAGACTTGTCAAAAACGTGATTGCAATTCATGACGAAAAAGCTGAAGGCTGGAAGGGCGAAAAATCTGAATTTGTAACAGTGAACGAATTCGGAGAATTGACTTTGACAAGCACAACGCTTTTTTCTGAAATTGAACTTTTGTCAAAGGTCGGTTCTTTGGTTTTGGGCGGAACGCTTGCAACTTATGGAACTTATGAAGCAAAAAACGTGATTGACATCGGAGCTGCTGCAAGTTGTTATATTTCTTGTGATTATTCCTTTGTCGGAGAAGACCCGTTCAGCTTGTTTTCACAAATTGAACTCTTTTCGCTTGTTCAAAGTTTGTCGGGAAGCAACGGAGCTGAAATTGTCAATTCAAAAATTCAGATTGCTATTGCCGGGGACGACGACGAATTCGGAGAATGGCAAGACTTCATTGCTGGAGAATATTTCGGAAAGAAATTCAAATTCAGAGCTGTTCTTGCTTCAAACTCAACTTCTATTGTTGCAAAATTGCACGATTTCAAAATCGGAGTTGATGTTCCCGACATTGTTGAAACTGGAAACGGAATTCTTATTCCAGTAGAAGGAACAACAATTCAGTTTGCAAAACATTTTCACGCAATCCCGAATGTTCAAGTCACTATTTTGAACAAAGAACAAGGGGACGACGAAATCATAAGCAATCCGACAACAGATTCTTTTGACATCGTAATCACAAATAACGAACAACCAGTTCAAAAAACAATCAATTATGTAGTTCAAGGATATTAAAAAAATAAAAATATAGAAAAACCCCGTCAAATCAGGCGGGGCTTTTCTGTTGCACAAAGGAAGGAGAAAAAATGCAATCTTCAGTCGTAATCAAAGACGGAACAGGGCTTGAAGTCTTAACTCAATTGAATGCAGCGTTTGCAACACTTGCAAGCTGCAACACAGGAGCTTCTGAACCAACAGAAACATATCCAGCCATGCACTGGCTTGATACTTCAGGAACAAACGCAGTTTTGAAACAAAGAAACGCGGACAACACAGCATGGATTGAACGCGGGTCTTTTATTGACAACAAGTTTCACAGTGCTGACAGAACTCAAATCATTGTTGAGGAATTGACACTGTCAACGGTGTGGGAAGGCGACAGCGTTCCATTCACGCAAGAAATCGAGGTCGAAGGAATATCTGAAGCAGACGCTCCGACAATCACAATTGTTCCAGCTGGGACGCATAGTGAACAAATGGCACAAGTTGCCGAATTCTCAAAGGTTTATCGCGGAGTTACGTCAGAAGGAAAAATCACATTTTATGCAAAAGAAGCAACTGTTCTTCCTGTTGCTCTACAAATGCAGCTTATTAAGTAGAAAAAGGAGAAAAGAGAATGGCAGAAGTGAATCTTATCGGCGGCGGGTCAACAGGTGGCACTGTTACAACAGGCGGAACTGGACTTCCCCCGTCAAATTGTAGAAATTTAGAAATGAAGAAAGAAGGAACTCAGGTTTCTTTGAAATGGACTGATCCTCAAGACACTGTTATTGACGGACAATATTTGTGTTCTTGGGGCGGAACAATGATTGTCAGAAAAGCGGGTTCTTATCCTGCAAGTTCAACTGACGGAACTCTAATCAAAGACAGCAAAGTTCGGAACGCTTATTTTGCAGAAGCTCTTGTTGACAATCTTCCCGACAATGAAAATGAATATTTTTACAGAGCTTTTCCTTATTCAGTCAACGGGGCTGTCAACCTCGACACGCACAATGTTTTCGGGGCTGTTGTTTATGGTTTTTATATTGATACACTCGACCCGAACCCCGCAACACGTGTTCATTATATTGAAGACAACGAATATTTCAAACCCGCAAAAATGAATTTTTCAACCGGGCTTTTTGATTTTGGCGACTGGGCTGACGCTTGGTTCATAAGAAACTTGCGTCCTTGTATGCTAAAAAATGACGGAACTGTTGACTATGAATTATACGAATACAACTATGCTTTGAAAAAAGACGGAGAACCTTCAGACATTGCAAATGCTTCTTATAACGGTAACGCAATGGTCGGAATTCCGCAAGTTTGGTTGAAATATGTCAAAGTCGGAACTCGTTTCTATGTTTATATAGCAAACAAACAAGTTGATTCAGCATTCAAAGCATACGCTCATATTAACAACAACGGCGATTTGCTTGACGAAATATTCTTGCCTATATATGAAGGAAGTTTGATTTCAGGGAAGCTCCGTTCATTATCAGGACAAAGACCTGAAAACAGCACAACCAGCGAAGCAGAAAGAAACGCAGCAGTCGCAAACGGCGACGGCTGGTTCACTGGTGTTCTTGCTGACTGGCTTCTGATTCAAATGTTGACAGTTTTAATCGGCAGAACAACCGATTCTCAATCAACATTCGGCAATGGACATTATTCGGGCGGTTCTCAAGCGTCACACTTGCACACAACAGGTGCTTTGAATACAAAAGGTCTGTTTTGGGGTTCTTCAGGTAATGACGGAATCAAAATGTTCGGGCAAGAAAACGCAACGGGCGACCGCTGGGAAAGAATAGCGGGTTGGATAAATGTTTCGGGAACTCAAAAAATAAAACTGACATACGGAACAGAAGACGGCTCAACAGCGACAGGCTACAACGAAACGGGTTCAGGATATATTGCAATCGGTGCAGCCCCTTCAGGCACGTCAGGCGGCTATATAAGTAAAGCGGCATTAACTCAATGGGGAATTTTCCCTTGTGAAGCGAGCGGAAGTTCTTCAACCTTCTATTGTGACGGTTTGTGGTTCAATAATGGTCAGACTGATTATGCCCTTGTCGGTGGTACTTGCGACAATGGCTTGCTTGTTGGTGCTTTTGCGTCGAATCTGAGCAATGTTCCGTCGTACGCGGACTGGCACATCGGGGCTTCCCTTTCTTGTAAACCCCTTTGATAAGGGGGTTTGGGGGACTTCTCCCCCATATCAATAAAGCCGAAGGCTTTTCGCCGCAAAAATTTTTCAGGAAAGAAGAAGCTGTTCAAAACGGTTTCTTCTTATACTGAATTTATT